>ENA-OSAE01000517-OSAE01000517.1-marine-sediment-metagenome-genome-assembly--contig:-NODE-517-length-11835-cov-19.876401_pt1 | contig 11835 bp, 11 predicted proteins | sample MGYA00237870_ERZ529317 | MGnify/ENA primary metagenome ERZ529317 (study PRJEB26369, sample SAMN03142812) | marine sediment metagenome | biome: marine; feature: borehole; material: sediment... | reverse complement strand
CCGGCGGGGGGCCGTCATCATCGGCGTGGTCGTCCACAGCGACTCGAAGATATCCGGCCACGGACCGGGCATAACGACGCTTCTGACCGCCAACCGCGGCGAGATCCTGCCCCGGCTCGACTCCGGGGCCAACCTCGCTCTCCTCCTGGGCCTGAGGTCTGACATCGGCCCGAAGGGCGGTTAAAGGGCAGGGCGCGGCGGGGAGGCCGCACGGAGGGCCTGCGGCCGGGCCCGGAGCGGAGGGTCCGGGGAGGGAATGAACGCCAGGGGGCGAATTACGCTGTCCTCTGGAGAAGGTTGAGACAAGCGGAGACAAGCCTGTCGCGTCGAGGGGAGGATGACATTGACGAAGGAAGACGGCCGGGAGAGGGTCCTCCTCACCTGGAGTTCGTCCCTCGCCAGGCGCCGCCCCCGGACCTTCGCCATCGGTGTGGCCGCGATGGTCCTCGGCCTGGGCCTGGTCTGGTTCAGTTTCCCGGACGACTTCGGGTTCGTCATCCTGGCTGCGGTGATGCTGGTGGGCGCTCTGGGTCAGCTCTTCTTCCCGGTCACCTACACCCTCACCGACAGGAAGGTCCACCAGAAGGTCCTCTTCTCCAGGGACGTGTTCAGGTGGGAGGACTTCGAGGGTTTCAGCGTCTTCGATGAGGGGGTCTATCTGCGCTTCAGACCCAGAGACCTGCGCCTGAGGTACCTCAAGGGCCTCACTGTCTACTTCTCCTCCCCGTCGAACCGCGACGAGGTCCTGGATGTCATAAGGCGGCGCCTGGGGAAAGAGGCGGACAAGGCCCCCGAGCAGGCCTCCGGTCAAGAAAAGGAAAGCCGCTAGGAAGGAATATGGCGCCCGAGAGCGAATGTGCTGACGTCGGATTATAGGCTTTTTCGCCGTAGGTCTCGACGAACGGCTATGCCTTCCGGAGAGTGAGCCCCTTCCGGCTCTCCGGGAGTGTAGCGATAACCATAGACTCAGGAGGTGAAACCAAGAATGATGTGGTTCCTAGCGCAAGAGGAGGCCAAGCCCGTCCTGGGGCTGTTCGTCGAGGGCACCATCGTGGACATCATCGTCGTCCTCCTCCTCGGCATCCTGATCTGGGTCATGGTCAGCCGCGCCCGCACGGGTCGGCCCATCCCCGAGATCAAGAAGATCGCCGGCCTGGAGGCTATCGACGAGGCCATCGGCCGCGCCACCGAGATGGGGCGTCCGGTGACCTTCATCCCGGGTATCCTGAGCGTCTCCAACGCTCAGACCCTGGCTGCCTTCGGCGTCGCCAGCCACGTGGCCAGGCAGTGCGCCCGGTACGACACGCGGCTCCTGGTGCTGACGTGCGACCCCCTCCCGTACGCGGTCCTCGAGGAGATCACCCGCCAGTCCTACCTCGAGGAGGGGCGCCCGGACGCGTTCAACCCCGACGATGTCCGGTTCCTGTCGGCTGAGCAGTTCGCCTTCGCCTCGGCCGTCATCGGCGTCTACGAGCGTGAGCGTCCGGCGGCGAACATCATGATCGGCGCCTTCTATGCCGAGTCGATGATCTTCGCCGAGACCGCCTCCTTCCAGGGGATGATCTCCATCGGCGGCACGGCCCACACGCACCAGCTCCCGTTCTTCGTGGCCGCCTGCGACTACGCGCTCATCGGTGAGGAGATCTACGCCGCCAGCGCGTACCTCTCGAAGGAGCCCGTGCTCTACGGGACCGTCGTCGGGCAGGACATCCTGAAGATCCTGGTCTGGATCATCATCCTCATCGGCGGCATCGTCGCCACTGTGAACCCCGAGACCACCTTCGGGAAGCTCTTCGAGTTCTAGGCCTGCCCGAGACAACAGTAGGACATAGGACAACCGAAACGGTCGACCACGGAAGGGGATTTCGGAGCGAGGGAGGTGTCACCTGAATGCGTAAAGAGGGTCCGATGATCGTCACCGTTCTCTCCTCCCTGGTCGTGCTCTTCTCGAACTACTTCTTCCTCGGACAGCAGTGGGGTCTGACGGACCGCCTGGACTACTGGTTCAACATAAGCTACGGCATCGCCCTGGCCCTGGGCTTCGTCAACCTCACTATCATCCACTGGAAGTACGTCCAGCGGAGAAGGGAAGGCTGGGTCTACAGCGTCATCCTGCTCCTGGTGATGTACGGCTACCTGCTCCTCGGCATCGTCGAGCAGCACACCGGGCCGACGTTCAGCTGGATCTACGACAACATGATGACCGTCCTGGGCGCGGCCGTGTTCTCCCTGCTCGCGTTCCTCATCTCCTCCGCGGCCTACCGGGCCTTCAGGATCCGGACGAAGGAAGCGACCATCCTCCTGGTGTGCGCTATCTTCATCCTCCTGGCCCGCGCGCCCATCGGAGACGCCATCTGGAGCCGGTGGAGCTACTGGGGTAACGAGTGGTTCATGGGTGTGCTGAACACGGCCGGGTACCGCGGCATCCTGCTGGGTGCGTACGTCGGCGCGTTCGCCGTCGCCCTGCGCATCCTGCTGGGTCTGGAGCGGGCGCACCTCGGCGGTACCGGGACGCAGTGAGGATGACGCCATGGGCGTGAAGAACGGTCAATGGACCGTATCAAGGAATGAAAGTCCATCTCCGGAAGGAGGTGCCTCCAAGTGGAACGCTTGATGAAGATCGACCGCCGGATCATCTACCTCCTCGGCGCGGCCATCGTCTTCCTGACGATGCTCTACCCGCTGGGGCTGCCCGTGGCCATCTCCGACCTCGCCCGGCAGACGTACAACGAGGTGGAGAACCTGCCCGACGACGCGGTGGTCATCCTCTCGCCGATGTACGACTCGGGGGCCATGGGTGAGCTCAACCCGATGTTCGTGGCCCTGTTCCGCCACTGCGCCGAGCGCGGGTACAAGATCATCATCGTGAACACGCAGTGGGTCCAGGGTCCGCAGATCGTCCACAAGTTCGCGACCGAGATCGCCGAGGAGTACGGCTACGTCTACGGCGAGGACTGGATCAACCTCGGGTCCAAGCCCGGGGCGGCCATCTTCCTCCAGACCGCGGTGAAGGACTTCTGGGAGGCCTGCATCGAGGACTTCAACGGCCAGCCCGTGGAGTCGTACCCCATCATGCAGCTGGTCCCGAAGGTGACGGCCGAGTACGTGGACGCCTGCCTGGTCCTCAACTGCGGCACACCGGGCGCTCCGGAGTGGCTGGCCTACGTCTGCCAGCCCGAGGGCATCAAGCTCGTCATCGGTGAGATCCAGATGTCCGTCCCCGAGAGCATGCCCTACGTCCAGTCCGGCCAGTACGCCGGGATGATCGCCGGCAGCCGCGGTTGCGCCGAGTACGAACAGCTCATCGGGCATCCTGGCCAGGCTCTCAAGGCCCAGGACACGATGTCGGCCATCGCCCTGATGGTCACACTGTTCATCATCCTCGGGAACATCGGCTACCTGGCGACCCGGAAGAAGTAGTCGGCGCGGGAGGCGTGGTGCTCTCGCGGCCCCCGCGACGCTGGCCTCGTAAGAGGCCGCACAGGGAGGTGAACGCGCGTGAACATCTCGACCGATCCAGCCATCTGGACGCAGGCAATCTGCATCCTGGCTGTCTACACGTACCTCTACAAGGACAACCCGATCTGGCGGCTGGCCGAGACGGTCTACCTGGCCCTGGCCACCACCTACTGGTTCGTGTTCTACTTCTTCACCTACATCCAGCCGGCCATCGTCGACAAGGCGATCGGGGAGGGTGAGTGGCACTACTTCCTCGCCGTCATCCTCGGCCTGATGATCTTCTTCAGGTACATCCCGTCGGTGGCGTGGCTGGCCAGGTACCCGATGTCGTTCTGGGTCGGGTACGGCACGGGGTACATCCTCTCGTTCGAGCCGGCCGTCTGGCTGACACAGATAACCTCGACCTTCCTGGCCCTGAACTCGATTCAGAACATCCTGATCTTCATCGGTGTTCTGAGCACCCTGACCTACTTCTTCTTCACGCTGGCGAAGGAGAACCCGGTCGTCGGCGGCGTGGCCGAGGTGGGCAAGTGGTACATCATGATCGCCCTCGGCTCCGCGTTCGGGAACACGGTCCTCTACAGGTGGAACCTGTTCGTGGCGCGGGCTAACACGCTGCTCTTCGACTGGCTCGGAGTGGGTCAGGCCTGAGCAGGGCTCACGCAAGGCGGCACCAGCGTGGGGGAGGGCCTCACCAGATGCGGCCCTCCCCCACGGGTTCTGTCCGAGTTTCTTCGCCTCTCGAAACACGCGCGCGGCTGTCCCCTCGGGCTGTGCGTGTCCGGGCGAAACCCAGCTGTGCAGGAGAGCGTTGTACATCGTACATAGACCGGTCGAAGGGGCCGCTGGAGAGTAAGCGGCGCGGGCCCCGGCGCCGGCGGGCCCGCTCCCCCGAAGGCGGCGCCAGCCCTATTCGAAGCGAGAAGGAGGGGATGACGTGGCCGCTGACCAGCCCCGGTGTATCCTCGCGACCGACGTGGGGAGCACCACGACCAAAGCGATTCTCATCGAGAAGCGCGGTGACGAGTACCGCCTGGTGACCAGAGGCGAGATGCCGACGACGGTCGAAGCGCCCTGGGAGAACGTGATGATCGGCGTCCGCAAGGCCATCAAGCGCGTCGAGGAGCTCACGGGCCGGGACATCCTCGACGATCGAGGGAGCCTCATCCGACCGAACGAAGGGGACCGTGGTATCGACTACTACGTCTCCACCTCGAGTGCAGGCGGCGGCCTGCAGATGATGGTGGCGGGTCTCGTGAAGCACATCAGTGCCGAGAGCGCCCACCGGGCCGCCCTTGGCGCGGGAGCGGTGGTGCTCGACGTCATCGCCGTGGACGACGGACGCTCGACCTCCGAGCAGATCACCCGCATTACCGAGCTCAGGCCTGACATCATCCTCATGTCCGGAGGTGTCGACGGCGGGTCTGTCTCCTACCTGGCCGCCCTGGCGGAGACCATCGTGCAGGCGAACCCCCAGCCGCGGTTCGGCGCGACCTACAAGCTCCCGCTGGTGTACGCAGGGAACAAGGACGCCGTCGACCTCGTGGACTCTATCTGTGAGGACACGATGGAGCTTCACGTCGTCGAGAACGTGAGGCCGAGGGCCGACGTGGAGAACCTCGGCCCGGCGCGTGAGGCCATCCATGACATCTTCATGAACCACGTCATGGCCCAGGCCCCCGGCTACGGGGAGCTCCTGGAATGGGTCGACACGACCATCATGCCCACCCCGGGTGCGGTGGGGCACATCATCCGGGTCATGGCCAAGGAGTACAACGCCACCATCATCGGCGTGGACATCGGGGGGGCCACCACCGACGTCTTCTCCGAGTTCGAGGACACCTTCACGCGGACCGTCAGCGCCAACCTGGGGATGAGCTATAGCATCTGCAACGTCTACGAGCAGGCGGGCTTCGAGAACATCCGGAGATGGGTCCCGTTCGCCTGCAACGAGGCGAGTCTTTCGGACTGGATCTCAAACAAGATGGTCCGACCCACGACCATCCCGCAGACCCTTTTCTGCCTGATGCTCGAGCAGGCTCTCGCCCGGGAGGCCCTGCGCCTGTCCTTCCAGCACCACCGGGAGCTGGCGAGAAAGGTCGAGCAGGAACAGCTCTCCGTGGTCTGGCGCAGCCGGAAGGACGTGATGAAGTCCTCCTTCGGCACGGAGATCATCGACATGGCCAAGCTCGACATCCTTGTCGGGAGCGGCGGGGTCCTGTCACACGCCCCGCGCCGGAGCCAGGCGGCCATGATGCTTCTTGACGCCTTCCAGCCTGAGGGGTTCTGCCAGCTCGCCGTCGACAGCATCTTCATGATGCCGCACCTCGGCGTCCTCGCCAGCACTCACCCCGATATAGCCGCGGAAGTCTTCGACAAGGACTGCCTCGTCCGCCTCGGCACCTGCGTGGCCCCCAGCGGCACCGGGCGCGCCGGGCGCCCCGCGCTCAAGGTCAAGGTCACCCTCCCCGGCGGCGAGGTGGTCGAGGAAGTCGTCAACTTCGGGGATATCAAGCGCATCCCGCTCGCGGTCGGGGAGAAGGCGACGGTCGAGGCCGAGCCTGTCTCGCCCCTCGACATGGGTGAGGGGAAGGGGAAGAAGGTCACGGCCGAGGTCCACGGCGGCCTTGTCGGCATCATCCTCGACTGCCGCGGCCGTCCGCTGGAGCTGCCCTCCGACGACCGCAAGCGGTCCGAGAAGCTCCTGGCCTGGATAGAGGCCATGGACCTCTATCCCATGGACCTCGTCCGCAGGTATCTCGAGGAGAGTCCGATCACCTCCGCCGATGCGGCTCAACAGGAGAAGGGGGACAAGCGCCGTGGCATCTTCAGTCTCTTCCGCCGTTGAGGGCAAGATAACCCTCGTCCAGAAGAAGCGGCTCCTGCCTCTGCCCGGCGAGGTGCTGGTGAAGGAGGGCCAGGAGGTCGAGCCGGACACCCCCGTGGCCAAGATAAGCCTCCGCCCGGGCATCCCGTGGGTCATCCCGGTGGCCAGGCTAATCGGGGTCAAGGACAGCGAGCTCTCCGAGTGCATGCTGAAGAAGGTGGGCGACGAGGTCAAGGTCAAGGAGATCATCGCCCGCGGCAAGGCCGGCGGCATCTACGGGGCCAAGGAGCTCGAATCCCCCACCGACGGCATCATCGAGGACATCTCCGACAGGTCGGGCCGCGTCGTCATCCGGGAGGTCTTCGGCAAGGAGGAGCCGCCGGTGGACTTCGATGTGGCCTTCGACCTCGGCTGCCGCCCGCGCGACCTCGAACGCTTCATGATCGCCAAGCTGGGTGACGAGGTCAAGCGGGGCGAAATCATCGCCAAGAAGGGCGATGCTGCCGCCTACTACACCCGCACGTCCAAGGCGCCCGTCTCGGGAATCATCACCGACATCAACTACCAGACCGGGTTCGTGACCATTTCCCGCCCCTTCAAGGAGGTCGTCGTAAGCGCCTACCTCAAGGGCAGGGTGGCCTCGATCATCCCCCAGAGGGGTGCGGTCATCGAGGTCCCCGCGGTGCGCCTGACGGGGATCTTCGGGGTCGGACACGAGAGGCACGGCGTCTTGAAGGTCCTCGTCGACGGGCCGGGGGACGTCCTCGAGCCGGACATGATTCCTGAGGACTGCGAAGGGCAGATCCTGGTCGGAGGGTCCCTGGCGACCAACAAGGCCATCGAGCGTGCCCTGAAGGCCGGGGCGGCCGGACTGATAACCGGCACGGCGAGCTACCTGAACGTGGTCGAGTCCCTCCAGGTGAAGCTCGGTGTGGGCATCACCGGCCAGGAGGACATCGACATGACCCTCATCCTCATGGAGGGCTTCGGAAAGCTGGATATGCGCCAGGATGTCTTCGAGACCCTCAAGGCCCTTGAAGGCTGCTTGGCCTGCATAAACGGGGCCACGCAGATCCGCGCCGGGGCCATCCGGCCGGAGATCATCGTTCCGTTCCCCGAGTACACAGGCGAGTTCGCCGAGACCGAGGTCTTCTACGAGGACCTCCAGGAGGGCCTGCGGGTGCGGGTCATCAACGAGCCCTACTTCGGCCGCAAGGGAAGGATTCTCGAGCTGCCCCGCCAGCCGCAGGTCATCGAGTCCGAGGCAAAGGTTCCTGTGGCTGTGGTGGAGCTCGACGACGGCGAGAAGGTCGTCGTCCCGCGGGCGAACGTGGAGATTCTGTGAGCCGCTCATAACCCGGCCGGCGCCAGTGTATCCTTCCCGGCGGAACCAGGATCCGGGGGGGATGCCGGTGTCGGACCAAGGTGCAGGCGGTCGGGGCGCGCCCGGGGGCGGGAAGGACAGGCCCGCCCTCTGGCGGCTGTTCCGCGAACGGCTCGATGCGGCGGGGTGGCTCGTCGATGCGCCCGAGGCGCAGCGGAAGGAGAAGGAGGCCGACATCGTGGACGGCCTCGCCCAGGAGGTGTCGCGCACGGGGTTCGGGACGGTCGGCATCTTCCTCGCGGAAGGGCTGAAGCCGCTGTCCTTCATCACCGCGCAGGGGCTTCACTTCCTGACGCCCCACCTGGGCCTCCTTCTGGGGAGCCGACGCGTCTCGAACGTGGCCTGTCTCCTGGAGGACCGGGCCAACCTGGAGCGCCTGGCGCGGCGTCTCGAGGAACTGGAAGAAGAGAGAAGAGCCCGGCCTCACGACGGTCGGGGCACCCGGGAGCCGGACTAGGGCGGGACGGGCCGCGGCGGGCGGTGGTCCCGACAGGAAACGCGCCGGGCGGCGAGAACTCTCGCTGGGGAGGTGCCTACCTTGGCTGAGGGCGACCTGCCCCCGCTGTTCGACATCACGCCTGAACAGCGGGACAAGATGATAGAAGACCTCGCCCAGAAGATATTCAAGCTAGGGATGGCTACACCGGCCATTCTCTTCCTGGAGACGCACCGGCCGTTCTCGCGTATCGCCGGTAACGCCCTGCATGTCCTTTCTCCCGCTCTCGGCACCATCGTGCCGCTGGTGGACCACTACGGGGTCCTTCTGAACGACCCGAAGAACCTTGACATCCTTATCGACCGGCTGCACGAGATGGAGCAGGAGCGGGTCAAGCAGGAGCGGATGCTCCGCGAGGAGAGGCGGGCCAGGGCGAGAGCGCGTCGGCTGAAGCTCCTCGGCTTCGACCCCGACAAGCCCGATGCGCCCGATGCGGACCGTTCCCGGCAGGACCCTGACCGTGGCCCGTCAGAGGGCGGGGGGCAGGCCACAGAGGAGCGGACCGACCAGACCAAATAGAGCCGTGACAACGGCTTCCGGCCGGCCCGGGGCCGGGGCGCCTGCCGGCCAGGGCGGGGTCCGGGAGGCCGCTGGGGAGAAACCGAGAGGGGGAAGGAGATGGCCCGCGCCAAACACGGTCCCGGCAAGGAGATTTCTTCCATCCTCGCCACGGACTGCGGGAGCACGACGACGAAAGCCATTCTCATCGAGAAACGTGACGGGGTTTACCGTCTCATCGTCCGGGGCGAGGCCCCGACTACCGTCGAGAAGCCCTTCGAGGACGTCACGGCTGGCGCCCGCAACGCCATCCGGGAGATCGAGGAACTGACCGGCCGCAAGCTGCTCGGCGACGACGGCGTCCTGACGCCCCAGAAGGGCGATACCGGTGTGGACATCTTTCTCTCAACGTCCAGCGCCGGCGGTGGCCTGCAGATGATGGTCGCCGGCGTCGTGAAGACCATGACTGCCGAGAGCGCCGAGAGGGCGGCGCTCGGAGCGGGAGCCATAGTCATGGACGCCATCGCCGTGAACGACGGGCGGAAGCCCCACCAGAAAATCGAGCGCATCCGGAACCTCCGCCCGGATATGATCCTCCTTTCGGGCGGCGTGGACGGCGGGACCAAGAAACATGTCGTGGAGATCGCGGAGCTCATCGCCGCCGCGGAGCCGAAGCCCAGGCTCGGCATCGGCTTCAAGCTGCCCATCATCTTCGCCGGCAACAAGGACGCCGTCCCCCACATAGAGGAGACCCTGGGCGAGAAGATGGACCTTCGCGTGGTGCCGAACCTCAGGCCCGTGCTGGAGAAAGAGGTGCTGGGGCCTGCTCGCGAGGAGATCCACAACCTGTTCATGGAGCACGTGATGGCCCAGGCCCCCGGCTACGACAAACTGATGAAGTGGACGCCCGTCCCCATCATGCCCACCCCGGCCGCCGTCGGGAGCCTAGTGGAGGCGGTCGGCAAAGAGAACGACATCACCGTCATCGGGGTGGACATCGGAGGGGCGACGACAGACGTCTTCTCGTACTTCAAGGAGACGTTCAACCGCACGGTGAGCGCCAACCTCGGGATGAGCTACAGCATCTGCAACGTCCTCCTGGAGGCGGGCCTGGACCGCATCAAGAGGTGGCTCCCCTTCAAGGTGGATGACGCCGACCTCCGCAACCGCATCCGCAACAAGATGATCCGTCCGACCACCATCCCGCAGACTCTCGAGGAGCTCCTCATCGAGCAAGCCATCTCCCGCGAGGCCCTGGCGATGGCCTTCGAGCACCACAAGACACTGGCCACGGGGCTCAAGGGCATCCACCGCGGCGGTACGATGGACCGGTTCGTAGACCAGGCCCACGTCGGGGCCGAGAGCCTCATCGACATGAAGGACCTCGGGCTCCTCATCGGCAGTGGCGGGGTTCTCTCCCACGCCCCGAGGCGCATCCAGGCCGCCCTCATGCTCATCGACGGCTTCCAGCCCGAGGCCGTCACGCCCCTGGCCGTCGACAGCATCTTCATGATGCCCCAGCTCGGGGTGTTGGCCACGGTCCATCCGCAGGCCTCGGCTCAGGTCTTCGACCGGGACTGCCTGATAAGGCTCGGGACCGTCGTCGCCCCGCTCGGGCCCGCACCCTCGGGCCGGGAGGGGCCGGTAGAGGTCGTCCGGGTGAAGGTCACGCTCCCCGACGGGCAGACCCTCGAGGAGAGCGCCGCCTACGGCGAGATGAAGCGCATCCCGGTCCCCGAGGGGGCCAAGGTGAGGCTCCGCGTCGAGCCCAGCCGGGGTTATGACGTCGGCGCCGGGCCTGGCCACAGGGTCGAGAGGGAGGTCGACGGCGGAGTCTGCGGAATCATCCTCGACTGCCGCGGCCGCCCCCTCGTGTTGCCCGAGAACGACGCGGAGCGGTCCGCGAAGCTCCTGGAGTGGTTCCGCGCTCTGGACGTCTACCCCCAAGAGCCGCTCGCCGGACTAGTCGAGAGTTAGGGGAGGAGACGAGATGGCTCACGCTTACACCCCCGGCCTCAAGGTCACCGACAACATCGTGCTCCGCAAGGAGCGCCGCTTGCCCATCCTCGGCGAGGTCCGGGTGGGGCTCGGCGACACGGTCAGGCCGGACACGGTGGTCGCCGAGACGGAGCTTCCAGGCGACCCGCAGACCCTGAACGCAGCCAACGTCCTCGGACTTCTGCCCATGGAAGTCCCCAGGCACATGCTGAAGAAGGAGGGCGACAAGGTCACCGCGGGGGAGGTCATCGGGCGGGCCTCGACCCTCTTCGGGCTCATCAAGAGGCAGCTCAAGGCTCCGTGTGACGGGACCATCGAGAGGATCTCCGAGGTCTCCGGCCAGGTCACCCTGAGGGAGCCCCCAGTCCCCCTCCAGATAACCGCCTACATCCACGGCACCATCGTCGAGGTCCTGCCCCGGGAAGGTGTCGTCATCGAGACCGAAGGAGCCTTCATCCAGGGCATCTTCGGGGTCGGCGGCGAGACGTTCGGGACCATCCGCTTCAGGGCCGCCGGTCCGGACAAGCCGCTGACAGCGGCCGACATCGACGACTCCTGCAAGGACGGCATCGTCGTCGGGGGCAGCCTGATGACCGGTGAGGCCATCGCCAAGGCCGCCAAGGTCGGCGTGAGGGCCCTCGTCGCCGGCGGCATCATCGACACTGATCTCGTCAAGTACCTGGGCTACGACATCGGGGTCGCCATCACCGGCCAGGAGGACGTGCCGACGACCCTCATCGTCACCGAGGGCTTCGGTCCGATGCGCATGGCCGACAAGACCTTCGAGCTCCTGAAGAGTCTGGACGGCTGCGAGGCCTCGGTCACCGGAGCCACCCAGATCCGTGCCGGGGTCATGCGGCCGGAGATCATCGTCTCGGGCTACCGCGCCAAGAAGAAGCGGAAGGCCGAGGCGTCGTCGTCCGGGCTCGTCCCGGGGACACCGATACGCCTCATCCGTGAGCCGTACTTCGGGCTCCTGGGCGAGGTCGTCGAACTTCCGCCGGAGCTCGTGGTCATCGAGACAGAGGCCAAGGTGCGCATCCTCAAGGCCCGGCTCCAGAGCGGCGAGATCGTCACCGTCCCGCGCGCGAACGTCGAGATTCTCGAGAGCTAGCCCGCCGCGGCCGGGCACGGGCATAGCCCACGGCCGGCCCGCGGAGCCGGACTCCCACT
>ENA-OSAE01000516-OSAE01000516.1-marine-sediment-metagenome-genome-assembly--contig:-NODE-516-length-11893-cov-18.039618_pt1 | contig 11893 bp, 12 predicted proteins | sample MGYA00237870_ERZ529317 | MGnify/ENA primary metagenome ERZ529317 (study PRJEB26369, sample SAMN03142812) | marine sediment metagenome | biome: marine; feature: borehole; material: sediment... | reverse complement strand
CCACCCCGGTCAGACCGGAGGCCGCCGAGGCGGTCTTGCGCTACATGACCGAGGAGTACGGGAACGCGTCGAGTGTCCACAGCTACGGTCGTGCCGCCCGGGAGGCCGTCGAGAAGGCGCGGGCGCAGGTGGCCCATGTCATCGGGGCCGACCCGGAGGAGATCTTCTTCGTGAGCGGGGGGACTGAGGCGGACAACATGGCCCTGCGCGGCGTTGTGGCCTCAAGTCCCCGGGGCCGACACATCGTGACGACGAGGATAGAGCACCATGCCGTCCTCCACACCTGCGAGGAGCTCGAGAAGGAGGGCCTCGCCGAGGTGACCTACCTGCCTGTCGACAGCACGGCCACGGTCGACCCTGACGATGTCGCCCGGGCCATCCGGCCTGACACGGCCCTCGTGAGCGTCATGTTCGCCAACAACGAGGTGGGGACCATCCAGCCTGTGGCCGAGATCGGGCGGATATGCCGGAGCAAGGGTGTGCCCTTCCATACGGACGCCGTGCAGGCCTACGGGGCCGTGCCGATAGACGTGGACGAGCTCGGCATCGACCTTCTGACCATCTCCTCGCACAAAATCTACGGACCCAAAGGCATCGGCGCGCTCTACGTCCGCCGTGGCACCAGGGTCCGTCCCCTTATCTTCGGCGGCGGGCACGAGCGCGGGAGACGGGCCGGAACCGTCAACGTCTCGGGAGCGGTCGGGTTCGGCGTGGCCGCCGAACTCGCCGAGAAGGAGATGGACCAGAGAAGACGGCACCTCGTCACTCTGAGGGACCGCCTCATCGACGGGGTCCTCGCCTCCATCGACCACGTGCGGCTGAACGGGCACCGGACGAGGAGATTGCCCAACAACGCCAACTTCAGCTTCGAGTTCGTGGAAGGCGAGTCCATCCTCTTATCCCTCGACATGAGAGGGGTGGCGGCCTCCAGCGGCTCGGCCTGCACTTCCGGGTCTTTGGAGCCGTCGCACGTCCTTACCGCCATGGGTCTGCCTCCCGAGGTGGCCCATGGCTCCGTCCGGATGTCCCTCGGAACCCAGACCACGGTGGACGACATCGACTACGTGCTCGAGGTCCTGCCGCCGATAATCCGGAGGCTCCGGGCGATGTCGCCCCTTTACGCCGAGGCGGTGGCGAAGGGGGCGGCGGCTTCAGAAGCCGAGCCCGGCGGCGGTGGAATGTAGGGGCCTCGCGCCGGTCTGACGTACGCTCGAACGGAGGATGCGGATTGTACAACGAAACGGTCCTGGACCACTTCCACAACCCGAGGAACGTCGGTGAGCTCGACGACCCCGACGGGGTCGGCGAGGTCGGGAACCCGGTCTGCGGTGACGTCATGCGCATCGAGATCAAGGTCAAGGACGACCGGATAGAGGACATCAAGTTCCGGACCTTCGGCTGTGGTGCGGCCATCGCCACGAGCAGCATGGTCACGGAGATGGTCAAGGGCAAGACCCTGGAGGAGGCCCTGGCCGTGTCGAACCGGATGGTCGCCCAGGCCCTGGGAGGGCTGCCGAAGCAGAAGATGCACTGCTCGAACCTTGCCGCCGACGCCCTGCACAAGGCCATCGAGGACTACCGGCGCAGGCTGGGCCGCCCGGCACCAGGCGAGGCCGTGGGGAAGGACGGCGAGGAGCGTCCCCGAGCCGGGGAGGACGAAGACCCCTGTCCCGGCTGTTGCGGGAAGATAGGACGCGACCTCACCGCCCTCCCACGGTCGTCCGGGTGAGGACGGCCCCGTGAGCGACAGTTCGGACCCGGTGGCGGTGGCCATGAGCGGTGGTGTGGACTCGTCCACCGCCGCCGCCCTGCTGGTCAGGGCAGGCCGCCGGGTCTTCGGCCTCACCATGGCCACCGGGTTCAACGAGGCCGCCGTGCGGCAGGCGGCCGAGGTCGCGCGGTTTCTGGGAATCGAGCACCACGTGGTCGACCTTTCCTCGGTCTTCCGCGAGAGGGTCATCGAGCCGTTCTGTCGCGCCTACGCCGCCGGACGGACCCCGAACCCCTGTGTGCGGTGCAACCGCTTCGTCAAGTTCGGCCGGCTCCTCGAGGCCGCCCTTGACCTCGGCGCCGGCCGCCTGGCCACGGGGCACTACGCCCGGGTCATGCGAGGTGAGGACGGTCGGTTCCGGCTCCTCAGGGGGGCCGACCGGCGGAAGGACCAATCCTATTTCCTCTACGCCCTGGACCAGGAGCAGCTGGCGCGGGCCGAGTTCCCCCTCGGCGCCCTCCGGAAGACCGAAGTGCGGGAGATCGCGGAAAGGCTCGGCCTTCCCGCCTTCCGAGCGCGCGAGAGCACGGACGTCTGCTTCGTGTCCCGGACCCGCTGGGGAGAGGGGAGGAGCGGCTACCCGGACCTTGTCGAGCGGGTGGCGGGACGGGCCGCCCTGCCCGGGCCCATCGTCGACACCGCCGGCCGGCCTGTCGGCACCCACCGCGGTCTGGTCTTCTACACCGTCGGACAGAGGCGCGGGTTGGGGGCGTGCGGGCCCGGACCGCTCTACGTGGTGGCCATCGACCAGACCACGAACTCGCTCGTCGTCGGACCGGCCTCGGAGACCTTCTCGAGGTGGCTCGTGGCCTCCGAGGCCGTCTTCGTGTCCGGCGAGGCGCCGCCGGCGGGAACGCGGGTAGAGGCCAAGGTCCGCTACCGGAGCCCTGCGGCTCCCGCCGACTTCCAGCCCCTGTCCCCTCAGGCTCCGGGCGGGGATGCGGGCTTCAGGCTCCACTTCTGCGAACCCCAGCGGGCTGTGGCGCCGGGTCAGGCGGCTGTCCTCTATGACGGGGACGAGGTCCTCGGCGGGGGTGTCATCACCACCACCGAGGCGCAGGAGCGGGTCCTCCGGACCCTGGCGCCGGGGTCAGCCCTTCCTGGACCAGGCGATGAGAACGACTCCTAGCTCGCGTTCGAGCCTTCGGATGTCCTCGAGTTTCTCCGGTGGGATACTGGCGATGGTCCAGTCTTCCGTCTCGGCCACGGTGTTCGACCTCCCCGGCTGTGCGCTCTCGTCACACATTTTTCCCTCGTGGGCGGGGAAGATAGTCCCAAGTCGAGGAGGTTCCCATGCGCGGTCGGGTCGAGGTCACCGGCCTGCCCGTAGTCGAGACCGGCTCCGGAAGGGTGCTGGGGCGGGTGAAGGACCTGGCCTTCGACCTCGGGCGCGGCCGGCTCGAGGGTCTTGTCGTCGGGACCGGACGGGGTGAGGCCTTTCTCCCGTTCGACGACGTGAAGTCGCTCGGCGAAGCGGCGGTCATGGTCGAGACCGGGACGGTGCTGGTTCCGGGCAGGCGGCCGGACCGTGCGGAGTCGTCGCCGGACGGAACAGACTACCCTCTGGGCAAGAAGGTCCTGACGAGGGACGGACGAGTCCTCGGGACGATCGACGACGTCATCTTCGACCCTGAGAGTGGTGCGGTCTGGGGGTACCAGGTCAGCGCAGGGTTCCTCACCGACTTCGTGGACGGCAAGAAGGCCGTGCCGCTGACGGACGAACTCGTCGTCGGTCCGGACTCCGTCGTCGTGCCCGACGACGAGCTCCGGCGTCCGGCGGACGGCCCGGGGGGGACTTGAAGCTGAGGTGCCCGTCCTGCGGCGCCCGGGAAGTCGGGCGTCTGGCCGCGGCCCACCATTACTGCTGGCGGTGTTTCGTGGAGTTCACCGTCGGGGAGACCGGTGTCGAAGTCTTCGAGATCGCCGAGGACGGTAGCCTTGTCCCCCTTGAGCCGGGCGACTCCCGTCCGGTCGGCGTGGGAACAGGAGGCTGGCGGAAGGCGGCGTTGCCAGGGAGGTGAAGCGTTGGCCAGAGGGTTCTGGAGCGGTGTCCTGGCCGGGAGCATCATCGGGGGCATTGTCGGGGCTCTCTTCGCCCCGTCGATGAACCCGGAGACCAGGGACCAGTTGATGGAGCGGGGCAGGGAGCTCCGCAGGAAAGCGGAGCTGCTCGTGCGCCGGGCCGAGAGAAAGATCGATGAAGCCCTGGAGGAGCAGTGAGGACTCCCGCCTGCCTGCAGTAGGGGTGGGAGGGAAAGGCCATACTTGACCGGCGGTCCAGGGTAGCCCTCCTGGTGGTCCTGGCCGCCGGTCTCCTCTATCTGGCCTGGCTCCTCCGGGCGGCCTTGGTGCCGTTCGTCCTCGCCGCGGTGCTGGCCTTCATGCTGGAGCCGCCCGTGCGCTTCCTGGAGGCCCGGGGGCTGTCGCGGCTGTCATCCATCCTCGTGGTCTACGCGGCGGCGGCGGCACTGGCGGGCGGGTTTCTCGTGTATCTCATCCCGGTCCTCTACCGGCAGCTGACCCTGCTGGCGGCAAGCCTTCCGAGCCTGACCCGTCAGGTGCAGACGCTGCTGGCCGAGGCCCAGCTCCTCTACAGCCAGGCCGGCCTCCCTGCGGAGGTGAGGCAGGTGCTCGAGGGCGCCCTCGTCCGGCTCGAGGCCCAGCTCCTTTCCGGCATCGAGGCCGTGCTCTCGGGTCTTTTCGGCGCGGTGTCGGGGCTCCTGGTCCTTGTCCTGGCGCCTTTCTTGGCCTTCTACCTCCTCAGGGACAGGGACGTCATAAGGGAGTCGGTCCTATCGGTGATTCCCGTGTCGGCTCAGGGTGAGGGGCAGCGGGTGCTCTCGGAGATGAACCGTGTGCTGGCCGGCTTCATCCGGGGCCAGCTGCTCGTCGCCCTCATCGTCGGGACCCTCGCCGGCGTGGCCACCGAGCTCCTGGGCCTCCGGTTCTCGGCCGTGCTCGGCGTCATCGCCGGCCTGACCAACATCATCCCCTACTTCGGCCCGGTCATCGGGGCCCTACCTGCGGTGCTGCTCGCACTCCTGGAAAGTCCCCTGCTGGCCCTCAAGACGGCCGGGGCGTTCTTCATCATCCAGCAGGTCGACAGCCTCTTCATCACGCCGCGCGTCGTCGGGGGACAGGTCGGTCTCCACCCGCTCGTCGTCATCTTCTCTCTCCTGGCCGGGGCCCAGCTCTTCGGCTTCGTCGGGATCCTTGTCGCCGTGCCTGTCGTCGCGGTGTCGCGGGTCTTCGTCCGCTACCTCTTTCATAAGCTGGTCACCGACTGGTCGCGCTGACCTTGCGGGTCGGTTGCGGTTGACACTTGATGGTGGCTGTAACTATAATTGGCCAGTCCCGGCCTGCCGGTGTGGGCCGGGAAGGGGAGGCGGTCATAGCCTCTACGCCGGAAGGGAAACATCTTCAAGGCGGAACCGACGAAGGGAGGACTACGGGTGGGCGAAGAGTTTGAGGAGTGCGAAGTCATCGTCCTGACCGACGAGGACGGGGAGGACCACGAGTTCGAGCTCATCGAGATCATAGAGGTCGATGACAACGAGTACGCGGTCCTCGCCCCTCTCGACGAGGATTTCGAGGAGGAGGAGGGCGAGACCGTCATCCTGCGCGTCGAGACCGACGAGAACGGTGACCGGGTCTTCTGCGACATCGAGGACGACGAGGAGTGGGAGAGGGTCGCCGAAGCCTACGAGTCCTGCCTTCTTGACGAAGACGAGTTCGACGACTGGGAGGAAGAGGACGACGAAGAGGAAGAAGACCTGAGAGAGTGAGAGTCCCCCTCCTGCGGACCGACCTGGGCCCGCCCCGCCGGGGCGGGCCCTTCGCACTTGCGTGCGGCAGGGAAAGCCCCGAGAGACCGCGAAGCTCCAGGCGGCACGGTGCCGGCAGTGTAGCCGGCACTACAGCCGGCGCCAGGGCCGAGGACGGCCGGCCGGGCAGAGGAGGTGTGACCGAGTGCGGCAGGTCGGGTGTCGTGTCCGCGGGCTGCTCTCGGACCTCGGCGCCGCCGTCAGGCCGGTGCTCGCCGGCCTGGGTCGCCGCCTCCGGCCTGCGCGAGACTGGAGGCGGTCCCCGGCGGTCCTCTACGCCGTAGCCGCCGCCTCCGGCTCACTCCTCCTGACCCTGTGCGGGTTCGCCCTCGCTTCGGCCCCGGTGGACCCGGGCTCCGCCCGCACCGTCGTCTTCGAGGTCAGCCCGGGGGCGCCCACGGTCAGCATCGCGCAGGACCTCGAGCGGGAGGGGCTCATCCGCGACAGGTTGAGTTTCAGGGCCATGGCCGTTCTGCTCGGGCTTGACGGCAGACTCAAGGCAGGCCGCTACGAACTCAGCCCGGGCTACTCCACCTGGCGCACGCTCCGCAAGATAAGCCGCGGCGAGGTCGTCACCGTCGCCGTGACTGTGCCCGAGGGGCTGACCCTCGCCCAGATAGAACGCCTTCTGGAGGAGGAGGGCCTGGTCGAGCCGGGAGAGTTGAGGCGGGCGCTCGAGGAACTCGACGCCAGGGGCGAGTTGCCCATCCTTCCCGAGGACCGCAGACGACTCATCGACCCCTACGAGGGAGTCCTCTTTCCCGACACCTACTTCTTCGAGACCACGGCCGACCCGGTCACCATCGCCCGGGCGATGGCCCGCCGCACCCAGGAGATCTTCACGGCCGAGAGGGTCGCCAGGGCGGCCTCGCTGGGGATGACCCCCTTCGAGGTCCTGACCCTGGCTTCCATCATCGAGAAGGAGGCCGTCGTCGACGAGGAGAGGCCTCTCATCTCCTCCGTGTACCACAACCGCCTCAAGGCGGGGATGATGCTCAACGCCTGCCCGACGGTGTTCTACTTCCTGGGCAAGCCCATGTCCGAACGTCTCCTCATCGCCGACCTGGAGGTCGACTCACCCTACAACACCTACCGGAACGTGGGCCTGCCGCCGGGGCCCATCTGCAGTCCGGGGCTGGCCTCCATCGACGCGGCCCTGTACCCCGCCGAGACCTCCTACTACTATTTCGTCTCCAAGAACGACGGGACCCACCACTTCAGCCGCACCCTGGCCGAGCACAACCGGGCCGTGGCCGAGTACCAGGGGGGTTGAGCTCTCCGGCGCACAGGGTCTCTGCCGACCGCCCCCGAGCGGTGTCCCTGAGGTGACTAAGTCCGGCCGGGCCTGGAAACCCTAGGCAGGCAAGGGACAGATTCATCCGCCGGGTGGATGCGCGTGCTCAGGCTCAGGACGGTCAAGTCGTCGGGGACCCGTGCAGGACGGCTCCTGGCCCTGACGCTGCTCCTCTCGGCGGCCCTCGTGGCCGTCTCGGTCCGTCTGGCCTGGCTCGGCGTCGTCCGGCACGCCCCCCTCGCCGTGCGGGCCGTGTCCCAGCGCGCCCAGGCCGTGCCTCTCGGTCCCCTGCGCGGGCGCATCCTCGACCGGTCCGGGAGACCGCTCACCGACAGCCGACCCAGCTACCGTATAGCCGTCTATCCCGCCCGGGTCACCGCCCGGGCCGGAGCCGTGCTCCACCTGGCCCGGGCCCTCGGAACCGACGTCCGGAGCCTGGAAAGGCTTCTTGACGGCCTCGAGGCCCCCGTCATCGTCGCCTCGGGCCTGGGTCCCGAGGAGGCGGCCGAGGTGATGAGCCTGGGGCTGGAGGGGGTGGCCGTCGTGGCCGATGAGGAGAGGTACGGGCCCGGGTCGCTCGCCCGCCACGTCGTAGGGTATGTCGGCGGCGGCTCACCCCTTGCGCCCAGGGCCGTCGGGGCGCCGCGGGGGGCCGACGGGCTGGAGGCGGCATGGGACGGGCTCCTGCGGGGGGAGGGCCCGGCCTCCCTGGCGCTCTTCGTCGACGGGCGCGGGGCGCCCATCCCCGGGCTCGGCTGGCGGAAGCTTCACCGTGTCGGCGGCTCGCCGTGGCTCTCCCTGCCCTGTGACATCATCACGACCCTCGATGCGGACGTTCAGGCCGTGGTCGAGGAGGTGATGGACCGGAGGGTGGCCCGGGGGGCCGTGGTGGTCATGGACCCCTGGTCAGGCGATGTGCTGGCTGCGGCCAGCCGCCCGAACTTCCGCCAGGACCGGGTAGGGGCCTACCTGGGCCGGACCGACGGGCCCCTGGTGAACCGGGTCCTGGCTGCGTATCCCCCCGGTTCGGTCTTCAAGCCCGTGACTTTAGCCGCGGCTCTCGAGAGTGGGGCGGTCCGGCTGGACGAGCGCTTCACCTGCCGGGGGACGGCGGTCGTCTCCGGGCGGAAGATAGTCTGCCACGCCCGGGACCGGGGCGGCCACGGGGAGGTCGACCTGGAGGAAGCCCTGGCCCTCTCCTGCAACGTCGCCTTCGCCCGGATCGGCCGGAGGGTCGGGCAGGACGGGCTCCGCGAATGGGCCCTTTCCTTCGGCTTCGGCCGGCCGACAGAGGTGGGGTTGCCCGGAGAGGCGGCGGGGACCCTGCCCGCGCCGGCGGCGGAGGGGCCCGAACCGGAGGCGGCCTTCGGACAGGGCGGGGTGACCGCGACACCTCTCCAGGTGGCCCGGTTCTACTCGACCATCGCCAACGGCGGCCGGTCCGTCCGGCCCTGTCTGGTCACAGAGGCCGTCGCCCCGACGGGGGCAAGGGCCGCGCTGGGCCTGCGTCCCGGCGGCGGGCGGGTCCTGTCTCACTTCACGGCCGCCGCCGTCACCGCCTCGCTCGAGAGGGCGGTCAGGGAAGGGACAGGGATGGCTGCGGCGGTCGTCAGCGGTGTGGCCGGGAAGACCGGGACGGCGGAGACCGGGCGGACGGGGACCGACGGCGCTCCTCTCTACCACGGCTGGTTCGCCGGTTTCTGGCCCGCCCGGGGCGCCCGGTTCGTCATCGTCGTCCTCATCGAGGACACGCCTGTCGGCGGGGCCGAGGCGGCCCGCGTCTTCGGCGAGATACTGGCCCGTCTGGTCGGAGGCGGGTAGCCCTGTGGTCCGCCCGGCCGGAGGGGGCCGGTTCCGAAAAAAGGACAACCTCTGCCTGAATTAGTACGGGCACGAACAACCCCCTTCGCCATAAGATGATGAGTGCTTTTTGGCGAAGGAGGCCTTGCGTCCGTGCGTGCCTGGTTCCTGGAGCTGTTCGGGTGGGTCCGGAGAGCCGCGCCGGCCCCGGCGGGCGGCGGCTCGGCCCCCGGTCGGGGGGTCATCGGGTACGTCTCCAACCCCGGCACCTTCCCGCGTCCCCTCTCGCCGGCGGAAGAGGCCCGCTACCTCGCCGAACTCGAGAAGGGGAGCGTGGAGGCGCGGAACGTCCTCATCGAGCGGAACCTCCGCCTCGTGGCCCACATCGTGAAGAAGTTCTCCAACACGAGGGTGGACCTTGACGACCTGATATCGATCGGGACCATCGGTCTCATCAAGGGCATCAGCACCTACAAGCCTGACCGGGGGACGCGCCTGGCCACCTACGCCGCCCGCTGCATCCAGAACGAGATCCTCATGTACCTGCGGTCCATCCGTCCCCAGCAGGCCGAGGTGTTCCTGCACGACCCCATCGGCGTGGACCGCGAGGGCAACGAGCTGACCTTCCTCGACATCCTCTACACCGACGAGGACGTCGTGCCGGACACGGTCGGGGTGCGCCTGGACGAGTCGAAGGTGAGGAAGCGGGTCGCGAGGCTCAAGGGCAAGGAGAAGCTCGTCGTGGAGCTCCGCTACGGTCTGAAGGGAGGGGTCATCCGGACCCAGCGCGAGATCGCGCGCCGCCTCGGCATCTCCCGCTCCTACGTGTCACGCATCGAGAAGAAGGCCCTCGGCCGGCTGAGGAAAGAGTTGCAGGCCGAGATCACGTGACCCCCGACCGCCGCGCGGCAGGGCTCGGCCGGCCCGTGGTATAATTGGGTCCATCGCGTCAAGCCTACGGCGGAGGTGGCTCGTGGCCGAGCCTTTCTGGCACAACCTCGTTCCCGACGAGTACTACCGTTCCATCTACGACATCGACCTTGACGCCCTGCACGAACGCGGGGTGTCCGGCCTCATCATCGACCTCGACAACACGGTCGCCGCCTGGGGTGTGGGAAGGCCCGAGCCCCGCCTGGCCGAATGGATCCGTGAGGTCCGGGACAAGGGCCTCGAGCCCTACATCCTGTCGAACGACCTGGGGCCGCGGGTCGCCCTCTTCACCCGCTACCTGGGCATCGAGGGGACGGCCCGCGCGGGCAAGCCGCGGCGCCGGGCCTTCAGGAAGGCGGTGGAGGCCCTCGGTCTCCGTCCGGACCAGGTGGCCGTCATCGGGGACCAGGTCTTCACAGACATTTTCGGGGCCAAGCGTCTCGGCTGCCACACCATCCTCGTCGTCCCGGTGAGTCGCCGGGAGCTGCTCTGGACCCGGTTCGTCCGGCTGGTCGAGGGCCGTCTCCTGGCGTGGCTCAGGAAGAGGGGGCTCGTTGGGCCGCCGGTCGGAAGAGACCCGGGCCTGGAAGGGGAGTGAGGGATGCTCTCCGGTGAACGGGCGATCCTTCTCCTCGCCGCGGGCGCTCTCGGCGTCGCGGTTGGGAGCTTCCTCTGCGTCTGCATCCACCGGCTCCCACAGGGCCTGTCCGTGTTCGGGCCGCCGTCGCACTGTCCCGCGTGCGGGCGGCGCCTGACCTGGTGGGAGCTCGTCCCCCTCGTGGGGTACGTCCTCCTCGGCGGTCGGTGCCGGACCTGCCGCTCACGTATCTCTCCGGTCTACCCGCTGGTGGAGCTGGGGACGGCGGTCCTCTTCGTCGCGTCGGTCTTGACCTGGGGCCTCTCCGTCGAGGCCCTTTCGGCCGTCCTGTTGGGCTCGCTCATCATCGTGGGGGGGACGATCGATACCTTCCACCAGCGCATCCCCGACGTGGTGACCCTTCCGGGGATCGCTCTCGGCCTGTCTCTCTCGCTCTTCAACCCTCAGATGGGCGCCCTGGGCTCGCTCCTCGGCCTCCTCGTCGGGGGCGGCTTCCTTCTGGCCGTCGCCGTGGCGAGCGGGGGCGGCATGGGTGGGGGCGACGTGAAGTTCGCGGCCATGATGGGGGCCTTCCTCGGGGTGGAGGGCACCCTCGCCGCGCTCCTCGTGGGGTTCGTGGCCGGGGCCCTCGTCGGCGGCGCCGCTCTGGCCGCCGGGCGCAAGCGACGGCGGGACTTCATGGCCTTCGGCCCCTTCCTGGGGGCCGGGGGACTGGTGGCCCTGTTCTGGGGCCGGGCCCTCATCGCGTGGTACGTGAGGGTCTTCTGGGGCTAGAGGGTCCCTGCGGACGTCTCTCAGAGATAAGGGGATGGATATGGGGCAGACGGGGATGGGCCTCGAGGAGGCCAAGAGGGCGGTCGCCGGGGCCGTCGACCGGGCCGCTCCGCGGCTCGTGGAAGTCAGCCGGACCATCTACGAGAACCCCGAGCTCGGGCACCGCGAGTTCAAGGCCTCGGCTCTCCTCGCGGGCCTCCTGGAGGAGGCCGGCTTCAGGGTGACGAGGAACGTCGCCGGCCTGGAGACGGCCTTCGTCGCCGTCTGGCCCCCGGACGGCGGCGGACTCGAGGCCGGTCCGACCGTCGCCGTGCTGGCCGAGTACGACGCCCTCCCCAAGGTCGGCCACGGGTGCGGGCACAACATCATCGGCACGGCCGCGGCGGGGGCGGGCCTCGCTCTGGCCAGCCTGGGGGCCTTGCCGGGCCGGGTCCTCGTCATCGGCTGCCCCGCTGAGGAGGGCGGCGCGGACGGGGCGGGTGGGAAGGTCTTCCTCCTCGAGGCGGGCGTGTTCGACGAGGTCGACGCCGCCCTCATGGTCCACCCGGGGAGCGTCGATGCCGTCAGCAGTCCGTCCGCGTGCCGCGTGGCCCTCGAGATAACCTTCCGGGGGAAGGCAGCCCATGCCGCCGGCTCCCCTCACGAGGGTGTCAACGCCCTGGAGGCCGTCCTGCAGACCTTCAACGGCATCAACGCCCTCCGGCAGCATCTTCCCGAGTCGGTGCTGGTGCACGGTGTCGTGGTCAAGGGAGGAGAGGCTCCCAACATCGTCCCGGACGAGGGGGTCATCCGCCTCTACGTGCGGGCCCCGGTCCGCACGGAGCTCGAGCCGGCGGCGGAGCGGGTGAGGGACTGCGCCAGAGGAGCGGCTCTGGCCACCGGGTGCGAGGTCCGCTTCAGGG
>ENA-OSAE01000515-OSAE01000515.1-marine-sediment-metagenome-genome-assembly--contig:-NODE-515-length-11930-cov-24.781389_pt1 | contig 11930 bp, 10 predicted proteins | sample MGYA00237870_ERZ529317 | MGnify/ENA primary metagenome ERZ529317 (study PRJEB26369, sample SAMN03142812) | marine sediment metagenome | biome: marine; feature: borehole; material: sediment... | reverse complement strand
CGTATTCGGAATCTCGCTCCTCTTCATCCAAGGGGAGATTATTCCACCGCTTAATAGATGAGTCAGGTTTCAATTTTGGATTATCTTCACTATTATCTTCACTATTATCTTCACTATTATCTTCACTATTATCTTCACTATAGAGAAAGAAATTTTTAATTTTTTTATTTGACATTTTATTAAGGTGCTGCCTTCTCATACCATAAATGGTGTAAAGCCTCCGCGCCAGTTTTTTCGTCGGCAACAAGCTGCGACGCGAGGAAGGAATGTTAGCATCTGGCTGGAACAGAAGCATGGGGTCCCAGATGAAGCGCCCCCCGAAGAGTCGAGTCGTTTCATCTAATCGATTACAGTGTGTTTCATATTCATTAGATGAGTCGCCGGATATTCCCAATTCGAGAAATTGCTCGCGTAACAACATATTATCCAACCGGTTTTCCAATCTTTTAATAAATTTATCTGTCACATTAGTCGCAGATTTCTCAAAACTAAATAGATATCCGCTTTTCCCACACCATCGACTTTTGTCACCCTTAATCCTATTGAATTCAAAATCTTGTTGGGGTATATAATTCTGATTTTGGTAAAGGAGAATTAGATTATACAAATGATTGGGTTCAGATGATACCCTCATCAATTCATAAGCCCCGCTTCGCAGGAAACGGAGACGCCAAGCCTTATGGGACCAAGTGATCTCGCGCGACACTTCCGTCGGACTTGAGTTTATTAGTTCGGGTGACTGTTGCAGTTCGAAGTCGGTTAGACTGCTAAATCCCCCCTTTCTCATAAATTTAGAAGAACGACTTGGAGAGGTTACACCTGAACAATACTTGGGTTTACCGATAGGAACGGAGAAGGGAAGATTACTACTGCGTTGACTTTCGTCTCTACAAATTTCTGAACGTGAGAAATTAGTCGAGAGGTTTTCTAGTACACCACAAGCTAGGTTCAAGTCATTCTCTACGAGTTTGTCAATAACAATGAAATTTTCTTCCTTTCCCATATCCATTTGGAGCGAATCGCGAGCTACTAATCCAGCTAGTATCCCTAGGATATGCGAAAATAGAGTGAATTCATTAAATGTTGACTCGGTTATCGAAGGTTCCACATACCAGTTAGACAAATAATAAAATCGCATTTTTAACGCGTTACGACCAATATATGTATTCGTGAGATAAGTATCTATCAAACTATTATTTGAGGTAGCTTCCGCTATCTCGTGGGAAAAGATGTCCCATTCAGAACCGGATTCTATCCCATTGCCCATATCACTAGCAGTCGAATGTTGTCTATGCAAAGCTAATTCAATTGCGTCGCTACATATAACCTTACTTCTTTTGGAAGTACCTATTAGTAACGCCTCATTAGCAAGAAGGAATAAATCTCGTTTACTATAACCCGTAGTTCCAGACCCAGTACCTTCAATAAGAGGAAGGGGCGGATTAGCCCCCATTTCGCAACCTTTGATACGTAATAGAATTGATAAATCTTTCTGACGTTGATACCCGTTGGATTTTCGAAAATTTATTAATTAGTTTAACCGGTTCGGAGCTATTGGAGCTGGATCTATCCTCGCAGGTACGTGAGTCGTAGCGATAACAACATTCTTGCGCATGTTGGAATTGCCGCGCCTGTCACCAATACTTCTCAATATTTGGCAAAGTAAGAATTTGGGATCAGCTTCTAGCTTATGATACGAACGATGAATATTCAATTCATGAATATCTTGAATCCATGGTGTACAGGGAGACATCTCTTTCGCCATTTCAAAAACGAAATTTAATCGGTGTACGCTTTCTTTCGAAATGAAATTTCCACGTACATTATTAAAAAAGGATCGGTTGTATATCAGCTTTTTCATTGGTAGTTTCACCACTGGAAAGTAGGAATCGAATGCTACATCTCTAATAATGGAAGATCGGCCAGTTTCTATGGGTCCTACTAGCAAAATTCCTTTAGATGGTAATAATCCCGATTGGAGTGAGATAGGTATGTCATGACATGGCATATTTAGTAGACTGCCTCTTCGTCTCGCTGTTACTGAAAATAGAATATTTCTCTCGAGGGCGGAAAAAGCCCACTTTTCCGCAGGATCCAACTTACGGATCTTGTGACTCAATAGATCATTTTGCCAGAATTGACGCAAGTATGCCAAAACATTAGATCTTTCTCGTGGATAAGGTTCATGAGAAATCTCGTTGCTCAATAAATCATAATTGGAATTCAATTTCGACACATACCTATAAAGAATTTTATTCGTCACTAAATGTTGAGTCAGTAGTTCTTTCTTACTATCTAGGATATCGGGGCTTTCTCTATGAAATATCCATGAATCGATTTCATCTTTCACGAAGAAGAAAAAAATTATATTATTTATATAATTCAAGAATCTATTCAAAGAATAGATTAGTAGATCTCTCGTTGACATTTAGCTTGTCGAAGGGGAATGCATTACCTCTTTCAAATAGGATCCACGCGTTGGGTCTGTCAAATATTCAATAGTATTGAAACGTTTCCATAAATGAAAGGAATTGGAACCCGAAACGGCAGACAAAGGGTGTTTGAATAATGCAAGAACAATTAATACTGAAAGAATGAAGTAATAGAAGATAGACCTATTGGAAGATTGAGATACTGACCATCCTCCCGAATGTAAAATCTCCGTTTCATCAGGAATTTCCTCGAAAATAAGAAGACTTATCTCGGATACTATAGTATTGATAGAATCGTTGTCGAATCTCAATCCCAGGCTTTGCAGTCTTTGAGACAAATAGGCTTTCGCACCATCTACTACATCTTCAGCAATTCTTTTAGAGATTCTAGGAAAATTATGATTTGAGTCATAACTTAATTTAAGTCCTATTTCTGGATATGTTTCTCTAATCAGATCGTAAAAGTATTTCCACCAGGTGGGGGTAAAAAACCAAGGTATGTAATCTCTAAATAAGCTCCATTTCTCATCGATATTGTCTTTCCAAAAGATCCAAGAGATCTTATATCTGTTCAAATCTTTTAGTAATTCATTGAAATTGATAAAGTGGGATGGACGAATAGCCTCCCTCCGGATAGATTGACCCGCAAAATCCGTATCTTCGTACGCAACCTCCTTTCCAATCGATTCTGCTAGAGATCTCGATGTTACATCGTTGCATAATGGGAGTCTTAGCGACCAATAAGATGTTTCCAATTCTTCCGGTTCCAAGAAATACTTAATAGACAAATTCTTTTGATAGACTCGATCCAATACCAGATTCTTGAGACGAGGTTGGGGTTGCCGATCCGACGACGAATCGGAGTTTATCGACGTTTTCTCCAAAGAAACTCCATCGCTACTGCACGAATATAGAAATGACTCTATCGTTTCACGAGGAGATAAGTTCAAACTCGCCAGTAACCTCTTCAGATCCGAAATAGAATTGGAAAGTCCATCTGAGTGAGTTACTAATGCTGTGGATTCATGCAGATTAGATGAAGTAAATTGAATTGGTGTGAGTGCGTGACCAGCAACCTCCCCCGCTGTTTGTCTCGACAAATTGGATGACAACGAATCCGGCAGTTGGGGATGAATAAATGAGATGATATTAGATGAGATGGTTTCATCTTCGGAGCCCACATAGAAGTTTTCTAAGACGTTGAGGTAACTACTGTTGCATCTCCCAATAAAAAAATTTCTTCTGATTCTCGGAATAAAGTTGCTTCCAGCACAGTTCCGTATAGGTGAGTCGTCTAGAAAGTTTAGTTTATCAACCTGATCGGAGATGTATCTCAAAATATTCTCACCAATATCTCTAGTTGAACCTCCCCCACGGTTTAAATCATGCATAAACAGATTCCAAAATTGCCTCCCCGTAATGGAAAAATCATCCCTTGAAAACCCTGCTCGGATAGATTCAATGCGGGGCAACCCGATAGAAGTAGGATTCACTGCAGGTTCCAGCTCGGTCGAAGAGCCTACCGATTTCCCACTCATTAACAGTTTGGATTCAATGAATAAACTCTTTTTTTTCTCAAGAATTGTTTTGAGAAAAAGTATCTGTTCATCAATGTAACCATCGAATAAACTTGATAAAAGATCAAGCTTCATGAGATCTATCTTGTTTAATTTCTCGAGATCTATATCGTTCAATTTTTCGATGCAATAATCAATGGTATATATCAAAACTTTCTGGCGAGTAACCTCAGCAACAATCATTTTATAGAGAAATAAAACATTGAGAAATCGATGAAAATATTTTTCGTTCCGTTGATTGTTACTACCGAGACTGACACCAATATTATTTAGTAATTCGTTTCCTATTATTGATACACGGCAAATTGACTCCTCCAAGTCATACTTTGAGACTTCCCCGACAGGGAAAGAAGACGAATCCTCGGTCGTATCGAGCCATCTATGCACATTTGACTGAACATTTCTATACTCATCAATTTGAAAAGTAATATATTCGTTCAATAGGCGCCCTACGTTATCTTTCCATTTCAATACTATTTATTCAGTTGCAATTCTTGTTACACCGGTGTACTCCCCGATCCCCGTCCAGCCACCCAACCGATATTTGATTTGGAAGAAATATTCAGTAGATAATGCGCAGAAATAGTCATAGAAAAGAAATATGTATGTTGAGTAGAGAGGTATTATTCTATTTCGTCCATACAATCTAACTAAAGAATATATTGAATGTATGTTACTCTCTTCTTTCAATTAGTTTAAAAAAGTAGTATTTTCACTTCGATTACTTATTTCTCCAAGTATACCTAAAAAAGATATTTGAAAATAGTTTGGAAGAATCTCATTGAGGTTGAGGTGTCGGCTACTCGCTAGCCCAAATTTATTGCCAGATATTTGAGTAAGCGGCATGTCGCCCTTCATTTTCAATGGAAATCCTTTCCCAGATTTGACGCTATTACTGACGTCAATAACTATTGCCCTATTAGAAATCAGATTTGATTTCTCGATTATCGAGATAAATTTGGTGAGTCGATTTATTAATCCATTTCTCATTTGTGAATAAGTGTGTAGAATGGGAAATTCTTCCCCATTTTTGTCACAATCTAATCCGGATATACAGCCACGAAACGACGTCGTTTTCTCACAAGACGTAAATGAAGACAAGTTGGAAAAGGCTTCTCGTTCGGGGTAAAATCCCGATCCACCCCCCTGGTGATCTGCTGAATTTCCGGATTCAAGTAACGCCTTGTCATAGGAGTTTAATACTACGGGACTTAATGAGTCGTTTCTCAATTGTGTTGCTTGTAACCGACCCGGATCTCGCTTGTTATGATTTTCCCAAAAGAATAACGAGTCGAAATCACTTTGGTAGTTTCTAGAAACTACCAGATAGTTATAGAATTTGAAAAACCTACTTGAATTTTGTAAACACCTACCCCTACAAAATACTTGAATCCTTTCAAAATCATCCTTGGATATATCTCCGCCAAGGAGTGAACCCCTCACTACGCATGCCTCCCATCTACCGGAAACCAGAGAAATCATCGCATCATAGCGAACTTGCTTCTCTCTTTTCGTTGAACCTGCAGAAATATCTTCGTTCAAACCTAAGTAGTGGTAAACTGGTATTCTCCTCTTTTCACTCCTTCCAACAGATAAAGATCTTTCGAATCGGAGAAGGCAGTCACAGGAGAAATCACCAAGGTTTTCCGCTTGTTTTCTTCTTACTCCGTCACCCCCATTAATGACTCCCGTTAATACAAAACTTCTTTCGATCGACCTTTTGTCACTCAAGCAATGCATGGAAATTGGTATTGTTAGCAACATCAGCATCTCCAGGGTGATGCCACTACCTCTTTTTAGTGAATCACGCAGATTGCGTAAAAATAGTGAACTTATAAATCACAAGTCAGATAATCTGATAAAAGGTTCATAATTGGAAGATGGACTAATTAAAAATTCTTTGAGATGTTGGTTTTTCAATGATTCGAAGAAGTGATCTAATAGACTGACTTCTATTAACTCCGAAACTTTAGATGAAAAATCTGGACTTCCTACTCTTTTTCTTGCCACCTTTTTTACCTTATTTTCTTTTTCCATATTAATTCCATGCGGTAGATACTATCTATTTCCCACATTTATTATACCAATAATCTTGAAAATTTCAAGATAGGATGGAATACATATTTCAGATGAGTCTAGTGATTTCTGTGAATAGTCGTATCCAAAATTGAAATTAGATCGGGAATTCTAAATTGTTATTGTCGAGGAGACCCACACATATCCCATCCACCTTAACAGTTCTTCTCTGTTCCAAGCAGAGCGATGGGATCGAATTACCCAATTGGATTATGGGCGAACGACGGGGATTGAACCCGCGCGTGATGGATCCACAATCCATTGCCTTGATCCACTTGGCTACGTCCGCCCCCCCTGCCGATTCAGTTGGGTTGATTTAGTTGGCTCCCCCCCGGACGTGAACAAGATCTATCTGTTAAGCAATCTAGATAGGTCCTTCGGTTGATACACATACATATTAGCTGTATGTATATAACAAGACAATAGAAAATCTTTGAAATGAGGAATACACTCCTTCTTTTATCCAAAAGATTGGGGTAGGGGATTACAAGCATTCTGCAAATCGGAGTAGGAAACTTCGTAATCTATTAAATCGCAGAAGGATATTCCAAATAGTTTTCAGAATTTAAGGTTGGAAACTGATAATCGTGAAATTGTGATAAGCTGTTATCATTCTTTTCATTCGTTCTACCGAATGAACCTTCATCTCATTGGACACCAAACCTCCCCCTCTGAAGTTAAGAGATTTGGTATCCAGTTGTGCTGCATAACCAGACGGATGTTATCCGTTTATAGAAGGAGCTTCAGCAGAAGCCAAGTCTAGGGGGAAGTTATGAGCGTTACGTTCATGCATGACTTCCATACCTAGGTTAGCACGGTTTATGATATCAGCCCAGGTGTTTATAACACGACCCTGGCTGTCAACCACGGATTGGTTGAAGTTAAAACCATTCAAGTTGAATGCCATGGTGCTAATGCCTAAAGCGGTGAACCAGATACCTACTACGGGCCAAGCAGCTAAAAAGAAGTGCAGAGAACGAGAATTGTTGAAGCTAGCATATTGGAAGATCAAACGACCGAAGTAGCCGTGAGCAGCTACGATGTTGTAGGTTTCTTCTTCTTGACCGAACTTGTAACCTGCATTAGCAGACTCATTCTCAGTTGTTTCTCTGATCAAACTAGAAGTTACCAAAGAACCATGCATAGCACTGAATAGAGAGCCGCCGAATACGCCAGCTACACCCAACATGTGGAAGGGATGCATAAGGATATTGTGCTCAGCCTGGAAGACGATCATGAAGTTGAAAGTACCAGAAATGCCTAGAGGCATACCGTCAGAGAAACTTCCTTGACCAATTGGGTAGATCAGGAAGACGGCGGCAGCAGCTGCGACAGGAGCCGAGTACGCAACAGCGATCCAAGGACGCATACCTAGACGGAAGCTTAGTTCCCATTCGCGACCCATGTAGCAAGCTACACCAAGTAGGAAGTGAAGAACGATAAGTTCGTAAGGACCACCAGCCATTCATCGACGGAAGCTGCTTCCCCTTCCCAGATTGGGTAGAAATGTAACCCAATAGCTGCAGAAGTAGGGATGATAGCACCAGAGATAATGTTGTTACCGTATAACAAAGAACCAGAAACGGGTTCGCGAATACCATCAATATCTACGGGAGGAGCTGCGACGAAAGCAATGATGAATACAGAGGTTGCGGTTAGCAAGGTGGGAATCATTAAGACACCGAACCATCCGATGTAAAGACGGTTTTCGGTGCTGGTAATCCAGTCGCAGAAGCGACCCCATAGGCTTGCGCTTTCGCGTCGTTCTAAAGTTGCGGTCATGGTAATTTTCGGTTTTCAAGAAATAATTGGTGATTCCCCAGGCTAGTAAGCTTGTTAATTTATAATATATCACAAAAACCAATCTGTGTCAACCAAAATTAATTGAGTCTCCAGAATTCTCGGATATGGGGGCTTCTTTTCGATATCTCAAACAATTTCTACTCCATGCGATGCGCGTCCCAATCAATTACAGTCTCTGAAAAACTGGTCATGTGTCAAGCCTTTTTGCGAGGTACTCCGCAACTCTGCATCGGCCCCCCCCCCGCCATCCTATCAGGAGGAGTCTAATAATTAACAACCTAAGAAAGAAGAGAAGTAGTTGCCAATCCCCACTTGTGGCTTGGACACCCGTTAATCGTCGTTCACCCCTCACTCAACTCAACCATTTCTTCGTATTGTTTTTTGATTCCCAGATAGTTTGTGCCCCGGTTCCAATCCACAACGCAATTATTGTGGATTGGAACGAATCCGAAACTAACGGAAATGGGCAAAAGCTTTGTTGGCTTCCGCAACTTTATGAGTCTCCTCCTTCTTCCGTATGGCACTACCGGAATTTCTGGCGGCATCCATTGATTCATCACTCGATCTTAAAGCCATACTTCGACCTGAGCGTTTTCGACACGCGATTAATGACCACCGGATAGCCGAAGCTTTTCCCTCTGCCGGTACTACTTCAACGGGAACTCGATAAGTTGATCCACCTACACGTTTGGTTTCTGTCACTACGTCGGGAGTTACCCCGCGCACCGCCTGTCGCAGAACAGACAGTGGGTTCCTATTTGTCTTTTACCTAATCCGCTTCATAGCCTGATAAAAAATCTGATAAGCCAGTGATTTCTTGCCATTTTTCAGGATACGATCAACTAGCATATTTACTAATCGATTACGATAAATTGGATCTGATTCGATAGTTTTCTTTCTGTTCACTACACTGCTCCGATGTAACACGAGTTTACAAATATAAATATGTCAGATTTCAATCAATTCTTTTAATTCAACGGTATCTTAGGCTACTATTTCGGCTTCTTCACTCCATATTGTAGGGTGGATCCACCAGTTAGTCGAGGATCTCCCTCCAAACTGCACGTGCGACTTTCATCGAATACAGCTTTCCACATGATTGAATAGAAACTATTCAAATGATTTTGAACCATTTATTTTTTAAGATGCAAATCATATTTACTCATTGCATATTGGGTATCCGTTTTCTCTTATTCCGCGGATGAAAAAATCGAAGTTTAGATATAAAAAAAGAAAATCTTGCAATTCAGTTATCTTACTAGGAATGTCCGTAGGTTTATCAATCCAATCAGTAGATGTGCATAAAGCCTTCACTGAATCTCCGTAGTCGTAATCTAAACCTGTTCCAAGAGGAAAAGACGTCCCAAGATTTTCTAGGTGGGAGTCCAGGTAAAACTCAACTTAGTGGAATAGAACACCTTAGACACCAAGTTGTTTCACACAAATAGATAGATAATAATTAATCTCTATCAATCTCTGTAGTAGCAGGCTTCAGTCCCCTTGCAATACTGGGTCAGCTACACATTTAACATATCAGAACAACTGATACGGAATCATTGCAATGATACGAGTTGTGACAATGTTATGCAACGCACTAGAACGCCCCTTCTTACGATCCTTCACCCCTACAGCATCTAAGGTTCCTCTAACAATGTGATACCTAACACCGGGTAGGTCTTTGACCCTTCCGCCTCTCACGAGGACCACCGAATGTTCCTGCAAATTATGGCCAATACCTGGTATGTAAGCCGTTACCTCAAACTTGGAGGTTAATCGAACTCTCGCGACTTTACGTAGGGCAGAGTTGGGTTTTTTTGGTGTAGTCGTGGAATAGTCGACAGCTCCAATGTCACTATACGGAACCGTACGTGAGATTCCCACCTCATACGGCTCCTCGTCATTCAATTACCCCTGAGATGAGAAAGGGAGTCCAAAAATCCTCCCAATTGTTTTCAACTACAGAAGAAAAAGAAGAAATTAAATTCCTTTCAATTTCTTTTTAAGGCTTCGGCTTTGCGCCCCACTCATTTTCCGGATCCCGTTATTATTAATAAGCAACGCAGATAGGAAGATGATAAATCTATCAAATCGATGGTTAGATTTGTTAATGAGTTCCCTGTTTTCGTGCAAGTAATATGATGCGGATTGAGTATGGAGGAGATTGACGAGTCGGTATCAGCTTATCCGCATCATTAATCATTTTTTGATAAGGAATCCATTTTGAAATGAAGACAGTTTCGACATCTCACTCTCGTTCTTTATTTCGTTTTGACGAGGCTATCTGAGGAGGATCTGGCAACCTAACGCCAACGAACTACCTTAACAAGTAGGTAAGCTAAAATCTGGAGTAGGTAGGATCCAATCACTACCTGAAGTTTGCCAGCGACGACGACGTTGAAGTGACGATGAAGAAAACAAAACAATGAAAATAAGTTAAGGTTAATAGGTTATAAGTTGAGGTTACTTGGTTATTCGTTTAGTTGATTGCGGCTTAGTCAGCCTGTTCCGTCGCGAGCCACTGGTCAAGCCCCACTGCATTCTACTACCCCCCTTCTGCGAACCGAATCAGAAATCTAGGTTCCGCAGGGAAAAGATTGTACCACAAGAGCTCGGGGAGGTCAAGCCGTTTCTGTCACCACTAGCAATCCCATATCTCAGAGATTGTGAGTAAGAAAGACCGAAAGCCTGGCAAGGGAGGAGTTAGCACCGATAGGGGTAGGGTGCCAGTATATCAAGTATAGCTATAAAGTTACGAGGTTACAAGGATGTTAAGTAGAGGTGGAGGCAGCCTCGACTCCCTCGCAACATTCTTCAAAAAATCTTTTAAATTCAATTTGGGGACTTCCCAAACTGAAATTGCCTCTCAGTTTCTCTCTGGGTGGAGCTAGTAAAACAAATAGGCCAGGCACACTGAGCAATCTGTTACCTCCGCTCATATCCTATCTCTATGGTGTGGGACCCATAGAAACTATTTTGAGCAGGAAGAGAAGAGCTCTGTTTACCATCCATATCTGCTTCTCCTTGTTTCGCCCCTCTCAATTACGCCGGGTTTTCCATATTGATTTCACATCGAGTGATGCATCCTAACACCGGGATAAATATCTTAATTGGAGCTTAATTTACTAAAACTAGATTGAGAGATGAGGTAACGGATTTCGGGAAGCCATATCCCAGGCTTTGAAATCATGAAAATCTCTATTTCTCTGGAGCTTCTATTCTTCATCTCATAAGGGAATAACGAGAAGACGCCTCAAGCCGCTTACTCGTTTGTCTCTCCCAGTAACTGATGTTCAATAACTGATGTGGGGACGACCAAATCCTAGCTCCCCAGCTCCAAAGAAAAGAAATCAGACGCATCGAGATAGTTTAGTCCGAATTTTCGACCGCGGAAATTTTCAATCTCGTCGCGGGTGAGTATGAGGTGGGGAATCCAGCGCCGGAATGCCCAGCTTTAGTAGAAGTAATCAATTTGAGCCTGAGTTTAGTTCGTCTAAACTCACTCTAGACGTGTCTATTCTATCTCCAGCCTTTTCGGGAATAAATAAGAGGCTTATGGGATTGACATAACTCGGCAGTAGGGGATACACTTCAGATGAACTTCAAACTATGAAGCGAAGAAACCCAAGTTGTGCCCAGAATTGGGAAACAATTTCCAATCAGCTTTTTCCGTGTATAAAGAAGCTATAAGTGACACAACTACTAATCTCATGGAGAGTTTGATCCTGGCTCAGGATGAACGCTGGCGGCATGCCTAACACATGCAAGTCGGACGGGAAGCATCCTCGTGGTGTTTCCAGTGGCGGACGGGTGAGTAACGCGTAAGAACTTGCCCTTGGGAGGGGGACAACAACTGGAAACGGCTGCTAATACCCCGTAAGCTGAGGAGCAAAAGGGAGGGATCCGCCCAAGGAGAGGCTTGCGTCTGATTAGCTGGTTGGTGAGGCAATGGCTTACCAAGGCGACGATCAGTAGCTGGTCTGAGAGGATGATCAGCCACACTGGGACTGAGACACGGCCCAGACTCCTACGGGAGGCAGCAGTG
>ENA-OSAE01000514-OSAE01000514.1-marine-sediment-metagenome-genome-assembly--contig:-NODE-514-length-11930-cov-25.017011_pt1 | contig 11930 bp, 11 predicted proteins | sample MGYA00237870_ERZ529317 | MGnify/ENA primary metagenome ERZ529317 (study PRJEB26369, sample SAMN03142812) | marine sediment metagenome | biome: marine; feature: borehole; material: sediment... | reverse complement strand
CGAGCAGGCCCTCCTGTACGTCCGGTACCGGGGGTACCGGAACGGCGACATCGGCAGGGTGGAGCACCAACAGAAATTCCTCCAGGCCTTGATGGATGAGGTCTTCCAGGCCAGCACGATACTGAAGCTGCCTGCCATCGCCGGCCAGCTGGCGAGGTACGTGGATACCAACATGTCGGCGGGGGAGATGGTGAGGTACGCCCGTCTCGGCATGAGCGTCTCCCGGGAGAACATCGCCATGGCCATGGTCCCCGGGGAGGCGAAGTGGATCAAAGAGGATACGGGTTACGTCAGCTATTGGATCCCCGACGAGAGCGCCCTGCGCCGTCTGGTCGACGAGGTGCTCTGGGGCATAGATTTCGAGCGGAACGCGTCGATCCGGGTGGAGGTTCTCAACGGGAGCGATACGCCCGGGCTGGCCAGCAAGATGGCCGACGCCCTCATGAGGCAAGGGTATAACGTGGTCAATATAGGTACGGTGACGGGAGAAGGTTATGCTACCACCCAGGTCATCAACCGCAACGGGGAGGAAGACAAGGCCAAGAGGGTGGCCCAATCCGTGGCGCGGCTGCTCGGCGACGCGACCGAGGTGTACGATGAGGTGGTGGAGGGCTCGTCCGTGGACGTGACGGTGATAGTGGGGAACGATTACTCAGCGGAGTAGATAGGGGGTGTTAGGGGGCTTGGAAGCCAGGGAGATAGCCCTGACTGCGGCTGAGGCCGCAGGCGACCTCAAGGCCCGGGATGTTATAGTTCTGGACGTAAGCCATAAGACGGTGGTCACGGACTTCTTCGTTATCTGCAGCACAGATAACAGGGTTCAACTGAAGGCCGTCGTGGAGAAGGTCAAGGCCCGTCTGAAGGACCGGGGAGTCGTGCCCCTGCATCAGGAGGGGCTCGGCGGCGGTTGGGTGGTGCTGGATTACGGCGGAGCGGTCGTTCACCTTTTCCTGCAGGAGCAGCGCGAGTTCTACGGGCTTGAGAGGCTGTGGCGGGACGCACCGGAAATAGAGTTGGAACGAGCGTAACCTTACTTGACTTTTAGTAAGCCTTGTCTTATAATTACCTACGCCAGCAAAGACAGCGAAAGGCCGTGAAGAGGAGTAGTAGGGTCGCCGCCCCCATGAGAGAGCCGTCGGCGGGTGGAAGACGGCGGGGCCGAGATCCGAACTCGCCTCGGAGCCGTCCGGGTGAAGCCCAGTAGCTCGGGCCGTGTCTCGCGTTAAGAGAACGAGCGGATAAGATTCGTGGGGCCGTAGCTCAGTTGGGAGAGCGCATGAATGGCATTCATGAGGTCGTGGGTTCGAATCCCATCGGCTCCACAATTTCTTTATCAAGCAGGGTGGTACCGCGGGAACTACCGTCTCGTCCCTGAAGGGGGCGAGAATTTTTTTAAGGGGGATAAGGATGGAGGAGAGGTACGACTTCAAAGCCGTAGAGGAGAAATGGCAGAGGGAATGGGAACGCACGCAGGCCTACAGGGTGCACGAGGACGTGGAGAGGAAGAAGTTCTACTGCCTCGAGATGTTCCCCTATCCCTCGGGAAATCTCCACATGGGCCACGTCCGCAACTACTCCATCGGCGATGTCCTGGCTCGGTTCAAGAAGATGCAGGGATATAACGTCCTTCACCCCATGGGGTGGGATGCCTTCGGCATGCCGGCGGAGAACGCGGCCATTCAGAGAAAGACCCATCCGGCCACCTGGACGTGGTCGAATATAGAGAATATGAGGCGGCAGCTCAAGCGGCTGGGCATGGACTACGACTGGACCAGGGAGGTGGCCACCTGCTCTCCCGACTACTACAAGTGGACCCAGTGGCTGTTCCTGCTGTTGTACAAACGCGGGCTGGCGTACAAGGGCGAGGGGGCCGTGAACTGGTGTCCCTCCTGCGCCACCGTCCTGGCCAACGAGCAGGTCGAGGGTGGCGTATGCTGGCGCTGTAAGACCCCCGTGGAGAAGAGGCGCCTCTCCCAGTGGTTCTTCAAGATAACGGAATACGCCGATCGCCTCCTCGAGGACCTAGAGCTCCTGGAGGGTTGGCCCGAGCGGGTCAAGACCATGCAGAGGAACTGGATAGGCAGGTCCGAGGGGGTGGAGATAGAGTTCATCGCGGAGAAGACGGGCGACAAGATCCCCGTCTTCACCACCAGGCAGGACACCGTCTACGGCGTCACCTACCTGGTGCTGGCCCCCGAGCACCCGCTGGTGGAGAAGCTCACCGCGGGCACGGAGTACGAGAGGGAGGCGCGGGAGTTCGCCGCCAAGGCCTCGGCCCTGTCCGAGCTTGACAGGACGACAGCCTTGGAGAAGGAGGGCATGTTCATCGGTGCCTACGCGATAAACCCGATGAACTCCCAGCGCGTCCCCCTATGGATAGCCAACTACGTATTGATGGAATACGGCACGGGGGCGGTCATGGGGGTGCCGGCCCACGACGAGCGCGACTTCGAGTTCGCCCAGAAGTACGGCCTCGAGGTGCGGACGGTCATTCGTCGCCCCGACGGCTCGGCCCCTGCGGATCCCTCCGAAGCTTATACCTCCTACGGCCCCATGGTGAACTCAGGGCCCTTCGACGGGCTGGCCGGGAAGGAGGCCTTGAGGGCCGTCGCCGACTACATGGAGGAGAAGGGCATAGGCAAGAGGCGGATAAACTACAGGCTACGCGACTGGTTGATCTCCCGTCAGAGGTACTGGGGCGCGCCCATCCCCATCATCTATTGCGACCAGTGCGGGACCGTGCCCGTGCCCGAGGAGGACCTGCCCGTAACCCTGCCCGAGAAGGTGGTCTTCACCGGGACCGGGCCGTCGGTGCTGGAGGGGGTTGAGGAGTTCGTCAACACAACCTGTCCCCAATGCGGCCGGGCAGCCCGCCGGGAGACGGACACGATGGACACCTTCGTGTGCTCCTCCTGGTACTACCTGAGGTACACCTCCCCCGGTTACGAGGACGGGCCCCTCTCCGTGGCCAGCGCCAACTACTGGATGCCGGTGGACCAGTACATCGGCGGTATAGAGCATGCCGTCCTGCATCTCCTGTACTCCAGGTTCTTCATGAAGGTCCTCAACGACGCCGGCCTGGTGAAGGAGAGGGAGCCCTTCAAGCGGCTGCTGACCCAGGGGATGGTGCTCAAGGACGGCTCGGCGATGTCCAAGTCCCGCGGCAACATCGTCGCTCCCGACGAGATCGTGGAGAAGTACGGGGCTGACACGGCGAGGCTGTTCATCCTCTTCGCCTCTCCGCCGGAGAAGGACTTGGAATGGAGCGATGCCGGCGTGGAGGGTGCGCACCGCTTCTTGAACCGGGTCTGGCGACTGGTACTTCGCGGCCCCGTGGGCAGCGGTGAGCCTGACCCGGAGGTGCGGCGGGCCCTGCACTTGGCCATCAAGAAGGTCACCGAGGATATCGAGGAGAGGTTTAACTTCAATACGGCCATCAGCGCCATCATGGAGCTGGTGAACACCCTGTACAGGGCCGAGAGGGTCACGGAGGAGGCCCTGGAGACCTTGGTCCTGCTCCTGGCGCCCTTCGCCCCTCACCTCACAGAGGAGCTCTGGCACCGCATGGGCAAGGAGGGCAGCGTCCACACCCAAGCCTGGCCGAAGTACGACCCCGAGGCCATCATAGCCGATGTGGTCGAGGTGGTCGTCCAGGTAAACGGCAAGGTGAGGGACCACATCCAGGTCCCGGCCGGGGCCACTCGCGATGACCTGGCGGCCCGGGCCCTGGCCAGCGACAGGGTCCAGTCCTTCATCGCCGGTAAAGAGATCGTGAAGACCGTGGTCGTCCCGGACAAGCTGGTCAACCTGGTGGTGAAATGACAGTTTAGCCCACCCGCCCTTCAGGTTAAGGAGGAATAAACCGCCCCCTCAGCGAAGATATACCAAAATCTGGCAGAGGGGGCGGTGGACGTGTATTACAAACAGGAGAGGCTGATCCTCGGGATAATCGTGGTGTCGCTGTTGACCGGAGTGCTCTTTCTCCTGTGGCGGGGCTTGGGCCCTCAGCCGGTCGAGGAGGTCGCGGAGACCCAACAGGAGGCCAGGGTGGCGGTGCACGTGGTGGGCCAGGTGGCGAGGCCGGGGGTGTACTACCTGCCGGAGGGCTCGAGGGTGGCAGATGCTGTGGAGATGGCCGGTGGGGCCCTCGAGGACGCCGCCCTGGAGAGGCTGAACCTGGCGGCTGTCCTGGCCGATGGACAGCAGGTCTTGGTGCCCGCCCGCGGGGAAGGGCCGGAGGGAGCTCGGCTGGACCTGAACTCAGCCTCGGTGGAAGAGCTTCAGGCCCTACCGGGTATAGGTCCTGCCCTCGCCCAGAGGATAGTGGACTACCGGATGAGGATGGGGCCCTTCGCCAGCGTTGACGAGCTCAGCGAGGTCAGCGGGATCGGCCCGGCGATGGTGGAGAAGCTCAGGGAGCTGGTGGAGGTTCGTTAGGGCCCGCCCACCCCGAGGGCGAAGGCGATCATCCGCGCCCAGAGCCGCGCCCCTCGCTCGGCCTCCTCACGGGGTTGAGTCTGCGTGCCCATCTCGAAGAGGAGGGCCGCCGGGTCGAGGTCTTGGTTATAGGTGCCGCGGGCGAAGTAGATGCCGCGGACCAGGTCCGGGTAGTGCTGGTCGCTCACGGCCTTGATCCGCTTGGCCAGGCTGAGATTGGCCCTCATGTTGGGGTTCTGGCGTCCCACGACGATGAGGACCCTGGCGATGGTCTTGCCGCCCGCTGTGGCCCTGTAAGTGCCGGGCGGGCTCGAGTCCCGATGGAGGTCGAACAGGGCCCAGGGGGCACGGGTCTTGAGGTAGCCGAACACGATCCTCCGGGAGCGCATGTAGGAGGCGGCGTCGGCGGCGCCGTGGTTGGTCTTGTCGTGGATGACCTCGAAGCCGGCCTTACGTAGCTCGTCCACGAAGGCCTCGCCCACCTTTAGGATGCCTCCCCCCTCGGCTATGTTCCTCTTCCCCGAGGTGGGGATATAGGATTCGGCGGAGTGGGTGTGGTAGACCAACAGGAGCTTCTTCCTGGAGCCGATGGGCAGGGCCTCGAGGGTGGCCTCGGCGAACTTCTCCGACAGCGGCGGCGCGGGCCAGTCGGGCCCGAGGTAGGAGCTTAAGTCCAGAACCCCCAAGAGGCGTGCGTAGGCCCTATCCCCCGATACCTTCACCACCCGGTAGTGGTGGTTGTCGGGGGCTATGTACTCATCGCCCACCGTGATCTCGAGCCCCGTCTCGAGGAGCACCTCCCCGTCCTCGTCGAACAGGGTATAATACCCCGTGGCCCTCTCCCACGGGTCCGGCTCGCTCTCGGGGGCCGGGGAGCCATCACGAGGTGACAGGAACCTGAGGCCGCCGGCGACGGCCGCGGCGATGACGACCACGAGGCTGATCATGATGACAATACGCCGGCTTACCTTCACCTGAGCCCTCCTCTCAGGGCTAATTCTTTCCCCGCCGCCGGGGTTTAATTCCGGTCCGGGGAGGAAGGGCTTCGGGAGCGCCGAAGAAGGTGGCCAGGGGGGATGACAGTGCGCGCGATTGTAGTTGCCAACGGGGAGTGGCCCGGGGACATCGGCTTCCAGCTGAGACCCGGAGACCTGGTGGCAGCCGTAGACGGCGGGGCCCTACATCTCCGACGTGCAGGCATTGTCCCCCATTATCTGCTGGGCGATTTCGACTCTCTCCCCGATGAAGCGGTAGCTGAATACCGGGCCCGTGGCACGAGGATACGTCGCTACCCGGTTGATAAGGACAAGACGGACACGCACCTGGCCCTGGATCTCCTCGCAGAGCAGGGTTACGACGAGATCGTGCTGCTGGGGGTTACTGGCGACAGGCTCGACCAGACGCTGGCCACCCTTTTGCTGGCAGCGCGGGTGGTCGAGGACCGCGGCGTCAGATTAAGGGTGGTAGACGCTCGTAACAGCGCCGTCATCCTCGTACCCGGCCTCGAGGCGAGGGTCTGCGGTAAGTCGGGGGACAAGGTGTCCCTGATACCATTACGCGACACCGCCTCCGGCATATCTACCCAGGGCCTGGCCTACCCCCTGAACAACGGCAGCCTTCCCTGGGGCGTTACCCTGGGGGTGAGCAACCACCTCACGGGCGCCCGGGCGACGGTGACCCTTCGAAAGGGGCTCCTTCTGGTCACCCACCACGGAGACCAGCGGACAGGAGGGGTCGAGGTGGTACGTGCAAACCCCGGAGCCGGTATGAGACAGCTCTGACTTAACTTCTTCGCCAGCCCTGACGCCCACGGGATCTCGAGAATTCTTGCCCTGCCAGGCGTACGCGGATGAACCCTCCTCTCTAAGCTCACAAGCGTTGGTCGTGGATGAAGCGGGATCTTCTCTGGATGTCTCTTCCCAGTTCCCGTCCCACCTATGGGTCCCACTCCGGGGCCTGACCACCCCTTTCCCCATAGGGTATAATATACCTGACCGCTTCGGCGGACCGGGTCGCAGCAACCCCGGTTATCAAAACAAGGGGGAGATGTAATGGAGAGGGAGAGACTGAGGAAGATCGCGGAGGTTGGGGTGGTGGCGGCGACATACGCGGCCTTGGTGCTGTTGTTTGCGCCGATATCCTTCGCCGCGGTTCAGTTCCGGGTGGCGGAGGTCTTGAAATCGGCGGTTATTTTCAGGCCGCACTTGATATGGGCGATGGCCATCGGAGTGGGCGTGGCCAACCTGATGAGCCCCTTCGGCGGCCCCTGGGAGCTGCTGTGGATGCCGGCGATGAACCTGGTGGGGGGTTACGGGGCGTGGCTCCTGGGAACCCGGTTGAACCCCTACGTGGGCGCGGCCTTCTTCGCGGCGTGGATTAGCCTGGCCGTAGCCGTTATGCTCTTCGCGGCCGCCGGCCTACCCTTTCTGCCGACCTTGGGGAGTGTTCTCATCTCCGAGCTCATACTGGTGGTAGGAGGTGTCCCCGTGATGAGATGGGTAATGAGGAGGGTAGAGGATGTCCGATAGGCGGTTTGACGTGGATACGGTGGAGGCTATTGACGCGCAGGTGCTCGAGGTGCTCCCCTACGAGTACCCCGGACGGGAGTGCGTGGTGGAGTATTACACCGATGAGTTCACCGCCGTGTGCCCGTGGACGGGCCTGCCCGATTTCGGCAGGCTTAGCATAAGATACACACCGGCGGAGAGCCTGATCGAGCTGAAATCCCTGAAATACTACCTCCTGTCCTACAGGAACGTCGGGATCCTCCAGGAGCACGCCGTGAACCGAATCCTCGACGACCTGGTGGCGGCATGCCGCCCCCGATGGATGGAGGTAGAGTGCGATTTCGCCCTGAGGGGCGGCCTCGGGACCAGGGTCCGGGCCGAGTACACGGGAGATGAGCACAGCGAAGGCTGACGCGGGCCCTTACTGACATGGTAAATATAGGCAGGATGCCCCCGCAGGTGCGTCGAAGTACAGTCCTACTAAACCTGCGGGGGCGATTCACATGCAAGGGTGCCTCATATCCGCCTTTCTCTCCTACTCCCTCGGCGTTATCGCAGCGACCTTCCTGGAGCTGGGAGTTGTTCTTCCCCTTTACCTCGCCTTAGCCCTCCTATCGCTTTTCCTCAAGAGCCGCCGGATGTTCCTTCTGCTCATCCTCTGCATGGCCTTGGGCTCGGTCCGCTATGAGCTCACCCTACCGACCCCCCTCCCAGAGGGATGGACGCGACTGGAGGGCGTTGTGCAAGAGGTAAAGGAGGATGAGGAGGACAGGTGGGCGTCTTATGACCTCAAGACCGACCTTGGTCTGATCAGGGTCTTCGGCAAAGCAGGAGCCCGACCAGGGGACAAGGTGGCGGTGGAGGGCATGATGGAGATCCCGCGGGGGGCTACGAATCCAGGCCAGTTCGATTACAGGGCCTACCTCCTCCGGCAAGGCATCGCCAACGTCCTCGACGCCCGAGGCGCGCCGGAGATCCTCGAGAGGGGCGTTCCCTGGTCTCCCATAGCTCTCCGAGAGCTCATCAGGGACAGGGTCAGGAGGGCGCTCTCCACGGGGGGGGCCCTGGAGAGGCCGGACATCGTGCTCGGGGTGGTCATGGGGGACAGAGGCCTTCTGGACGAGCACACAGAGGACGTGTTCGCCCGCGCGGGGGTCAACCACATCCTCGCGGTCTCCGGCCTCCACGTCGGTTACGTGGTGCTGGCGGTATCCCTTCTCACCGGAGGGGAGAGGCGGGCCCTTCCTGTCCTCATCGCGGTCCTGGCCGTCTACGCCTTCGTGACCGGTCTCAGGCCCTCAGTGGTGAGGGCCTCCCTGATGACGGTCCTGGCCATCGCGGGCAGGGCCGCGGGCAGACAGACCGACGGACTGAGCTTCCTGGCCGCCTCGGGCCTGTTGCTGCTCCTCTTGAGGCCGGCCCTGCTCTTCGAGGCCTCCTTTCAGTACTCCTTTGCCGCCACGGCGGGGATCCTGCTGCTGTATGACCCCGTAACGCGGTGGGTGGGAAGGGGTAGGCTCGGCGGCGCCCTGGCCGTGACGCTCGCCGCTGGCCTGGCCGTCCTTCCCCTCAACGCCTACTACTACCACATGCTGAGCCTCGTCTCGCCCGTGGCCAACCTGGTCATCGTGCCCCTGATGGGGGTGGTCGTCCTGGTCGGGTTGGCGACGGCGGTGGTGGGCTCCGTAGTATACCTCTCGCCGCTCTTGAAGGTGGCCAACGCCTTCACGGGCATCCTCTGCCGGCTCAGCGAGTTCCTGGCTGAGGTCTTCACCTCCCTCCCCCTCTCCAGCCTAATTGTGGGAACTCCAAATCCCCTCACGATCCTCGCGTACTACACCCTCCTCGTGCCCCTCCTCTGGCCCGGTCTTCTGCGCACAAGGCTGGTGCTGCTCCTGGCCGCGTCTCTGGTCGTCTGGGGCGTGGTGTTGTATCCCCCGCCCGACCCCGGGGTTATCTTCCTGGACGTTGGGCAGGGGGACGCCGCGGTCATCGAGACCCCCGGTGGAAAGTACGTCCTCATCGACGGGGGTACCGAGAGAGCGGGAGAGTCCGTCGTCCTTCCCTATCTACTGCACCGCGGCGTTCGGGTTCTCGACCTCGTGATCGTCACCCACACACACGACGACCACGCCGCCGGAGTAATAGAAGTGCTTAAGAAGATCCCGGCTCGGGAGATATGGGTGGGGGGGACGGCCGACTTGCCCGGCCATACAGTGATAAGGCCGCGTCCCGGTCACGTGTTGCAGCTGGAACTGAGGGTGGTCTTAACCGTCCTCGGGCCGGTGGGCTCCCTACCTGCGAGCGAGAACGACAGGTCGCTGGTAGTGAGGCTGGACATGGGCGGTATGTCGGTGCTGTTTACTGGGGATATAGAGGGCGAGGGAGAGAAGGCCCTGCTCACACACGCAGCGGCCCTGGACGCAGATGTCCTTAAAGCGCCTCATCACGGCAGTGCCAATTCAGCGCGTGTGGATTTTCTGAGGGCCGTGGAGCCGGCCGTGGTGGTGATCTCGGTGGGCGAGGACAATAAGCACGGCCTGCCGGCGGACCTGTTCTTGCGTAGAATCGAGGGAATACCGCTGTACCGTACCGATAGGCACGGAGCGATTAGAGTAAGGCCCTCTCGGGATGGCCTCGTGGTCAGGACAATGCTGGGAGGAATTGTTGAGAAGCTCGAGGCCCGTTAATCTCCGGCCCGAGGAACCGCTAGGGCAGGAAAGGTGCCCCCGGCGGTGAAGTTACTTTCTCGGAGGGATCCCCTTGTTCGAGCACGTTGCTGCGTTACGTAGGATCAAGGACACGGGAAAGGTCAATCCGGTCTACGTCCTTCACGGGCCGGAGGTGTTTTTCAAAGAGGAGTTCACCGCCGCCCTGATAAGGTATCTGGAAGGCGATACGGGGGCTGCGAGCTTGGATTACCAGTTCTTGGACGGAAGAGAGACCAACGTTGTTGAGGTCTTGAGCTCGGCCAAGACATCCCCCTTCTTCGCCTCCTTCCGGCTCATCATCGTCAGGGACGTCAACTGGTTCTCAGATGACAGGGTCGCAGACCAGCTGCTATCATACCTTGATGAGCCGAGTCCCTCCAGCTGCATTATCGTGACCAGCGAGAAGGTCGATCGAAGGAGCAGGGTGATCAAGAAAGTTGGCGAGGTGGGGGAGGTTATCGCCTGCAACACGCCTAAGGGGAGGGAGCTGGCCTCCTGGGTCAAACGACGGGCGCGAAAAGTCGGTGTCGTGATCGAGGACGACGCGGCCTGGCTATTGACCAGGTCCGTGGGCGAGAACCTTTACGCGCTGGTCAACGAGATCGATAAGATGGCGACGTACGTAGGAGATGGAATCATAGACGTCGACGTAGTCAAACGACTGGCCGCTGCCTCAGCCGTACCCCAGGTATTCGCCTTGCTCGACGCCGTGGGCGAGAGAGACGTCGTGACGGCCCTCTCGGCCCTCGGTAGGATACTTGATGGAAAGGAGCCTGCACTGAGAATCCTACATATGTTGGTCAGGCAGGTCAGGCTGTTGCTGAGGGCCTGTACGCTCCTTCAGGAGGGCTTCTCGGTCGCCGACGTCCAGAAACGCCTTAAGCTCCATCCCTATGAGGCCCGGAAAATCTGCGCGCAGACACGTAATTTCAAAATCACCGAACTGGAGGGTGCTTACCCCTGCCTGCTTGATGCCGACTTAGCTCTGAAGACGAGCGCTATGCCGGAGCGGATAATCCTGGAGAAGTTGGTGATCCAGCTTTGTACGGGACGGTCCTAGCGAACCCTGGCCATCATAATGAGGTCGGCATACTCTCCGTTCTTAAAGACGGCTTTTGCCTGCCGCCCTTCCTCCACGAAGCCGAACTTGCGATAGAGGTTTATTGCCCTTTCGTTATCGGCATTGACGATAAGCTCTATCCTGACGACGTTAAGCCAGCGATCGCAGAGGTCGACTAGGGCTTCCATAAGGGCGCTACCGATGCCCTTCCCCCAGTGGTCGTCATGAACCATGATGCCGAGCTTGGCTACGTGTCGCATGCGCCCTTTCCCCAGGGTAATCCCCGCTACACCGACTACTTCCCCATCTATTTCGGCCACGAAGTGGTGCTCGTCGGCGCTCATATTATCCAGCCATTTCTGGGTGGACTCGAGCCTCTCTGACGGAAGGGCCAGGGTCCCCTCCCTTACGCCAGGTAATAGCCTTATGCTGTTCAGGTATGGAGCATCTTCCTTTCTGATCGGCCTGATGTGCATGTAATTGCCCCCTAAAACGTAAACCCCCTCTCAGAGGGGGCCATGGACCTTCTTACTCAGCCGCACCCTGGGCGGCCTGTTCGGCAATCAGTTTGGACAGCTTCTTGCTCAACCTGGACTTCCGCCGGTCCGCCGCGTTCTTGTGAATTGCCCCTTTGGCCGCTGCGACGTCCACGGCCTTCATGGCCTGCCGCAGAGCCTCCCTGGCTGCCTCGATATCCTTTGCCTCAAGCGCCGCCTCGAACTTCTTAACAGCGGTCTTGATGCGGGTCTTACGGATCCTATTGCGCAGGGTCCGTACCTTGGCCTGGCGGGCGCGCTTGATCGCGGATTTTATGTTAGCCACTGCCGTGGTTCACCTCCTTTGCATTACGTACTACATTCTACCACGCCAGACCTGTCAATGCAATACGGGCGCTTGCGTGTACCCTCAATGGGTAGGTGTAACATACCGGGGCACCGCTGCCCGGATAAGGCGGGGCAAGTTTCAATCCCCTATAGCTGGGTCACAAACAGATGATCACCACGCCGGAGGGCTTCGACCAGATCCTGTTTCAATCCCCTATAGCTGGGTCACAAACTTTGGCACACTTGGAGAAGCACAACGCGCGGAAGGGGTTTCAATCGCCTATAGCTGGGTCACAAACACAAAGAGCGCGTTCAGGTTGCGCATTCCGGCCAATTCGACCAGTGATTCCGGAAAGTTCCGTCCACCTGTTCCGGTTAATTCCGACCACCC
>ENA-OSAE01000512-OSAE01000512.1-marine-sediment-metagenome-genome-assembly--contig:-NODE-512-length-12000-cov-17.188782_pt1 | contig 12000 bp, 15 predicted proteins | sample MGYA00237870_ERZ529317 | MGnify/ENA primary metagenome ERZ529317 (study PRJEB26369, sample SAMN03142812) | marine sediment metagenome | biome: marine; feature: borehole; material: sediment... | reverse complement strand
CGACGCCTGCTCGGCCGGGCCGGGCCGACGCCTCGGCCTGCCGGGCCGACGCCCTGGCGCCGCCAGAGAGATTATATACAATAGGAGTCGAACGCGGCGGTCGGAGCCGCGCACGGCTCGGACAGGCCGCCGCAGCGGGGTAAGGGGGCTTGATGGAGATGCCGGCCAATCTCACGCCGGCCTATCTCGCCGCGGAGAGGCGCTACCGCGAGGCGCAGACCCTCGAGGAGAAGCTCGAGGCCCTCGAGGAGATGTTGGCGACCATCCCCAAGCACAAGGGGACAGACAAGATGCAGGCCGACATCAAGCGCCGCATCTCCCGGACCAAGGACGCCATCCTGAACGCCAAGAAGGCGGGGGCCCGCCACAGGGTCAGCTATACCGTCAGGAGGGAAGGGGCGGGACAGGTGGCCCTCGTCGGTCCGGCCAACGCGGGGAAGTCCGCCCTGCTCAGGGCCTTGTCGGGGGCCCAGCCCGAGGTCGCCGACTACCCCTTCACCACCAGGAGCCCCCAGCCCGGCATGGTGGCCTGGGAGAACGTCAACGTCCAGGTCATCGACCTGCCGCCTTTCGACCCGGAGCTGTCACCCCCGTGGCTGGCGGGCTCCATCCACGCCGCCGACGCTCTGGCCGTCGTCCTGAGCCTGGGGAGCGACGACCTCCTGCACGAGGCCGAGGACACCTTCGGTCTCCTGCGGAGGCAGAACACCTGGCTCAGGCCTGGAGAACCTCCGGTGTCTCATCATCTGGAACCCTCCGCGGTCGGCCGGGTGCCTCTGCCAGCGCCGCCGGTTCCCCCCCACGAGGACGCGCCGCGCCCGAAGACCTGGTCGGCCGTTGTCGTCGCCAGCAAACTCGACGCACCGGGAGCGGAGGCCCGGCTGGAGCTTCTGACCGAGGTCTGTCCGGCCCTCCCCATCGTGGCCGTCTCGGCCGAGACAGGCGCCGGGCTGGACGACCTCAAGGCCTGGCTCTTCGGCCTTCTCGAAAAGATCCGCGTCTACACGAAGGCGCCCGGGAAGAAGCCCGACCTCTCGGCGCCGTTCGTCGTCCCGCGCGGCGCGACCCTCCTCGACGTCGCCGAAGCCGTTCACAAGGATTTCGTGGCCAACCTCAAGTCGGCCAGGGTCTGGGGGGACGGGACTTTCGACGGGCAGCTCGTGCCGAAGGACTACGTTGTGAGGGACGGCGATATCATCGAGCTTAGGGCGTGACCGGCCGGCGCCGGCCGCGGTTCGGGGCCGCCGCCCGCGGGCCGGGAAGGATTGGCCCGGTGCCCGGTGAATTCCCCGGCAATCCTTGAAGGGATGTGACCGCACCCGTATGGACCACAAGACCACCCTCCACCACAAGGCCTCCGAGAGCGAGGGGCGAGACCCGGGCGGTGAGCGCCGCCACATCGTGCCGCTGCGCGGCGGCAGGCTTCATCCCGACCGGGACCTGGTCGATTGCCGCGACTGCCAGGTCTCCTGCCAGTCGGCCTGCAAGACCTCCTGCACCGTCGGGAACCAGCGCTGTCCCAAGTAGTCCGCAGAGGAGGACCGGCGCCCGTGGCCCCTGGGGAGTTCCTCGACGTCCACCTCTTCCGGGCAGGAGGACTTCGTCTGGCCTTTGTGCCGGCGACCGACGGGCTCTTCCTCGTCGATGAGGCCGGCTGGGAGACCCTGACCCTGGCCCGCCGCGGCATGGGACCCGCGGAGCTGCGGCGCCTGGTCGCGGACGCTCACGGCGGCGACGTAGCCGAGCGCTGCCTGGAGGAACTGGAGGCGGTGAGGTCGGTCGCCGCCCACGACCCGTTCCTGGCGGCCGGGACGCGGGACGACGGGGACGGTTTGCCCGCCGAGGCCTGGCTCCCGTCGTCCCCGGACGCCCCGCGGCTGAAGGCCCTCTGCCTGAACGTGAGCCACGACTGCGACCTGGCCTGCCGCTACTGTTTCGCCGGCCGCGGGAGCTTCGGCGGCCGCCGGAGCCTCATGACCGCCGAGGTCGGGCGGGCGGCCGTCGATTTCCTCCTGGCCCACGCGGGGGACGTGCCGGTGTGCGAGATAGACTTCTTCGGGGGTGAGCCCCTGCTCAACCTCGAGGTCGTGCGTGAGGTCGTGGACTACGCGAGACGCCGCGGGAAGGATGAGGGCAAGACCTTCGGCTTCACCCTCACCACCAACGCGTTCACCCTCGGGCCCGACGAGGCCGCCTACTTCGACGAGACGATGGACAATGTCGTCCTGAGCCTGGACGGGCGGCCTCGGGTCCACGACCGTATGAGGCCGGCGCCCGGCGGCCGCCCGACCCACGCCAGGGTCCTCGAGAACATCAAGCGCTTCGTGGCCGGCCGGGGGGACCGCGACTACTGGGTCAGGGGCACCTTCACCGCCCACAACCTGGACTTCAGCGCCGATGTCGCCTATCTGGCCGGTGAGGGGTTCCGGAACATCTCGCTCGAGCCCGCTGTCGGGGGAGCGGGCGGCGCGGCCGCCGACGGCTGGCGCCTGACGGCCGGGCACGTCGACGCGGTGAGGGCGGAGTATCTCCGCTTGGCCGACCTGCTCTTCGACCTGGAGGAGCGCGGCCGCCGGGTCGTCTTCTTCCACTTCATAACCGAAGCGGACGAAGGCCCTTGCTACGCCAAGCGCGTGCGGGGCTGCGGTGCCGGGCGCGAGTACATGGCCGTGACCCCTGACGGCGACCTCTACCCCTGCCATCAGTTCGCCGGTGCGGCCGAGTACCGCGCCGGAAGCGTCTTCGAGGGTCTGTCCGGCGGGCGTGGGCCGGCGGGCCGGGTCGCCCGTTTGTGGCTCGGGGCGAAGCCGTCCTGCCGGTCGTGCTGGGCCAGGTACCGGTGTTCCGGCGGCTGTCACGCCAACGGCCTCGCCGCCACGGGCAGGCTGACGGACCCTGACCCGCTCGGTTGCGCCTTCATGAAGGCCCGTCTTGAAGCCGCCCTCTACCTCGAGGCCCGGCGGACCCTGGCCGGCATGGCGCGAGCCCGCCGGTGACCTAGTGGGTCTCGGCGTCGTAGGTCTCGCTGTCGGAGCCGCCGCCCGGGGCGGCCTTCCCGTCACTCCGCGTGACCATCTCGACGACGACCCTGTTGGGCAGGCACACTCTCCTTTCCCCCGGGCGGTCGACCCATCCGGCGTGGCATGCCGGCTCAGGACAGGGCGAGGCGGCGATCCGCGCCCGGCCGTCGACCACCTCGACGACGGTCTTTCCCAGGGAACCGGTGACCACGTAGCAGGCGTCCCGGTCGGCGGGAAGCGCCACGGCGCCTTCGGGTGTCGTGACGACGAAGACCTTCCGCTGGAAGTCTGTGTCAGGCGGGGCGCCGGCGAGCCGCCAGCCCAGCGGAGCCCACGCGAGCAGGGCCACGGTGAGGATGACCGCTCCGAGCCTGAGGTCGGCAGGGTTCAGGCCAAGGCCCGACCCTCTAGTCACCGTCATCACCGCCTCGGCCGCCGGAGCGGCTGTCTTCCCCGGAGAGCTCCGGGGAGAAGACGGCCCTCATCCCTGTGGTGAGGTGGATCGTCCCGGCCTCGTCGACCATGAGGGCCTCGACTCTTTCGAGGCTTTCGGCGAGCTCCAGGCCTCGCTCCGGTCCCAGGACGAACAAGGCTGTGGCCAGGGCGTCCGCCTCCGCCGCGGTGGGGGCGAGGACGGTCACGCTGACCACGCCGGAGACAGGCCATCCGGTCGACGGGTCCAGGATGTGGTGGTACCGCCGGCCCTCGTGCACGAAGAACCGCTCGTAGTCACCTGAGGTCGCCACGGCCGTGCCGCCCGGGAGCTCGAGGACGCCCAGGAAGCCCTCTGCCCGGGGGTGCCTCACGGCGATGCGCCAGGGCTCCCCGGACGGCTTCGTCCCGAGGAGGTAAAGGTCGCCGCCGGCGTCGATGACGGCCCGGTCCACTCCCGCTCCTGCCAGCACCTGGGCGGCGCTGTCGACGGCGTACCCCTTCGCGATACCGCCGAGGGCCAACGACATGCCCGGGCGCGCGAGTCTCGCCGTGCGGCGGGCGGCGTCCCATGTCACATCGTGCCATCCCGTGAGGCCCAGGGCCTCTGTCACCTCCCCGGCGGTCGGGGGGGCCGTGCGCGGCCGGGTGGCGGAGCCGTCCTCCGGTCCGGCGTCGGAGCCTCCGTCAGGCCCGTCGCTGGGCCCCGGGTCCGCGTCGAAGCCCCAGAGGTGCACCACCGGACCGATGCTGGGGTCGAAGGCCCCTCCGGAGACCCGGTTGACGTCGTCCGCAATCTCGAGGACGGCGATGAGGTGGGTGCTGACAGGGATGTCGCGGCCGGGCGAGGCGGCGAGGGCTGCGAGGTCCGACTGGGGCGCTGAAGGGTCGAGGTGTCGGTGGATGTCCCGGAGGACGGCCATGGCTTCCTCGACGGCCGGGTCCGCCTCGGGACCCTCCGCGGAGATGACGACATAGGTGCCCATGAGGAAGTCGGCGCTCCTGACGCCCGGCTCCGGCCGGTCGCAGGCCCCGGGGGACAGGAAGTCGAAAGTCTCAAGGCGCCCTGCCGCCGCGATCGCGGCCACCGCTATCAGGGCGGCGACGACACAGAGCGCTGAAGCCAGGGGCCGCCGCGCAAGGTGGGCTCGACCGGTCATCTCCAGGTCCCTCCGGTGGGGATAGTTCGGGGCTCACCGCCGCTTTCCATTCTAAGCCCGCGCGGCAGTGATGAAATGTAGCCGACACTACAGTTTGGCGCACAGGCGGGTGGTAGCATTGAGGCGTCCACGAACAGGGGGCGTGAGGTTGCCGGAGGACAGGCCCGAGGAGAAAGCCCGACTCGAACCGAGAGACGTCTTCTTCATCATCGCCGTGCTGGCCGGGGCCGCCCTGGTCGTCTACACGTGGCTGGAGGGGCTCTCGGCGCTGTGAGGACCAGGCGGACGGTCCTCGTCGCCGTCCTGGTCGGTCTGGGTGCCGTCCTGCACGCCGTCGAGGGACTCCTGTCTCTTCCAACGGTCGTCCCAGGGGCAAAGCTGGGGTTGGCCAACGTCGCGACCCTCCTGGCCCTGGAGCTGGTCGGGCCGGGTGCGGCCGTGACCGTTGCGGTGCTGAGACCGGTCTTCGGAGGCGTCGTTTCGGGGGGTCTGCTCTCGACAGGGTTTTTCCTGGGCTTCAGCGGCGCGGTCGCGAGCGCCTTGGTGATGGCGGGGCTGTGGCGCCTGGCCGGTCCGGGAGCCCTGCGGGGAGCCCCGCAGGTCCCGGCGGGAGAGAGGAGCCCGGCCGCCGTCGAGGGCGTCTCCGGCGACCGGCTGAGCCTCGTCGGCGTCAGTCTGGCCGGAGGGGTCGCCCACAACCTCGGCCAGCTCGCGGCGGCCGTCGTCTACGTGGGACCGGCGGCGGCTGCGGCCTACGTCGGGCCGCTGGCCGTCGCGGGTCTGGTGTCGGGCTACATCGTGGGGCGGCTGGCGTCGGCGGCGGCGCGAGCCGCGGCGGTGAGGACGGTGTTCAGGCAGATGACGGACAGGCCGCTCGTGGCGGTCACCGGGAGAGGGGGAACCGACAGGTGTTCAGAACCATAGGCTTCTGGGAGCTTGCCATAATCCTCATCCTCGCCCTGGTCATCTTCGGGCCCAACAAGCTGCCGGAGATGGGCAGGGCGTTGGGAAGGGGCATCCGGGAGTTCAAGGATGCGGCGACCCAGCTCGCGGAGGACCTCAACGCCGACAGCAAAGACACCAGCAAGGACGGCAAGGCCGAGGCCAAGAAGCAAGTCGAAAGTGACAAGGAGGCCAAGGCCGAAGGAACCGGGTCCGGTTCCGGCGCCGGGGCCGAAGCGGCGGACGCGTAGGCGGCGCGGACGGCAGGGCTGACGCCTCCGCACCGCCGCGGCGACGAGGTCAGGGGAGGTGACATGGTGGCGGCGAAGGAGATGACATATCTCGACCATATCGCCGAACTCAGGCGGCGCCTCATCACCGTGCTCGTCACCTTCGTGCTGGCCATGATGGCGGCCTTCCCTTTTGCGGGCGACATCATCGACTACCTCACCGCTCCGGTCAAGGACGGGCTCGTCGTGCTGAGGCCGGCGGAGGCCTTCTACGCCCATCTCCAGGTCTCCCTGGCGGTGGCCGTGGTCGTCAACATCCCGGTCCTCCTTTACCAGCTCCTCGCCTTCATCTTCCCGGGACTCACCCCGTCCGAGAAGAAGTGGGTCTGGCTCTCCATCCCGCCCCTCATCCTGCTCTTCGTGGGCGGGGTGCTCTTCGCCTGGTTCACGGTCGTCCCCATCATCTACCGGTTCTTCATGGGCTTCACGTCCGAGACGCTCCAGCCCTTCATCTCCGTGGGGAACTACATCTCGTTCGTCTCGGGGATAGTCCTCCCGTTCGGCATCGTCTTCGAACTTCCGGTGGTCATCGCCCTCCTGACGGGGATGGGACTTGTGACCCCGTCCTTCCTCTTGCGCTACCGGAAGTACGCCGTCCTCATCATCTTCGTGATGGCGGCTTTCCTCACCCCGCCGGACGTGGTGTCACAGGGCTTTCTCGCCCTACCCCTGATCGGGCTGTTCGAGGCCAGCATCGGCGTTTCCAACGTCATCCACCGCCGCAGGCAGAGGGCCCTGGCCCGACTCGAGGCGGAGCTGGCCGCCGAGGAGGCGGCGGCGGAGGGCACGGCAGGCAAGGACTGATAGTCAAGACTGCTCTGGGAGGTCAACCTGATGTTCAGCAGGCTCGGCCCGCTCGAACTGGTCATCTTATTCGTCATCATCCTCATGATCCTCGGACCGCACCGCCTGGTGGGGGCCGGGAAGGCCCTCGGGAGGGCCATCGGCGAGTTCCGCCGCGCCGCGAAGGAACCTGAGACCGGCGAGGCCAAGCCGGAGGCCGAGTCGGAGAAGAAGTAACACCCCGGGCACGGCCCCGGGGTGTGCGGCGCGTCCTCCCAGACATCCGGGACATACTAGCCCGGGGTGACGCCAATGGGCGGCCTTGGGGCCAAGGTCACCATCGTCGGCGTGGGGGCGGTGGGCTCAGGCATAGCCTTCGCCCTGGCCTGGGGAGGACTGGCCACCGAACTCGTCCTCGTCGACACCGACCGCCGCCGGGCGGAGGGCGAGGCCTGGGACCTGGACGATGCCGCGGCCTTCATCAAGCCGGTCCACATCTACGCGGCCGACTACCCGGACAGCGCGGGGTCGCGGGTCGTGGTCTTCTCGGCGGGACAGCCCAGGGCCGTCGGGCAGTCGCGCCTGGAACTCGCGAGGACCAACCTCGAGGTGCTCAAGGAGGGCTTCCCGCGCGTTCTTCGCTACTGCCCTGACGCGGTGCACCTCATCGTGACGAGCCCCGTCGACATCATCACCTTCGCCGCCAACCGTCTCGCCGACATCGGGGACGAGCGGGTCGTGGGCCTGGGAACGGTTCTGGACACCTCCCGCTTCAAGCGGATGCTCGCCCGCCATTTGAGGGTCGACCCCCGCAACGTGCACGCGTACGTGGTCGGGGAGCACGGGGACCCGGTCCCCCTGTGGTCCCGCGTGTCGGTCGCCGGCTTCCACCTCGACGACTACTGCCGCGAGCAAGGACTGCCTCTCCCGGACCGTGCCGAACTCTTGAAGCCCATGCTCAGCAGAGCGGACGAGATCATCGGGCGCAAGGGACTGACGCAGTTCGCGGCGAGCATCGCCGTCGCGCGGATCGTCGAGGCCGTCCTGAGGGACGAGCGGTCGGTGCTGACCGTGTCAGGCATGGTGGAAGGTGTCTACGGGCTCGAGGGGCCGAACTGCTTCAGTCTTCCGGCCGTGGTGGACGCCCGTGGGAGGCACCGCCCTCTGCCCTTGGCTCTGAACGAGGAGGAGATGACCAAGCTCAGGGAGACGGCGGCCCATCTCAGACAGGTCCACCGTGAACTCGGGATCGCCTGAACCCGCAGGGGCCTCCGCCGGGGCCCCTGTGCATGTGTTCGCGGAAGGGGGTGAGGAAGGCCGGTGCCCCACAGGCTGGAAGTCTACTGCACCGTGAACAACTGCCGCTACTGGGAGCAGGGCAACAGGTGCCAGGCTGACCGGATACTTGTCGTGAGCGACGCCAGGGCCTCCGAGGGCCCTGAATCCATCAGCTCTCTCGAGGCCTCGACCCTGGACGCCACGCCCACCGGCACGTGTGCGGAGACCTGCTGCAGGACCTTTACCCCCGCAGGTGTCGGTGGGCGCGAGGAAGGCGCCTATCGTGCCTGAGCGGTCTCGGGAGGGCCCGGTCACCGCGCGTGCCCGGAGGCCCGGCTCATAGGCCGGGCCTCCGGCCTTTCAACGGGATGGCCTCATGACCCGCTCGAGGCCGGGAATAAATCCGCCTTCCACGGGCAACCTTCCCTTCCAGGATATGCAACTGGACGCTGTCCCTGTCCCACCAGACGTAATCCGGGGGATGCAGGGTGAGGCCTGTGTCCCGGCGAAAGTTCCCCGATGGCGTCGGACCGTACGCTATTGGTGTGGAGGTTGTCGGTTTGGCGGAGCTGCACCGCGCACTTCTGACCGTGCCTTCGCTTCTCCTTGCGGTGGTCGTGCTCACCGTGGCGGGGATGCCGGCGACCGCGGCCGTGCCGGGGGCCGTCGGGGGGGAGATCGGTCTGGACGGGGGCGGCCTCGACCCCGGAGCTCCGGAGGACCCGACTGTCGAGGTCCTAGGCACAGGTCCGGATGTCCCGCCTGAGGCCGCCGCAGGGTACTACGTGCACGTCAGCATCTCCGAGCAGCTCGTGAGGGTCTTCCTCGACGGCGTGGAGATCCGCCGGATGGTGTGCTCGACGGGAGTGCCGGGGACGGACTGGGCGACACCGACGGGTCGCTTCTACATCCAGAACCGCGGCGAGTACTTCTTCTCGGAGCGCTACGAGCAGGGCGCGAGGTGGTGGGTGTCCTTCCGGGACTGGGGGATCTATCTCTTCCACAGCGTGCCCGTGGACCGCACCGGGGAGGTCATCTCGGAGGAGGCCGACAAGCTCGGACAGCCGGCCTCACACGGTTGTGTGCGCCTGAGCATGGAGGACGCCCGGTGGTTCTACGAGACCATCCCTGAGGGGACTCCAGTGGACATCGATTAGAGGCCTGTGTCGAGGCCGGGCCGGCCGCGGCTCGACCGCGGCGTCGGCCGCGCCGAACGGCGTTTCCACAACACGTTCTGGTGGTGACTGGGTTGCACTCGTTCTTCCGCAGGCTCATTCTCACCCTGGCCGGCAACAGGCTGGTCACACGCTTTGTCTCCCGCTATGGGATGAGGCTCGGAGCCCGGCGCTTCGTCGCCGGGGAGGACTGGGAGCAGGCCGTCGTTCAGGTGAAGGCCTTGAACGACTCCAGGATGTCGACGACACTGGACTACCTGGGTGAGAGCGTCACAGACACGGGCCAGGCGCGGGCGGCACGGGACACCTACCTGGCGCTGCTGGAGAACATCGACGCCTCGGGCGTCCGGGCCAGCGTCTCCCTGAAGCTCACCCAGATGGGCCTCGACATATCCCGGGAACTCTGCCTTGAGAACGTGGGCGCCATCGTCCGCAAGGCGGCGGACCTCGGTAACTTCGTCCGGATCGATATGGAGGGGTCGGCCTACACGCAGGCTACGATAGACATCTACAGGGAGCTGCGCCGCGACTTCGACAACGTCGGTCTGGTCATCCAGGCCTACCTGTACCGGAGCGAGGAGGACGTCCGCTCCCTGGCCGCGCTGAGACCCGACCTGCGCCTCTGCAAGGGCGCCTACCTCGAGCCGGCCGACGTCGCCTTCCCGAGGAAGGTCGATGTCGACGAGAACTTCAAGAACCTCATCGCCCTCAACCTCGGCCAGGGGGGCAGGACGGCCGTCGCCACCCACGACGAGAAGATCATCTCCTGGACAGAGGCCTACATCCGTGAGAACAGGGTGCCGAAGGAGCTTTACGAGTTCCAGATGCTCTACGGCATCAGACCCGCTCTCCAGCGGCGGCTGGCCGACGCCGGGCACCCCGTGCGCATCTACGTGCCCTTCGGGACAGAGTGGTACCCGTACTTCACCCGGCGCCTGGCGGAGCGTCCGGCCAACGTCCTGTTCTTCCTCGGCAACCTCCTGCGTCGGTAGCCGGGGCACCGCAGGCGCCCGCAGGTCTGCGCCGCCCGGTCGTCGTGAGGCACAGGGTCCGGTCCCGAGACCGGTGACCGGTCCCTGTGCCTGCTGACCGCTCCCTCTCCAGCCAACATCACCCTCGCATACGCCCCACGGCCAAGGTCACCCTACGTTTCAGGGGGTCAAAGGATAGAGGCTTTCAGGACTTGAAAGGGGTTGAGCTTGACGTGATCGGCAACATCCAAGGCACCTTCGGCGGTCAGACGGCAGGCGCACCTCAGGGCCAGGACCGGTTCCAGCAGGGGCCCGGCCCACAGGGCGGCCAGGGCATGGGCGGCCAGGGCCAGTACGGTCAGAGCTGGTCCGGCCAACAGGCGCGCCAGTACGGTCAGAACTGGTCCGGCCAACAGGCCCAGTACGGGCAGGGTCCCGGTCCCTGGCAGTACGGCGGCAGCGTGAGCTCGCGCCTGCTCGGCGGTCCCACCACCGGGCAGTTCCAGGGCGGGCAGCAGAGTGCGTTCGTCGGCTACGGCCCCGGCGAGGAACGCAGGACCGAAGCCCGGTTCGGCGATGTCGGCTACCGTGGCGGTTACGCTCAGGCCAGCTACGGTCAAGGCGGCTACGGCCAGGGCGGCTACGCGCAGGGGGCCTACGGCGGGCAGGGCGTGTACGCCCAAGGGGCCTACGGCCAGGGCGGCTACACGCAAGCGACCTACGGCGGCCAACGCGGGTACGCCCAGGGTGCGTTCGCCGGCCAGGGCGGCTACGGCCAGGGGGCCTACGCCGGCCAGGGCGGGTACGCCCAGGGAGCCTACGCCGGCCAGGGCGCGTACGCCGGAGGCGGGCCGCAGCAGTACGCCGGGAGCGTGAGCTCGCGGCTGCTCGGCGGCCCCACCACAGGTCAGTTCCAGGGTCAGCAGCAGACAGGTCCGGTAGGCTCGCGCCTGCTCGGTGGGCCGGCCAACGTGGGTCAAGGGCAGTACGGTCAGACCTCGGGCTACGGGATGAACCCCCAGGCTCAGGGGCCCCAGAGGTTCTGAGAAGAGAGGGTCAGGCTCCAGAGGGCCGGACTCAGGTCAAGGGACAGGAGGAGGAAGGGCGGTCGCCACACGGCGGCCGCCCTCTTGCCTTCAGTCTGCGGCCTGCGCGGCCCCGGGCCTCACTGCTGGAGACGCCGGCCGCCGTACCCGGTCTCGTCGCTCTCCACGTCGACGGTCACCACGTGGCCGCGCTCTCGTTCCACCTTCGGGGCCCTGATGGTCAGGACACCGTGGCGGAACGAGGCCCGGGTGGCCTCGGGGTCGATGTGCCGGGCCAGAGGAACGAGCCTCTGGACCAGCCCGTGACGACGCTCGCGGTAGTGGTAGCCTTCCCCGCGCTCCTCGTGTTCCTCGCGGAGCGTGCCGCGGAAGGCGACGGAGTCCTCGGTGACCCTGACCTCGATGTCCTTCGGGTCCATGCCCGGGAGCTCCGCCTTCACGACCATATGGTCGTCTGTCTCGAAGACGTCCACGGCCGGTTCGATGACCCCGTAGTCCCGCTCCTCGCCGAAGGGCAGCCTGAAGAGCGGCCGATAGAACCTGTCCCAGGCGTAGTCGAAGAAACGGTCGATGGCGCTCCAGGGCTGGGGCACACGCGTGACGGGGAGCCGTCTCTCCATGGTCCACCTCCCTTCCGCCCATGGCTGCGTCTTGGTGGGGCGGATGACGCCCGGTTCGGCGCCTCCTATTGTGCGGCCGCCCGGCGACCTTTATCCGCTGGCCTCCGGGGTCCGTGCGGGCGCCCCGGGCCCGCGGTGCCTGGGCGGGCTGCGCGCCCGGAGCGGAGCGGTGTCGCAACGGGAGGGACCGAGTCTGCGCGGACGGGGAAACCTAGGACCGGGTCGAGGGAGCGGATACGGGTGCCCCAGGGAGGTCTGGTATCATGGCGCAGATACTCTGGCG
>ENA-OSAE01000510-OSAE01000510.1-marine-sediment-metagenome-genome-assembly--contig:-NODE-510-length-12098-cov-25.117413_pt1 | contig 12098 bp, 11 predicted proteins | sample MGYA00237870_ERZ529317 | MGnify/ENA primary metagenome ERZ529317 (study PRJEB26369, sample SAMN03142812) | marine sediment metagenome | biome: marine; feature: borehole; material: sediment... | reverse complement strand
CCTTCGTTGTTCGGGACTTTCACCCTATAGACAACGCCCATGCCGGGCGCACGGAGAGAGGCCCTGGGACGCGTCCCAGGGCCTTCGCCAGCTCAGCCTATTCCCCAGCCCCTTGTTCCTCTTGCTGCTGTTCTTCCTCTACCTCGAGTTTCACCACTACGCCATCTTTAACCTCCACTTCGACGGTAACTCCGGAGCTGAGGGCCGCCGCGTCTATCCCGTCGGCCACCTCTTGGGCGACGGGGAGGCTCACGTAGCCGGAGCTATCCACCTCGAGGCCATCGACTTCCTCCAAGGGGCGGAGGACGACGCTCAGCAGGGTGCCGTCAACCGCCTCGATGCCCTCGATGACGGCCTTGAACTCAACTTCCGCGGCCTCGGCCCTCTCGTCGAGGACGACCTTGACCACTTCATCCCCCTCGAGCTTGACCTCGAGGATATCGCCCACGGCGATGATGTCCGGAGCGGCGTCCTCACCCTGATACTTGATCACGAAGTCGGCCGCGAGCTGGAGGCTGTACTCGCCGTCCTGAAGCTCGAGGTCACCCTCCACCTCGTCCACCGCCAGGACGATGACGTACTCCTCGTCCAGGAGCTCAATGGACGTCACGGTCCCGGTGAACTCGACCTCAGGCCTTTCCTTTATCACTATCTCCAGGACGGTATCGCCGTGAAGCTTTACCTTGACTTCGTCCCCTACCTTCAGCACGCCGTCGGCGAAGGTGTACTCGTCACCCTTGTACTTGACCAGGCTATCACCGGCGATCCCGGACCAGTTGCGGGCGCCGTCGGCCGTCTCGATGATCAAGGAGTCCGCGGTGACCTCGCTGACGGTTCCCTCTACCTTCACCTCTTCGTAATCGCCGAAGACGTAGGAGGCCAGACCGTCCTCGTTGAAGAACACCTCGACCTCGTCGCCCGGCTGCAGGTCGGAGAGCTCGGCGGCCTCATCCTCCACGAATATCAGGACGTCGGTCGCCAATTGGACGGTAACGGGTTCCTCCGAGTCCTCGGGAAGGACGGTCAGGGTCATGGCCGCCGTGTCCACGGCGAGCAGCGTGCCCTCTAGGGCCTCCTCATGGTCCGGGGCCTCGGTTCTCTCGCCCAGCCGGTCCAGCAGGGCCGCCATCTCGGCGCGGGTCACCGTCCTCCAGGGCCGGAAGGTGCCGTCCTCGTAACCGGTGACGAGCTCCCGATCAGCCGCCACCCAGACGTATCCCACGCCCCACTCCGGAATCGAAGCCGCGTCGGCGAAGGGCAGGGCGGCCTCCATGTGGGCCTGGGCCTCCTCCTCAAGGCCCATGGCCCGGACCAGGACGCGCGCTACCCAGAGCCGGCTCGCCGGGTCACGGGGCCCGAGGGCTTCGCCGGGGTCGATGAGCCCCTCCTCCAGGGCGGAGATGATGTAGCCGCGAGCCCACTTGAGCCTGTTGATCTCGGCCACGTCGGAGAAGGGGAACTCGTAGGCCTCCTTCATCCTCGCCTGGGCCTCCGCGTCAAGGCCCATCACCCTGATGGCTAGGGTCAGCACCTCGGCCCGGGTCACCTTTCCCTGCGGGTCCATCTTCCCCTTGCCCCGGCCCTGGAAGATGCCCTTGAGGTGCAGTCTGGCCAAGTACTTGGTGGCCCAAGGGGCCTCGTCGAGGTCGTCAAATCCCAACTTCGCCTGCAGCTTCTCCAGCACTTTCTGCCGATGCTCTAGGACCTTGGCCAGCGCCTGTTCAGCGCGCGGGCTTCTGGCCAGGGCTGAGGATACGGTGCCCAGCAGCATGGTCAGTACGAGGAGAAGTACGACTATCTTGGACAGGATCCCTCTGCGCGACACTTTAACACCCCCAGTTCAAGGTATTGTCACCATATCCTTCGCAGCTGACCTAGTGGATCTGGGGGTATCTAGGGTGAGGCGGCCTCCCTCCGGGAAGGGTGGGTGAAGAGCACCGCGACGAGCGACGCCAGGAATACGAGGGCGGCTGAGAGGTAAGGCGCCTCCACGAGATAGGCGTAGGTAAGGCCCGCCCACAGGGGCCCCACGATCCTGCCAAGGCTGTCAAAGGAGCTCTGAACCCCGAGGGTGAGCCCCTGGCCCAGGGTCGTCGCCCGCGAGATGGCCGAGGTGATAGTGGGACGGAGGAGGGCCATGGCGGTGCTGGTGATGATCAGCGACGCCAGGACGGTAGTTAGGCTGCCCGCTGCTGAGAGGCTGAGGTAGCCAAGCCCTCCCAGAGCCAGGGCGACCGCCATCGTCCTCTCCTCTCCGAGGAGGTCGACTACCCGGCCGATGAAGAGCCCTTGCACGACGGCCGAGGTCGCCCCCATAACCGTAAAGGCCCACGCCGTGTGGGCGGGAGTGGCGTCCACCTTGTCCATCATGTAATAGGAGAGCATGCTGAACACGCTGGAGCCGGCGAAGGTGACGGCAAAGGCCAGGTAAAAGAAGAGGGCGAGGGGGCTGTTTATGGCCACCAGAATCGCTCGAGGTCCCGGCAACTGCGGCGAGCTCACGGACCGGGCCGCCCTCGGGCTCTCAGGAAGGAGGAGGGCCGTGGCCGCGGCCGTCAACAGGATGGACGTGCCGGCGATGAAGAAGGTCATCTTGAGGCCGAGGGGCGCCAGTAGCCCGCCGGCGGCAGGCCCCAGGATGAAGCCCAAGTTCAGCGCCGCCCCCATAGCCCCCAGGCTTCGGGTCCGTTCCTCCTTGGAAGTAAAGTCGGCGATGTAAGCGTGGGCAGTGGGAAAGGTGGCCGCCGACAACAGTCCCCCGAGGACCCTAGCCAGGTGGAGGACCGATACCGATGTGGCCATCCCCATGAGGAAGAAGGAGAGGGCGTAGCCGGCCTGGCTGAAGACGAGGATCTTCTTCCGTCCCAGGCGGTCCGAATAGTTCCCCCATATGGGAGCGAAGATGAATTGGGCCAGGGCGAACAGGGTCACGAGGAGGCCCATGTCCAGGGGCGATGCCCCCAGGTCCCGGGCGAAAAAGGGCAGGATGGGAATGATGACCCCGAAGCCCGCCATGACGAGAAACATACCGGTGTAGAGGATGTAAAGGTTCCACTTGGTGTTCTGCAACTCGAGCTACCTCCTTTGGGCCCACAACGGTAATTATACTGCAAGCGAACTATTTTGTCACAATCCGGCCCGCCCGGCGCGAAGGGCGGGGAAGCCAAAAAGTCACAAAATTATGACAATGCAAGAAAAAGAGGGTATTGTTGTATTTATATAGAATTGGACAATTTTAACATGGCCCTTTAGGGGGGTGATAGGGTGAAGAGGGAAAGGGTAATCGACCTCAACTGCGACATGGGGGAGAGCTTCGGCCGCTACAAGCTCGGGCTTGACGAGGAGATCATCATGTATATCAGCTCGGCCAACATCGCCTGCGGCTTTCACGCCGGCGACCCCAGGGTCATGCGGCAGACGGTCGAGCTGGCGCGGGCGAAGGGGGTCGGGGTGGGGGCCCATCCCGGTTTCCCGGATCTCGTGGGGTTCGGCAGGCGCGAGATGCGCCTCACGCCCGAGGAGATAACCGCGGACCTGGTCTATCAGGTGGGGGCCCTGCGGGCCTTCTGTAGCGCCGCCGGGGTGGAGCTCCAGCACGTCAAGCCCCACGGGGCGCTGTACAACATGGCATCTAAGGACCCCGTCCTGGCCGCGGCCATCGTGGAGGGCATACTGGCCGTGGATCCGAGCCTGATCCTCTTCTGCCTCGCCGGGTCTGAGCTATGTCGCGTCGCAGAGGAGAGGGGCCTGAGGGTGGCCCATGAGGTCTTCGCCGACCGGGCCTTTCAGCCCGACGGGACCTTGTTGCCGAGAAGCCAGCCCGGTAGTATCATCCACGACGCGAAGCTGGCGGCCGAGCGGGCCGTCCGGATGGTCCTGGAGGGCAAGGTCACGGCCTACGACGGTACCGAGATCGAGGTGAGGGCCGATACCATCTGCCTGCACGGGGATACCCCGACGGCCGTTGAGCTGGCCAGGACGATCCGAGAGGAATTCGAGCGGCGGGGTATCGAGGTACGGCCCATCGGCGGGAGGCGCTAGGATGCGCGATCTGGAGCTGGAGGAGTACAGGCTGCGGGTACGTGAGGGCCTGGAGACGGGGGTGACCGCTGGGGTCGCGCCGGGGCGAGTCCAGGCCAACCTGGTGATCCTCAAGGGCGACCTGGCCTTCGACTTCCTCCGGTTCTGCCAGAGGAACCCCAAGCCCTGTCCGGTCCTCGACGTGACGGACCCCGGGGACCCTGTGCCCAGGCTGGTCGCCCCCGAGGCCGACCTGCGGACCGATCTCCCCAGGTACCGTATCTACGAGAGGGGCGAGCTCGTGGACGAGGTGACGGACGTGAGGCACCTCTGGACGAAGGACATGGTGGCCTTCCTCCTGGGCTGCAGCTTCACCTTCGAGCGGGCCCTTCTCGAGGCCGGCATACCGGTCCGCCACCAGGAATGCGGCTGCAACGTGCCCATGTACAGGAGCAACATCCAGTGTGTGCCGGCCGGGGCCTTTCGGGGGCCCATGGTGGTCAGTATGAGGCCGATTCCCGCCTCCCAGGTGGCCAGGGCCGTTCAGGTCACCTCCCGGTTCCCCGCGGCCCACGGTGCGCCAGTTCACGTGGGCGACCCGGTGGCCATAGGCATTGAGGACCTGGCCCGGCCGGAATACGGTGATGCGGTGGAGGTCAGGGAGGGAGAGGTGCCTGTCTTCTGGGCCTGTGGCGTTACGCCTCAGGCGGTGGCGGCGAGCGCCCGTCCTCCCCTGATGATCACCCACTCGCCGGGCCATATGTTTATAACCGACCTCAGGGATTCGGACTTGGCCCTGTTCTAGAGGGGCTCTGGATTAGAAGAGAAAGAAGGAGGGACAGAAATGTTACGGAGGATACTGGTTCTGTCGCTACTGTTCTTATTGGGCATCTCCCTCGCCGCCTGCGGTGGGACCGACCAGGCTGGCGGGGACGAGGGCGCCGGGACCCCCGAGACCATCAAGGTCGGGGCCATCTATCCCGTTACGGGCGCCCTCGCGGCCACCGGCACCGACCTCACCAACGGGGTCAAGCTGGCGGTCGAGATCGTCAACGGCGAGTTCCCCGACCTGAACCTGCCCCTGGCGGCGGAGGCTGGCCTGCCCAACCTCGGGGGGGCCAAGGTGGAGATCGTCTGGGGCGACCATCAGGGTTCGGCCGAGAAGGGCATGAGCGAGGCCGAGAGGCTGATCACCCAGGAGAAGGTCGTGGCTTTGCTCGGGTGTTACAACAGCGCCGTCACGGCCACCGCGAGCCAGGTGGCGGAGAGGAACGGCGTCCCCTTCCTGAACCCCGAGTCCACCTCTCCGACCTTGACCCAGCGCGGCTTCAAGTGGTTCTTCCGGACCACGCCGCATGACGACACCTTCGCCAAGAACTTCTTCCAGTTCCTCGAAGACCTGAAGGCGACCAAGGGCATCGAGGTGGAGAGCCTGGCCATCGTCTACGAGAACACCCTCTGGGGGAGCGACGTCGGCAAGTTCGAGAAGAAATACGCTGAGGAGTTCGGCTACAAGGTAGTTGAAGATCTGGCTTACCCGGCCAAGGGAACCGACGTGACCAGCGAGGTGCAGCGTCTCAAGGCGGCCAACCCGCAGGTCGTCATGCAGGCCTCCTACGTCTCCGATGCCATCCTGTACATGAGGACCTATAAGGAGTTCGGGTTCCTCCCCGAGGCCATCCTGGCCATGGACGCCGGCTTCGTGGCCGCCGAGTACCTGAAGACCCTGGGCGAGGACGGCTATTACATCCTCAGCCGCGAGGTCTGGGCGCTCGACCTGGCCGAGAGCAAGCCCATCATCGCCGAGGTCAACGACATGTTCCGGGAGCGCTTCGGCTACAACATGGACGGCAACTCGGCCCGGGCCTTCACCGGGACTTTGGTCCTGCTCGACGCCATCAACCGGGCCGGCTCCACCGACCCCGAGGCCATAAGACAGGCCCTCCTGGAGACCGACATCCCGGCCGATCAGCTGATCATGCCCTGGGAGGGCGTGAAATTCGATCCTGAGACCCAGCAGAACACCAAGGGCAAGGGTATCATAGTCCAGGTCCAGGACGGCAAGTACCTCACGGTGTGGCCGTGGGAGCTGGCCTCCGCGGATCTGATATGGCCGATGCCGGGTTGGGATGAGCGCTAGGTCCGTGAGGCGGTGGGAGGGGGCCCGGCCCCTTCCCACCTCCCTAACCTAAACGAGGTGAGATGATGGCGGCAGTCAACACCGTGGAGATACTGGTACAGACCGCGGTGAGCGGGCTTCTGTGGGGATTTATCTTCGCTTTGATATCCGTGGGCCTCACCGTTATCTTCGGCGTTATGGATATCGTCAACTTCGCCCACGGGGATTTCCTGATGGTCAGCATGTACGGCGCCTTCGTGCTGTACTCCTTCTGGGGGCTGGATCCCCTGCTGTCGCTGCCCCTGGTAGTGGCCTTCATGTTCGGGGTGGGGGTTCTCACCTACCGGCTGCTCATCAGCCGCGTCCTGGACGCCCCCATGTTAGCCCAGATTTTCGCCACCTTCGGGCTCCTGGTCTTCCTGCGTGGGGCCGCACACCTGATCTTTCACGCGGATTACCAGTCCATAAAGAACCCGATCCTGAGCGGCAGCTTCGAACTCTTCGGGGTCACCATGAGCGTCCCGCAGGTGGTGGCCGCTGTGGGGGCCATGGTGATCACCGGCCTGGTGTACTGGTTCATCATGAAGACCGAGACGGGTTGGGCCCTGCAGGCCGTGGCCGAGGACAAGGAGGCGGCCTCTCTCATGGGCATCGACAGCGAGTGGATGTACTCCCTGGCGTGGGGCTTGGGGAGCGCCTGCGTGGCCATAGCCGGGGTCCTGCTCTCCAACTTCTACTACATCTTTCCTGAGGTCGGGGTTATGTTCGGGCTCATCGCCTACGTGGCAGTGGCCCTGGGGGGGTTCGGCAGCGTGACTGGCGCCCTGGTGGCCGGTGTCATCATCGGCGTCGCTGAGGTGCTCGGGGGCTTTCTCATCGGACCGGAGTATAAGTACGTAATAGTGTTCCTGATATACCTGGCCGTGGTGGTCCTAAGGCCGAAGGGCCTGATGGGCAAGGCCTGATGGGTGGTGATGAATGTTGCACGAAGTTGAAGTGTTGAGGCGCTTTGCGCCGCCGAGGCTCGGGAGGTTCGTCGTTCCAGCCCTCCTGCTGCTGTTGATCCTCTTCCCCTTTGTGGTGAACGCCGCCTTTTACGTACACCTGATGATCCTGGTCTTCCTGTTCGCCTATTTGGGACAGGCCTGGAACATCCTGGGCGGGTACACCGGCCAGGTGTCGCTGGGCCACGCGGTGTTCCTGGGCCTCGGGGCCTATACCTCCACCCTTCTCTTCGAGTGGTACGGGGTGTCGCCGTGGATCGGGATGATCGCCGGCGGCCTGGTGGCCATGGCCTTCGGCCTGATAATCGGGCTCCCGACCTTCAGGCTCCAGGGCCACTACTTCGCCATCGCCACCATCGCGGTGGGCGAGTCGGTGCTGGCCCTGTTCAACAGCTGGGACCTGGTGGGAGGGGCGAGCGGCATCTACCGGACCATAGTCCCGGAGTCCTGGTGGGCGATGCAGTTTCACTCCAGCAAGGACCCCTATTATTTCATCGCCCTCGGCCTGGTGGTGACCATTTTCACCGTCACGCGGCTCATCGAGAGGAGTCGGCTCGGCTACTACTTCCGGGCCATCAAGGAGGACCCCGATGCGGCCAAGAGCCTGGGGATAGATACCACGAGGTACAAGCTGTACTCCATGATGATCAGCGCCTTCTTCACGGGCCTCGCGGGAACGCTGTACGTCCAGTACCTGTTGTTCATAGACCCGGAGATGGTCTTTCTCCTGATGCTGTCCATACAGATCTGTCTGGTCCCGGTCCTGGGAGGGGTGGGCACCCTTTGGGGCCCGGCGGTAGGTGCGGCCATCCTCATTCCCATATCCGAGTTCACCCGCGGCTACCTCGGGGGCAGCGCGGCGGGCCTGGACTTGGTGGTCTACGGCGCCCTTATAATGCTCGTGGCCGCCTACAAACCCGCGGGGATCATGGGTCTGCTGCGGAAGGCGTCCTAGTCCGGCTGGGCAGGTGGTGAACATGACTTTACTCAAGGTGGAGAACCTCACCAAGCGTTTTGGCGGGTTGGTGGCCAACGACGATGTGAGCATGTACGTGGAGCGGGGGGAGATCGTGGGTCTCATCGGGCCCAACGGGGCCGGCAAGAGCACCTTCTTCTCCACCGTCTCGGGGTATTACCGGCCCGACGGCGGCAAGGTGTACTTCGACGGCGAGGACATAACCGGCCTCCCCACCGAGAAGGTGTGCCTCAGGGGGATGACCCGGACCTTCCAGATCGTGAAGCCCTTCTCCGACATGACGGTGTTGGAGAACGTCATGGTCGGGGCCTTCGCCAGGTCGGCCCGTGTGAGCGAGGTGCGCGACCGGGCCCTGGAGGTCCTGGAGTTCGTGGGCTTGGCCGATAGGAGGGACTTCCCCGCCGCGGGGCTGACGATAGCGAACAAGAAGCGTCTGGAGCTCGCCCGTGCCCTGGCGACGGAGCCCAAGCTCCTGATGCTGGACGAGGTCATGGCCGGGCTTACCCCCAGGGAGACCCAGGAGGCCGTGGAGCTCATACACCGTATCCACGAAAGGGGGATCACCCTTTTCATCGTAGAACACGTGATGGAGGTAATCATGCCCATATCCGACCGGGTGTACGTCCTGGACGGCGGCAGGAAGATAGCCGAGGGACCGCCGCAGGAGATAGCGGAGAACGAAGAGGTCATCAAGGCCTATCTCGGGGAGAGGTACCATGCTGCTAGAGGTTAAGGACATAGTGGCGGGTTACAGCGGAGTGCCGGCTATCCACGGAGTCTCCTTTAGCATCGAGGAAGGGGAGATAGTCTCCATGGTGGGGGCCAACGGGGCCGGCAAGAGCACCATCCTGAAGACCGTATCCGGCCTCCTGCGTCCGGAGAGGGGGACCATCACCTTCGCCGGGCAGAGGGCCGACGGGCTCCCCCCGCACAGGCTGGTGGCCATGGGCATAGCCCACGTGCCGGAGGGCAGGCGGCTCTTCGCCAGGATGACGGTCCAGCAGAACCTGATCATGGGCGCCTATACCCAGAGGTCCGAGGCGGAGCGTGCCGAGACCCTGGCGGAGATTTACGAGATCTTCCCCATTCTCAAGGAACGCAGAACCCAGCTGGCCGGTACCATGAGCGGAGGCGAGCAGCAGATGCTGGCCATAGCCCGGGGCATGATGTCCCGGCCGAGGCTCCTGATGCTCGATGAACCGTCCTTGGGGCTCATGCCCAAGCTGGTGACTCAGATCTTCGAGCTCATCCGCCGCATAGCCGCAAGGGGCACGACCATACTTCTCGTGGAGCAGAACGTGAGGGAGGCCTTGGAGTTGTGCGACAGGGGATACGTGCTGCAGACCGGCAAGGTAGTAGCCGAGGGGACGGGGGACGAGCTCCTGGGCAGCGAGCTGGTGAAAAAGGCTTATCTGGGGCTGTGAAGCTGAGGTTCCTTACGGCGGGAGACCGGGGCCTCATGGTCGAGCTGGGAGACGAGGTGGACCTGGCCATAAACCGCAGGGTCCACGCCCTGGCCCGGCTGATCCAAGCGGAGGACATCGCCGGGGTGGAGGAGTTAATTCCCACCTATCGTTCCATCCTGGTGATCTACGATCCTCTCATCCTTCCTTACGATGAATTGGTGGAGAGGATAAGGGGCCTCGCGACGGAGGAGGCCTCCTCCGCCCAGGTGAGGACTGTGACGCTGCCCACCTGTTACGGCGGGGAGTTCGGCCCGGACCTCGAGGACGTGGCGCGGCATAACGGCCTTACCACCCAGGAGGTGATAGATATCCACACGTCCCGGGGCTACCCCGTCTTCTGCCTGGGCTTCTCACCGGGCTTTCCGTATCTCGGCGGGATGTCGGAGAGGATCGCCATGCCCCGTCTTGAAAACCCCCGTACAAAGGTGCCCGCGGGCTCTGTGGGCATCGCCGGTACCCAGACGGGGGTCTACCCCTCGGAGACCCCGGGCGGCTGGCGGATCATCGGGCGGACGCCGGTGAGGCTGTACCTGCCCGAGAGGGACCCGCCCGTGCTCTTGCGGCCCGGGGACGTGGTCCGGTTCCGGGCCATCGACGAAGAGGAGTACAGGGAGATAGCCCGTCTGGAGAGAGACGGGAGGTATGAGCCGGAGATCGCCTACGGGGGTGGTGAGGGTGAGTAGGCCCTTGTTCGAGGTTATCGCCCCCGGGCTCCTCACCACGGTGCAGGACGCGGGCAGGAAGGGGTTTCAGAAGTTCGGGGTGTCGCCCAACGGCGCCCTGGACATGTACTCTTACCGTATGGCCAACTTCCTGGTGGGCAATCGGGATGAAGCTGCGCTGGAGCTTACCCTCGTGGGGCCCACCCTCAAGGTCCTCGCCTCAGCCACAGTGGCCGTGTGTGGCGGCGACCTCTCCCCGAGCCTCAACGGCAGCCCGGCGCCTCGCTGGGAGAGCTTCGTCGTCAGGGAGGGGGACGTCCTCTCCTTTGGGAAGTGCAGGGGGGGAAGCCGCGCCTACCTGGCGGTCTCGGGCGGACTAGACGTCAAGCCGGTTATGGGGAGCCGGTCGACCGACCTCCTGGCGCGCCTCGGGGGCCTTGGGGGACGTCCCCTGAAGCGGGGTGATGTGCTGTACTGCCGTGAGGCCGAGCCGGCTCCGCCGGGGAGGTGCGTGCCGCCCGAATACATCCCGGAGTTCCCCTCTGAGGTGGTCCTCAGAGTGGTGCCCGGTCCGCAGGACGACCACTTCAGCCCGAAGGGCCTTGAGACCTTCTTCTCCTCTACCTACGAGGTCACCTCGGATTCGGACCGTATGGGGTGCCGCCTGGAGGGGCCGGCGATTGAGCACCTCGGGGGGGCCGATATCATATCCGACGGCGTCCCCCTGGGGGCGGTTCAGGTGCCCAAGCACGGCAGGCCCATAATCCTCCTGGCCGGCCGGCAGACGGTGGGAGGGTATGCCAAGATAGCGGTGGTTATAACGCCCGATGTGGACCGGGTCGCTCAGCTGAAGCCCGGTGACAGGGTGAGGTTTCAGAGGGTCTCCCTCGAGAAGGCACAGCGGGAGCTGGGGAAGTACCTGGGGAAGATGGACCCGGGCATCATCAGGCAGCGGTCGGAAAAGGTGAGCAGGTACATAATCAAGATCAACGGGCGGCGGTTCGAAACGGTCGTCGAGGAACTGAGTTAGCGTGGGATGCCTAGGTTTTTAACGTGGTCGTCCTGTCGAGGTCGATCCAGGGGCGGTCACAGGCTCTGAATTGCTCTTGCCTTGCGGCCTACGTGGTTCTTGGTTCTTAAGAGAGGGCGCAAGTTCGGGTTTCTGGCGCCCTCTTCATGTTTGAGCATTACCTACCGGAGAGGTGTCTTCCGAGACCCCGGTATCCTTCCAGGCTAACCCCTACTAGGCCCTCGCGATGGCGATTAATGGCTGCAGGTTCGCCGTACGGGCTTGTTGTCTCAAGGCCGTCTGAAAGGTGTGCTGTCCCCGGGCCAGGTGGTGCCTCTAGACTCGTCCCCTGTCAGCCCTCGCGAGCTTACGGACAATGGGTTGGCCCTCGTCCCTCCGGCGATCCCCCCAAGGCTGTCAGGCTATCGGGGTGATGGGCAGGCTCTCGTGCTGAACCCGACTTATAAGGCAGTCTCCCCCTACTCAGTCGAGGGGTGTCCGAATACAGCTGCCGGCTGCCGTGCCTCCGAGAGATGTCCTCCTTAAGCCCCAGCTCGGAATCTCCGGCAGTCGTTCATCAAGAGTGGGCGACTCCCACTTCCAGCAGTGAGGTCCGCTGAGAGGCTGGTGATTTTCCTGAGGTCGAGGCCTGGAGGACATCATGCTCCCTGTGCCTTCTGGCCCTCACTTTGCTCAAGCGCTCTCTTTCACGATATGCCAAGCACTGCATAGCCCTGGAGGGTATGTGGGCTAGATGGGCAAGGGAACTGTTCGGGAAAGAACTAATTAGTGTCCCCTGAAAAACTCCAGGGTCGAGATCGCGAAAAACCTTGATAAATCAA
>ENA-OSAE01000507-OSAE01000507.1-marine-sediment-metagenome-genome-assembly--contig:-NODE-507-length-12157-cov-41.518840_pt1 | contig 12157 bp, 8 predicted proteins | sample MGYA00237870_ERZ529317 | MGnify/ENA primary metagenome ERZ529317 (study PRJEB26369, sample SAMN03142812) | marine sediment metagenome | biome: marine; feature: borehole; material: sediment... | reverse complement strand
TTGCGCAAGCTGGATTCAAAAGGTCTGATTAAGCTTCCGGCTAAGCTTTGCAAAGTAAAGAAACCACGAACTAAAGATAAGGTCGAACTAGTGCTTCATGACACAACTCCTGTTAAAAGGCACCTAAAAGAACTACGCCCTTTAAGGATAGAGGTTATTCGGAGAAGCGGTTCCCTGCTCAAAGAATTCAAATCCCTGCTTGTGCAGTATCACTATCTGGGCTTTGACAGGACCATCGGAGAAAACATGAAGTATATGGTCTACAGCAGGGATGGCATTACACTTGCCTGCCTGTTATTCGGTTCAGCCGCATGGGCATATGTGCCCAGGGATAGATTCATCGGCTGGGATGCAGAGACACGGAAAGCCAATTTGTATCTAATCACCAACAACACACGGTTTTTGATCCTTCCATGGGTCAATGTTCCCCATCTGGCCAGTCACATTCTGGGCCTGATAGCCCGGAGAATATCTTCCGACTGGCAGGAGAAATACGGTCACCCTGTATATCTTCTGGAAACTTTTGTAGAAAAAGATAGGTTTAAAGGCACCTGCTACAAAGCCGCCAACTGGGTCTATGTGGGGGAAACCACCGGCAGGAGCCGAAACGACCGGTATAACAAATTGAGTGTTCCCATAAAGGATATATACCTGTATCCCTTAAACAGGAACTTCAGAGAGGTGCTTTGCCGTTATGAACCCACTCCTTGAAGTTATCATGGGAAATCAAACAATGCTCCAAAGCTACCCGGGATTACTTCAAAGCCATCCATGAGGAAAACGCCCGGCTTGAAGAAGAAAACCAAAAACTCCGTGAGCAGTTGTCCCGAAACAGTCGAAACAGCAGCAAGCCCCCGTCATCGGATGTATTTGTCAAACCCCGCAGTTTAAGGAAAAAAAGCGGGCGCAAGCCCGGAGGGCAACCCGGTCATAAGGGCTCCATCCTCCGCAAGGTTCCAACTCCCGACTGCGTCGTGCTGGACAAAGTAAAGCGCTGCAGCCGTTGTGGCAGTAAGGAGCCATCGCCGCGGTCGCAAGAAAAGAAGTAAGGCGCGCAACCTGATTGACAGGCTCAAGCTGTATAAGCCGCAGGTGCTGCTTTTTATGCGGGACCCAAGAGTTCCCTTTAACAATAACCTGGCAGAACGGGATATTCGCATAGCAAAACTGCAGCTTAAGATATCCGGTAGATTTCGATCAGATAAGGAGCTTGATGCGTTCTGCCGTATAAGGGGCTATATCTCCTCTGCTCGAAAACACGGCATCTCAATGTTCTCCACCATTTATGCTGCCATGACAGGCAATCCTTTGTTTGTTAGCAACAAGCCTTAGCTCTATTTGATTTTCAAATTGCTGGCTAAGGGATTATTATGCCCTTTTTTAGGTAATGATTTTTTTATGCTGAATAGTTACAAAATATTTTTGTTGATTTAGCACTAGTTATTATATTCACTTTGAAGCTTCGTAGAAGTCCGCACCGCCTTCTGTAACTTGTTACTCTTATATCGTTTATGTTCTGTCTCCTTTACCGATCTGTCAGTTACACGAATTAAGCGAGAGTTCTTAGGATGTCTAATTCTTTTAAGAACTCTCTTTTCAATTTGACGAACTCGTTCTCTAGTTACACCCAATTTTTCTCCAATTTGCTCCAAGGTTTTCTCTTGACCGTTAAAGCCATACCTTTCCTCGATGATATAACGTTCCCGTTCTTCTAAATTTAGACTATTCAGCCATTCCCTAACGCTCTCCAAGTAAACCTTTTCTATAACCATTTCTTCAATATCAGTATCATCTGGGAGATCTTCAAAAAATAACATATTGTCATGCAGCGGTACTTCTTGCAGATTTAGTAGTTGCTCCTCAATACTCAATTTTAACTTTTGTTTAAGATCTGAATTAAGAGAAAGCGGAGGTAGCAGTCTTGCTAGTTCAAACTCTTCGAGGGATTCATCTGCAGGGTCATTCTCGTTCACTATCGCCTTGATTATCTTCTCTTTTTTTTCAAAAGCATTAACAGGAAGGCGAATGGGAGTACCTGCACTAGCTTTAAACCGTCTAATAGAGTTAACAATTTGCCACCCGCAAAAAGCTCCAAGGGGGGTCTCTTGTGTTGGATCCCATTGTTCTATAGCTTTAGCCAAGCCAAAGATACCCTCTTGAAATAAATCAAGAAATTCGTCAGCATAAGTTGTCTCTTTAGCTGCAATCCTTAACACCCAGGGTAACCCGGTAATCAAAAGTTCTTGAAATGCTGCAAAATCTCCTTCTACATACTTTTGTTTTGCTTCTCGCTGTCCTCGGTTATTGAGTCGCTTTATATTTCTTAGGTCGTTAAGTAATATTTTAACGTTAGTATCATTTGTGAAATTGACAGGTACGTCTAGATTTGGAGGAGAATCTAAATATCGATCGTCAACAGAATCTTCTTTATCGGTCTCAGGCAATAAATCCTCAAGATCTATTAATGTGTCATCAAGTATAGAATCTAATTCCTCACTGTAATTAAATTCCATCATAGAACTTTCAGAATTATTGGTATGGGGAATAGGGATTTCACAAGGCAACCCTGCATTGAGACGTTTCAATAAAGCCAGGTCCAATCCCGTCTCATCAGCAAGTCGTTTCAACAACCAAGAGGGAAAAACGTCAACGCCTGACATATGTGATAAGTCATACCCATTGTCACGTAATGCCCTAATCAAGTCGGACATTTTAGTGAATTTCAACGCCCACACCTCTATTAAAACAGAGATTGCCTCAACTTTCTTTCAATAGTCTCTCCTCCTCCATGTTTACTACGACGAGGACGAATTAAAACGTTTGTGACACTTTCCTTTTCGTCATCAACCACTATCGCTTCTCCTCGACGATGTAGATTTCGGACCAGTGTCTTAAGTTCACCAGACATATATGTAGCACTTAATTTATTTAGTGCTTGAATATCTTCAATCGCAGTAATTTTGTGTGCTAGGATTAGATCGCACTGAGATAGCAGCTCAGTGTCTATTGCTGACGGTTGCTGAGTTGCGGCGATAAGTCCCAAACCAGGCTGCCTTCCTTCTTTGACCCAGCGAATAAGCACCTCCTTACATAGCGAAGATTTGCCTTGAGGAACAAATTGATGTGCTTCGTCCATAACCAACCAAACCCGTGGCAAATTTGTTGTCAGTCCAAACTCCTCACGCCGTCGTGCCTTTGTTCGCTCAGTAAAAAGGTGTCGTGCAATAATGTCGATTATAAGGGCTCGTAAACCATTTGTGCCAGGATCTATGACGCTTAAATCGAGAACATTGACAGCTTTCGTAGTGAAAAGATTTTCCGAATCATCAAGAGGTTTTTCGAGAAAGATGCCCCATTTAGAAGCGATGTTTAATCTGTTGAAAAGGGCTTCTTTTGTCTTTTCTTGCGCCCGAACGTCCTTATCAATGGCCTTTTCTAGATCACGAACTGAAAAGAAGGTTTCCTTTTCCTGTAATTCTGATACCGCACGGTATAAAGCAATTCCCATTAAATCATTAACATTCAGATTAAAAAGTGAACACCAGCTATCAGGAGATAGATTCGCGGGATTAACTCGTAAAGGACGGACGTCTACCCCACGGTCTTTGAGAGCGTTGATAATTTCTTCTCCACCGTAGCGCTGAACTGGATCGCCTGGTACTAACAAACGCACTGGTAAACCTTTTTCCGTTAGACCCCACTCATAAAGTTCTTTAGCTTGTTCTTCGTTAGGAAGAGTCATTGTATGGAAGATACCCATAGGATCAGCGAGTACAATTAAAATCTCTTCTTGCCCACGGTCAAACAATTCCTCCACTAATACACCCATCGTATATGACTTACCTGACCCTCTTTTTCCGCAAATGAAAACGGCACGTGATCGATCTCCTTCGATCATAACCTGCTCATTACTTTCGTTGATCTTGCCAATATGTAACAGCACACGTGCAGCCACATGAGACTCCCCTTCCAAATGTCCTATTTAGCCAACAACCTTCATTAATGGTACGAACGATTCATAAATACTTATGCCTCCATGACAACCCCATTCAGTTGCCTTTAATTTTCTTCGGTAGTAAGCTAATGATAAAGCAAAAATCTGTTCTTCCTTGTGAAAATGTCCCCACGGCAAAACCTCTTTAGGTAAATTCTTAACATCACCCTTAAAATATCTAATTGGTACTGCTCCTTGTTCGAGCACTGTAAGCTCTTTCGGAAAATCTTTCTCCCATAAGATACCATGATCAGCGGTCATGACAAATAAAAACGGCATCTTTAAGTCTTGTAACTTGTTAACAATCCGTTTTATATCGTTACGAATACATTCTACAAGTAGATCTATAGGCGGACTATCACGGTGACCATGAACGTACCCATCCAATCCTGTTCGAACAACTTGAATATACGTCTTTTCTGCTAGGTTATTTGGCCTTATCCATTCACAAACCTCTTCGAAACTCTTAACCGTCTTTAACTGCCCTTGCGTAAATGTATAAAATAATTGATCTGCCAGATCATTATGACGATCCCAATACGAAAAACCAAAACGTTTAAAAAAACCTAATTCAAAAAGTCTTTGTGCAAGAGGGGGAGATCCAACGATTCGTGTCATTCCATTAAAGGTTAAGGTAGGACCATCAACCAGACAAGGTAATACATGGTCTTGATCCTGCATATCCCTATAGGATAAACCATCAATAATGAGAAGCATTACGACATGTGGCTGATTTTTCTTAACCCAATCTACAATGTAATCAGGTACCTTGCTCTGTTTTAGCATCTCAGGCATTGCACAGATTTCGTCAAATTCTCTAAAAAGTGTATAGTTAAATTGATCATCTTGGAAAGCATTGTAAGTACAATTAACGACTGGTAATGCCATCGAAAACCTTTCATCTAAATCCACATCGTTACTGAAAATAATTGTAGGCAGATCTTCAAGGGGGTCTAAAGAATTCACTGCTTTCTTGAAACCTTTCAATGATGAGTAGATAGCTATGCCATGTCCCAACCTGAACCTCAACAACGGATGTGCCCGAACGATAACTGGCGTTCTACTAGCCAGGTCAAGCAGTTGTCTCAACGAAATATCCACGACAGTTATCCCACCCTAGCAATCGGTTTCCCATCGAGGTTAAGTCTTCCTTTCTTGTAAAGACTAATAACAACAGATAAAATCTCTTCTATGGTTTGATATTCCTTATGCTCTCCTAGTAAGTAGACAAAGACCTCTGTTAGGTTGCCGTTAAATTTGTGAATGACCTGCAACATTTGTTCTTCGTGCGGTTCTAAAGGTATTTTATTAACTTCGTGAATTGCATCCGCAACTTTATCCTGTAATTGAGCAATCTTACCACCAGGCTCTATTAAAGGCTTTAACTCATTCAACCACAGGTTAAATTCCTCAAAGTCACTAACTAAAGATGCGGTCAATCGACTGAACAATTCACTAATCGATTCATTGATCTCTTTCCAAAGCACCTGTAGTTCTAATATTTCATTGGAGCGATTTAAGCCGTATATCTTCTGCGCCTTAAGAATTTCTAGTCGTGCCTGATGTAGATATTGACTTGCCTTTTGTTTTACATTCGCAAGAATTTCCTCAATTTCTTCTATTAAACGGTTTCGACTAACATCGGGATTAACATCATCATAACCCGGATCTAATTTTACTTGGCTAATACCCGCATTAAGTAAACATTCACGATAATTTTCTACTACAGTCATAAAGGTTCTGCGTCGCTCTAAAGAAGCTTGTTCCCATTGCTTCTGCAAACTTCTCAATTTTTGCTGAAATACTTCCCAATCATTTAAGGCATCAAGCTTATTGACAGCTAAGTGTTGACGAATCTGAAAAACTAAATCTTTTTGTAATTCAGAATACAATTCCTGGGCTACATTATTGATATCTTTCTGCTGTAAAAGTTGAACTAAAAAACTAGAAATCTCCTGCGCCATTTCATACCAGCGTTGAAAATTTGTTATTAGGTCGTCAAGGTGTTTAGACTGGCGTTCTATCTTGGATAGTTCCTGTTCTATAACTTCTACTTCTTCTCTCAATTCGATATAAAAATCAATTAAATTAGAACCTTTGTTTGATTTCCAATTTTCATACTTAGTAAGTACATTCTGTGCTTTTTTGTGTAAAGATTTATAATTAGAGATTTGCTGTAAAAACAAATTGGCCAACTGTACTTGAAGATTCTGCAATAGTACGGAAAATTCGGTAGCAGGTACAGATTTTTTACTGGAATCAAGGATAGTGGGCAGTTGTTTATTTTTACCACTAGTAATTGCTTGCAACTTTACATGGGCACGTTTCGATATCAAATCAACAACTTTTCCGGCAACATAATTCCGAAGATATCTAGTGAGAAGCTCTATTTCGTGTTGGATTTGGTCAAGAACTTCGCAAATATCCTCATTTTGTTTTTCTCGACGTACCAAATCTTCAATAGCTGATTTTAAATCCCACTTTTTGTCACCAAAAACCTCCTCAAGATGAATTGCTTCAATCGCTTGTAGTTTTTCGAGATCAGTTTGAAACTTCAAATATATTTGCTGGAGCTCAAGCGCAGTCTTGTGATAAACCGTCTCATGAAGAACCTTATGCCCTTTAACTTCCCTTATGTTACAGTAGCCACGAGCAACAAGCAACCGTACAACATAGTCAATTTCTTGTTCAAGGTAACCAAGCTCCATAGCTTGATCAATGACCTGGGATAAGGGGAGAGCATGTACTTTTTTACCTTCAACCGTTAGACCTGTATTACATTGACTTAACCATTTTATAATTTCAAGTTCAAGGGGATGCTGTTTCAATCGGATTGAAGCAATACTATCATCACGCGCACCTTCCCATTCAACAATTTCCGCTAATGACGATAACAAACTCTTAACATTTTCTTTGAATGTACTGTGTCTCGAATAACCAAACTTCTTAGCAATTTCAGCCTTCGTACTCTTAATTTCCAGGTGTCCACGCTTTTGCGCTAGTGAGAGACGAGGTTCTATTGAGTTATCCAAGGCCTGAATATATTTTTCTAGTATCTGAGGAGGAGTTGATGCGAGGGGGACATAGTTAGGAAATAGAAACTCAAATCTACTTGCAAGGAAACTTTCGAAAAAGGATGTTCCTATGGGCAGTTCTTCGTCAACAATTTCACGGAGTTCCTCACCAAAAAGTTCTCGAATAATTCTATCAACAAAGGTAGTTTTCACAAGGTATTCACATAAGCGTTTTTCGTTCACTCCTAAACTATCTGATCGGAGAATCTTTTCATCGAGGAAATCGGCCACAGCTAATAGCAATAATGGAGTAACATCCCTAGGTAAGAATATATCCTGAAGTCTAGCTATATCGCGAGGGATTTGTCGAGAATCTATAACTCGATTGATTGCTAACCGGATTTTAACAACATTAGTTTTCTTCATGTCAATTTCAAAGTGAGCTTGGTCAGAAGGATCAAGCAAGATACTAACACTTAAATGCGAATCATCTAGGAGGCTATCCCAATAACTTTCGTCAGCGGTAACACGTAAGTTCAATTTGCGTTGAGGATACGCTTCAGATGGGGCGCCGACAAGCTGACGTTCCTCAAAGTCCAACATTTTACCGGTGGGGATCTCGTTCAGCCCGCTCCAACCAAGAATAGCCGAACCTTGTCGCTTTCGGAGAATCTTAGGTAGGACAAAATTCCAAAAGCCTCGTAAGGCAGCTCTATGAATACTCTTATCAGTTGGATTATAAGAACGACGAAAAATTTTTAATATGTCTGTGATAGGATCTTTATTCTCACCCAGTTTATAAACGCTAAGGGTAGGGCCTAATACCTGATAGATGACCCGGTCTCCTAAATGCTTTCCTGCAACATTATACAACTCATCTTTGACACCATAGGCTTCAGCCACTTCTTCAGGACATCCATCAGGAAAGGCAGCAAGCAGGTGAATGGCATGTTCAGTATTCATCCCCTCATTTTTGTGTAGCGATAGCAAAAATGATAACGCTCCTTTGGTAGAAGATTCTTTGCCATCAAAAACAATGATTCCTGACGTATAATCCCTAACGAAATCTAAAATATCATACGGTTGTTTGGTCTCATGATATTTTAATGCTGCTCGTTTAAGTGTAGCTACTACGGAACGAGGCCCATTGAAAAGCTCATCTCGAGGACAAAATTGCCCTAAAGCCATCAAGACTTCATCTTTTATACTCTTTGCCTCGTCAGTTGTTAATTTCAATACTTTTACCATCTGTGACCAGAGTGATTGAGGAAATCCTGCCCCATATACCTGTCGAAGGTTCAAGTTAATGTGATGCGCACCAAGACGTTGAAGAATATCCTCGCTTTTTAAACGAATTTCTGCATAAGTAGTCTCTGGCATACTCAAAACGATGCCAACAGGACGTTTTTCGTCAATGATTCCCCAAATAAACTCTTGTAACTTGCTAATATTTGAATCCCTATCCGAGCTCGATTGTATAAATAGCTTAAACTCATCAGGAACTATCAACAAACCTTTAAAGCCGGAACGCACAACGAGGTCGGTCGCAGTTCTTAAATAGCGAAGGATACTAGAAGGTAATATGTCCAAATGAAGATTTCCTGATTTTTGAAGTTGAAAAAGTAGTGAACGTGCTTTTTCTTCGGAAATCTCTTGTTTACACGCTATATCCTGTACCCATTCTTCATTAGTACGTAAACGTACCTCATTGTAAATGCTCTCTATTTCAGGAATATGTTCAGGGCGAGAACCCTTTAACTTATACACAACCCATGCATGTGTTGCCTCTAAAATATCACTTAATGAAGTACAGACAAATGGAGGAACAGCCACAATTCCTGCATTTTCACAAAGTTTCCATAAGTCTAGGGCTGCTCCGGTTTTACCATATCCATACGGTGCATAGATTGCCCCAAGTACGGCCCGTCCGTCTGTTAGACGTTCCACCACTTTTTCCCAACGAGTGCGAATTTCTGGTATAGAAACATAGGTAGACAAGTGTTTTCCATATCGATTCTGGCACTCATCGGGATTATTCTTAATTTGATCTGTACTCATAGTGGAAATAATCGGGTCCTTATAAATTATGTCTTGTAAGGGCAATTTCACTCACCTCCGTGCTAGCTGAAAATAATTCCAGAGCATTCCACGTTTGGCGTCAATAACCGGAACAGCAATATCGCAGACCTCGTATATCACGCGATTAACCGTTATAAAATCCTCATTGGAAAGGGAAAGATGAACTCTCGTTATATGGTCATCAATAGGCTCACGGGTAATAAGTATTACCGAGCGACTGAAATTCAAAGCCTTATCGTAAAGTTGCCGACAAGTCTCTCGATCATGTGGCGCATCATCAATTATCAACAATTGTGTATTATAAAAATTTTCGTACGGACTAGGCAGGTACTGCGCTTTAATTTCCTTACATAACACCCAAGCTAAAAATGTTTTGCCTACGCCCGATTCGCCAAAAAGGTTAATGCGATTAGCATATCTAGTATGGTAAAGAATACGCTCATAACATTTTCGCTGGCTAGGTGCTAAAAGTTGGCTTGAAGCATTCTTTTTTAAGGCATTCTGGTACTGAATCCATTGAACCATTGTCGTCAAATACCCTCCGTTAAATCAGGCGGTCGTTGTAATCTAGCAAAGTATCCCCATCCCTTTTGCAGTTCAAACCATTCGAATCTACGCTCTGCTTCCGACAGAATTTCACTTAAAGCATCATAATCAACTAAGCACAATACGGCGATGTCGTTTAACGCTTTATCATCCAAAACTAAAAGTTCTCCATACTCAATTTTTTGTGTTTCATACAAATGTTGTATTGCAAGTAGCGCTAATTCCGGAGGAGCAAAAGGACGACGAATGAACACTCCCCCTACAAACACTTTTGGCTCTAGCACCTCCAACCAAGAAAGGACACCATTGATAGTATTGGTACTTAATGATACATCGTTTTCTTCAGGAAAAGTTTGAATAAGATCAGCAATAACACGATCAAGTAATGCACGTGTATCCATTCGAACAGATGGTTGTTCCCAAAGATTTTTGCAAACTGTCCGGTATGTCCAAGAAAAGCGGTTGAGTTCAGGTTTATTTTCATCCCAGAGAATATAATGATAAAAATGAATTAGTTCATAAAACAAAGATGGTTGTCGTAGTAGTATTTGAGAACAGAGAACACCTGCATCGGTTAAATGTAAGCCATTTTTCTTAAGCAAACCAATTTTCCGTAATCTAGTTAGTTGTTCGTTTAATATACCTATTGAATATCCTTGTACTTGTATACGTTCTGCAAGTTCTTCTCTACTTATCTCTTTTTCTACCAGTTCACGCATTATCGTCCGAATAAAATCTGGTTTAACCTGGTGCCTTACATGAAACGAATCTCCCATTTAAACCGCTCCTTTGATTTTCGGAAGGAATTTTGAATATGTAGGTGACCAGTCCGAAATGATATGATCAGCTTGGTGGTGATTATCAATAGAATTAACAGTATCGACCATACATAAGACGTTATGAATCAGGCGATAATCTCGATTACGAGAAAGCTTATAAAAGTCTCTACAGAAGGGGCATTCATGATTGGTAAGTTCTTTTAAAATTAGAAAGCGTTCCTGATTCAATGCGCCGTCTCCTCGTTCAATTCTGCGGAACGAAACATTATAGGCACGCGTAAAAGGGAAATAGATATTACCGTATCCTGCTGCCTTAATCCAACCACTACTATCAAAAGATGAGATACCCACTCGCCTTAAAACGTATGCGGTGGGTGGATTCCCGACTCCGAAAGCATGAATCTTAAAGAAAGGATAACGGCGTTGCATAAATATCAGGTTGTTGATTGAAACTTCGTCTAGGATGTTAATGCTTGAGTCAACACCTCGCGTCGCAAAACTCCCAAACCCAATCTGTCTTATTCCCATCCTCTCATAATTGAGCAAACAGTAGTGAATCTGATCAAGGTCTCTACCCTGAACAACACAAATAACTTTACGTTGCAACTCAGAAGGTAATTCCCAAAAAAATCTTCTGGTACCTTCAACTGTTAAACGTACCTTAGCCCGGACCTCCTCAGGACTGTCTAGACTCACGGGAGGTACATCGGGCAACACGTAATAGTCCGCCCACCTATTTCTTATGTAAAAATCAAGCAAACGATTATACAAAGAATAGTAATTTATGTTACCCTTTTGAATTTGGTATCCTCCCGAATCAAAGTATACAGACTTAACAATTCCCTGTTCTTTCAATTCTCGAATAAGACGTAACGTTCCTGGATTGGTAAATAAAGGAGTGATAAGTACATTTTCAAAAGGGTTTCGAGTTTCTCCTGTTTCTTGTAGATTACGTAATATCATTCTTAAATCACGTGGAGTAATTCCTAATGCACAAACAAACTTAAACGAACTCATTTATAACTTCAGCCTCCAAACATTTAACGCTCGTTTCTTGCCACTAACCGTTTCAATTAGCTCAAACCCATTGCCCGCGTAAAATCCGTTAGCAGGAAGGTCAACTGGGCACTTCGCCAAAATTGCTGACTGCCGATTAACGAGACAACTTTTACGCAATTCTTCCAAAAGTGCACGTCCCACTCCCATCCCCCGGACATTGCTAACACAGTATAATTCATAAATCACCGTAATTCCGTCTTTACGATGACGAAAGCGTACGAAACCTACAATTTCCAGATTGATTTTTGCAACTAAAAGCCAAGCTCTTTTCTGGGCCTCCAGAAACGCAGGAAGAGGAATAAACCCGAAAATATCACGATTGGCATCAACAATTTTTTTGATAAGAAAAACATCACTCGGACACGATAACTCGACTCGCAAAGATTTGTATGGCATTTAAGGATCACCTAGTAAAACATCCATTTATGATATGGTAGGAATTATCTGTATAAGTGTCTTTTGACAATTATTTTATTTCTATATAAAAGCTGAAATTCCTTGGTATTTTTTTGTCGATTTATGTCGAAATCTCCATATTTTTAATTCCTTTCTCGTTGTGCAAGCGCGACTTTTAAGCTTTTGTTTGATATATATATGTTACTACTGCTAAGTCAACAAACAGTTTAAACAATATACCAATAAATGTAATATAGGTCAAGCAACTATAATCTTACGCTGTTCTTTTA
>ENA-OSAE01000506-OSAE01000506.1-marine-sediment-metagenome-genome-assembly--contig:-NODE-506-length-12256-cov-25.267027_pt1 | contig 12256 bp, 11 predicted proteins | sample MGYA00237870_ERZ529317 | MGnify/ENA primary metagenome ERZ529317 (study PRJEB26369, sample SAMN03142812) | marine sediment metagenome | biome: marine; feature: borehole; material: sediment... | reverse complement strand
CTACCTTCGTTGTTCGGGACTTTCACCCTATAGACAACGCCCATGCCGGGCGCACGCACACATAAGGATAGGCCCCAAGCAGGGCCTATCCTTTTTTCAGGAAGTGGCCTCGTCGTCTGTGCCGCGGTCAGGGTCCCAGTAATTCGACCACCAGCCTGATATCGGAGGGGACCCGGTCAGAGGGTCTAGAGGAGTCTTCGGACGAGAGAGGAGACATATCAAAGGGTGAATACGGCTCGACCAAATGAGCCGCCTCTTCACAGGCTCCTCCCGCTAGTGAGAAATGCCTCCATTATCCAGTGCTCCCAGACCTCCCTGCCCGTACCTCTGCCTCTCTCGCCGTCCCTCAAGTCACGCTCAGCGAACCCTCTTCGGCAAACGACTTCGAGCTCGTGGGGAACACGGGCAGCTTTCCTGACTCCGACCAAGTCGTTCACCTCCTCCGATATTCTGCCTCCCAACACCCGGCAGCAGACTAGAACTTATTACCCACCTACAGGTCCGCCCCATGTTCCCGGAGGATCCGCTCCGCGAGCTTCCGGCGTTCATCCTCCACAACTACCGTGAGTAACACATCCTGGCCGCCCACCAGGTCGAAGTCCCCGCTTTCCCACCCTCCGTAGTTCGTGTCCGCAGCGGCGAGCGTCCGCCGGTCTATATCAGCGATACCCGTGAGACTGGTAGGATAAGCCGTGTCATCCAGGGAATGCCGCTTCGTTGGGTGCCGACCGATGCGGTCCAGCTGGGTCAAATGGATACCCTTCTCGGCCAAGGCCAACTTAGCCGTCTGTGCATCCTCTAGAGCCGCGAAACTGGCAAGTATTGTCGAGCGTCGCATAGCGCATAACCCCCTTTCGCAGATATTCTTTACGGTATCGCGGCGGTACTTGCTAATTAATCGGGAGGATAACAATACTAATATGCGGAAGTATGAGCTAAGGGCGATGGCCCCTTTCGGATGCAGTGGTGGGTCCCGGAGGCGGACGGGCGAGGCACCAGGATCCTCTTAACTTCCTACATGACGAGGAAGTAGGGCAGCCTTTTCCAACGAAGGGGTCGTTTGAGAGTCCCGTTTCGGTGACGGATGCCGGGAAAGTTTAACACCTTCAGCAAAGCGGGTGATTCGATCTCATGGCAGACCTGGATACTCTTTTCCAACCCAAGTCCATTGCTATCGTGGGGGCCTCCACCAACCCTGAGAAGATCGGTCACTCCATAGTCCGAAACCTGGTGGACAGTGGTTATCGGGGAAAGATCTATCCGGTGAACCCCAAGGCGGTCGAAATCCTTGGCCTTCGTTGTTACCCAAACATATCCAGCCTACCTGAACCGGTCGACGTAGCCGTTGTCTCAGTTCCCTCCAGCTTGGTGCTTGGGGTGGCCGAGGAGTGTGGACGAAGGGGCACCAAGAACTTGGTGGTCATAACGGCGGGGTTCAAAGAGATTGGACAGGAAGGGCTTCGCCTCGAAAAGGAGCTCGTCCAGATATGTAAGCGGTACGGGATGCGAATGGTTGGACCCAACTGCTTGGGGATTATGGATACCCACACGCCGCTCAACGCCTCCTTCGCACGCGGTTTTCCCCTCAAGGGGGAAATAGCCTTTATCTCTCAGAGCGGCGCCCTGTGTGGTTCCATACTCGATTGGAGCCTCGATAAGGGTGTTGGCTTCAGCAAATTCATCAGTTTGGGCAACAAGGCTGACCTCAACGAGGCCGATTTCATAGCCTACGCCGCCCAAGACGAGTCCAGCCGAGTTATCGTCTGTTACATAGAGGATGTGGCCAACGGTGAGCAGTTTCTACGGGCCGCCAGGGAAGCGAGCAAGAAAACTCCGGTGATAATACTAAAATCTGGCACCAGCCAGGCGGGCGCCCAGGCCGCTTCGTCCCACACCGGGGCTCTGGCCGGCAGTGACAAAGCCTACGACACGGCCTTCAAACAGGCGGGCGTCCTGCGGGCCAAGAGTATGACAGAGCTTTTTGACCTGGCCATTGCCTTCGCTACGCAGCCGATCCCACGTGGCGACGGAGTCGCCATAGTGACAAATTCCGGTGGGCCCGGTATCATCGCTACCGATGCGGTCGAAGACGCCGGCCTTAGAATGACCCGGTTTAGTAAGGATACGATAGACGATCTGCGCTCGAATCTACCGCCGGAGTCAAATATCTATAACCCCATCGACATCATCGGCGATGCGGACCCCGAACGCTATCGCTTCGCACTGGAGAAAGCCCTGTCCGACCCAGGCGTGGATAGCGTTGTCGTTCTCCTTACGCCTACGGCCGTGCTGGATCCTTTGGAGACTGCACGGGTGATCAAGGACGTCCGAAGCAGGTGGCCGAACAAGCCCCTCGCGGCCGCGTACATGGGCGGCATATCCATTGGGGAGGGGGTCCATGAGCTTTTCGAGAGCCGAATACCTACCTATACTTTCCCCGAACCGGCGATCCGCGCCATCGCCGGCCTGACACGTTACGGTCAATTCTTACGGCGTCCCAGTGAAAAAGAGCTGACCTTTGAAGACGTCGACGCAGACCGTGTTCGCCAGATCTTCGAAGCAGTGAAAAGGGATAATCGAGTGGTGTTGCTCGGCTCGGAAACGGCGCAGGTCGCTGCCGCTTACGGCATCAAGGTCGCCGAGACCAGACTAGCTCGATCCCCACGTGAAGCGGCTGACTTGGCCGAGGCTATGGGATATCCGGTGGTGATGAAAGTAGCTTCGCCGATGATCCTTCATAAAACTGACGTGGGAGGGGTTAAAGTCGGCCTGCATAACGCCCAAGAGGTTGAATCAGCGTACGTAGATATCCTCGACAACGTGCATCGATACATGCGTAAGGTTGAGGTGTACGGGGTGGAAGTTCAGAAAATGATGCCCAAGGGCGTGGAACTCATAGTCGGCATGACGCGGGATGTGCAGTTTGGGCCCCTCCTGGCCTTCGGCCTGGGCGGCATATACGTTAACCTCCTGCAAGACGTATCCTTCCGACTGGCGGATGGCCTGTCGCCGACGATGATCCGAGAGATGATAGAGGAGACCAAGGCCGCAGTCCTGCTCCGGGGATTTCGAGGAGAAAAGGCCAGAGACCTTGACGCGGTCATGGATACCGTCGCCAGGGTGGCGCAACTGGTGCGGGACTTTCCTGAGATAGCGGAGATGGAGATAAACCCGTTGGTGGCGTACGTATCGGGCGTGTCAGCCCTTGATGTCAAGATAACCCTTGCGTGAGGTGTTACAACGATGAAAGGAATCTACGTAGTTGGGGCTCCAGCCAGCGGTAAAACGGCGATGTCTGTGGGCTTGGCCCTGCGGTGCCTTGATGAGGGCCTGAAGGTGGCGTACTTCAAGCCGGTCGGGAGCCTTCCTGGCCCGTCGCTGCGCGTCGACGAAGATGCGGTGCTTATGAAGCATCTTCTCAACATGGAGGAGCCGGTGGAGGATATCTGTCCCTTTACGGTGTCCCCCTATTACCTGTCGCGCTACGAGCCGTCCGAGGAATTCGTCCAGACGGTCATCGAGAAGTACAGGCTAGTTAGCCAGGGCAAAGATGTGGTCATTATCGGGGCAGCTCCCTTCCCGTACTCGATGGCGGCCCTAAAGCTGGACGCTGCGAGCCTGGCTGCTCGTCTGGACGCGTCCGTCCTGATGGTGAACAGAATTGAGAGCGACTTTAGTATCGACTCGGTAATCCTCTATAACGACTATGCTCGCAAGTTTGGGATCGAAGTGATTGGCAACATCTTCAACCACGTGCCGCGCCCGCTACTGGACAAGTGTGAGGGAGTGTATAAACGCTACCTCGAAGATCACGGCTACAAAGTGCTCGGCATTATCCCACGACACGTGGAGGTAGCCGCCCCCACAGTTGCCGAGTATCACGAGGTGCTGGGGGGAGAGATCCTGACCGGCGAAGAGCACATGGACCGCATCGTGGAGGACGTTCTGGTCGGGGCGATGACCATGGATAGCGCCCTTAGCTACCTGCGGCGCGCCACCAACAAGGCCGTCATTACGGGTGGTGACAGGGCAGACCTGGCCCTGGCAGCGCTTGAGACCAGCACGTCGGTCCTCATATTGACCGGCGGCCTATACCCCAGCGTTAACGTGCTAGCTCGGGCCGCCGAGAAGAAGGTGCCGGTAATACTGGTACATGAGGATACTTTCACCACCATCGAAAGGCTCCACGCCGTCAGCAGGCGGATTCACCCTGACGACGAGAGAAGCATCCGTCTCGCCAGGGAGCTCTTTGAGCAATACTGCGACGTCGAGGCCATTATGGCTTACATCCGACCGTAGCCACCGTCCCGTCACTGGCCCTTCTAGGGCCTCTTTTTGAACTAGCTGGATGTCAGGGGCATGACTGAGTCGTCACAAAGCACGCAGGGGAGATGGAGGGGCAGAGGGCCTCTCGCCCGCCCAGACAGAGGAAAGGATGGAGAGCACTGTCAACGCACTTCCAATGGGGCTGAGGGGCGGATACGACCTTCGAGGGCCATGCAGAGGGCCCTCTGTGAACTTTACCCCTCACTCTCGCGGCCTTATGTACATCTGAAAGATGGGACATTCACCGCCGCCCCAGTGCCGGCAGTGACAGCATGAGCGTTCCCGCTCCATGCACCGCTCAAGCTCGCCCGACATCGGTGAGAGGTGTTCGGGATCGTAGTGTTCACACCTGCTAGCCACGTCTCCGGCACGCACGTCCGCCATACAGCTCACCTCGCTTCTTGGTATACCCCCGCGGAGGGAGGGGTATGTGAGAAAAGAGCCCACTTTCGGCCCCTTTTGCGCCTAGTAACGGCGAAAGGGGCCGTCGTCCACCCTGCCCACTCTGCACGGCCTCTTGCAGAACAGCCTCGCGGCATGCTAAGGATCACGGATAACGACACGGAGGGCCCCGGGCGCTTAGCCCGGGGCCCTCCTCCTGATATCCCGTTCATGTCCTTCGAATATATTACCGCTGTAGAAAATAGGTTGAAGGTGGAAGAACGGAGGTGTCGCACATGGGGATAAGACATCTCTGCTGGCTGGCGGGGATAGCCTTCTTGCTGCTCTTTCTTTCACTCTTCTCTTCGCTCCAAATAGCATGCGGTCATTACGTGTACCGAATCAGCGACTCGGGCACGCCTACCGTACCATTGCAACCCCGGCGTCCAATAGACGAGTACGAGCAGGTCGTCATACTACTGGTCGGCATCGACTACCGCCCGGGGGCATGGGGGATTGAGTTCAGGGATTGGCCCGCCGCCGAGGTTCGTAGCAGATCAGACGTGATCATGCTAGTAAGTTTGGATAAGTCAATCTCCACAGCAACCCTCATGTCCATTCCTCGAGATACCCTGGTTGAAATCCCAGGGGTAGGTAGGGACAGACTGAACATGGCCTTCGCCAAGGGCGGAATCTCGCTCCTGATGGAAACGATCAAGGAATTGTTAACGGTAAGAATCGACCGCTTCGTGATCGTGGATTTTGAAGGGTTCATAGAGTTCGTGGACGCCATCGGCGGGGTTCGGATGCATATCGACAAGGACCTTAAACTTCCGTCGGGTAGGGTCTGGTTGAGAAGGGGCGAACATCACCTCGACGGTAGAACGGCGCTGAGGCTGGTCCGCCATCGGTTCGGGGAGAGACAGGGCGATATCAGCAGGATAGCCAGACAGCATGACTTCCTCAAGGCCCTTCTCAAGAGCGTTAGTGAGGGAGGTATAGCTCGGATTCTGGTCCTGATTCAGAAGAGCCCCGATATCGTTAAGACTGACCTTACGGTGTTTGAAATTCTCTCTCTGGCCCGGCAGATGAGAAGTATCACTATCGAGGATCTGGATACTTTCATCCTTCCAGGATCTGTGTTGCAGAGGGAGTACTGGGTGGTGGATATTCCGGCCTGGGAGGAGGCCCGGCAAGGGATATTCCCCTACCCATAAAGATACGAGAGCAGAGGCCAACCCCGCTCACCGGGCCGCGGGCTGTTCAGCTGGAACCCCGTCAATCGTCAGCGGGGCGCCGGGGCCCTGAGGGGCGGTGCCTGTTCACGAAGATACCGGGCTATTACCTCGGCCAGCCGTTCAGCCCCCCGAATACATTCCTCCAGCGAGGCAGTGGCACCACCCACCTCTACTAGGAGAATGTGGGGGGCCAGGTCCTGGTTGTACTTCCCAGGGTTCATACGAATTCCTCGGTTGAGGTCGGGGAATTCCTCTAGCAAGACCATCAGCAGCCCTTTGGCCAGGGCGTAATTCTCCCTCCATCGTGGGTTGTCACGGCCGATCACGAACATGATCCTGGCTGTAGATGCCCCTGCAGAGGTTCCAACCGTCTGCGCTCTGCCCGGCGCATCTCTGTGCAAGTCGAGGACGAGCCTGAGAGTGGGATAGGTCCTCAACAGCCTCTTCACCGTTGCCCGTGACGCCTGGTAGGCGAACTTCTTCCCCCGTATATCATGAACCGTCTTGTCGTGGACCGTACTAATCCCCAACTCTCTCAGCCTTCGGCAGAGAGCCTCGCCCACCTTAACCATGTTACGGGCACGGTCTAGGGTAAAACTGTACTTGTTGGGATCCTTGTGCGCCTCTACACCGTATAAGTCCGGCATGAATGATTCAGTCGTGTGCGTGTGGTAGATCGCCACTTGCACGGGGCCCCGTACAGGTTCACCAGCCCCGGCCGTCCAAAATAATGCCGAGCCAACCCCCAACACCACCATGCCTGCGATGCCCGACAACATTCGTCTGCGGTTGATAATCAAGAACATGGCATCCCACCTTCTATCCTCAAAAGAATATGCGATGAGGGCAAGACTAATGAAGGTACAGAGGGATAATAGAATGGGGGTTCGGAGATGGCACCCACTGACTGGCGAAAGTTTTTAGCGCTCCTCCTTCGGCGCGCCCGGAGCTACGCCGAAGGGTTGGACCTCACTCTCATAAAGGCCACTATCGCGAGACATCGCCGGAGCCTGTCCGCCCTGGCCATAGTCGCTGTCCTGTTGGGCCTGTTCCTGGCCTTTTGGCCCTATCCGGAACCGCTCAAACGTCCCCCGTTGCCTGAAGGGCGGCCACAGCCTGAGATCATTGGGTTCTACGTCAATTGGGGTGGCGAACAGTTCAGCTCCCTGGAATCCCTCTTGGACAATTGGGAGCTGATGGATACCATCAGCCCCTTTTGGTATTCCATCAACGCCCAGGGCCAGGTGGTAGACGGGCGACATGTCGAGGAGGCCTTCCGCTTTGCCAAAGAAAAGGGCCTGGAAGTCGTGGTCTTGATAAACAACAAGAAGGGAGAGGGCTACGGCAACGCGGGCATGCTTCGGACGGCAGAGCTCCGCAGACGGGCAGCCGAGAACATCGCTGAACTTGTCGAGAGCAAGGGTTACGACGGGGTCAATATCGACTTCGAGGCCATGCCGCCCGAATCAAGGGACGCTTTTACCTCATTTATGCGTGAGCTCGCGGCTCGACTGAGGCCCAAAGGTAAGGTAATTGCGGCGAGCGTGTTTCCGAAGGTAGATATATCCCCGCGCATACACGGTGCCCACGACTGGCGCGCGCTGGGAGAGATCGTCGATTACCTGGTCCTTATGCTGTACGACCGACATTGGGCCAGCGGCCGACCGGGCCCGGTTTCGCCCCTGCCATGGGTTCAAGCCAACGTGGACGCGGCACTGAAGGTGCTCCCGCCAGAAAAGATCGTGGTCGCCGTGGGGACCTATGGGTACGACTGGCCTCCACGGGGAAGGGGAACGGATGTGGCTACCCGGGACGCCTTCTACCTCGCACGACAGGTGGGAGCCAACATAAAGCGGGACCAGAACAGTGGGCAGCTTCATTTTGTGTACTGGAAAAACGGCCAGAGGCACGAAGTCTGGTTTCAGGACCGGGAGTCGACCAGGCAACGGTTGGAGATAGTTAGGGAACTCGGCTTGCGCGGCATAGCCATATGGCGCATTGGGACCGAGGAAGCAGGCTACTGGGAGGTAATTGAAAGCTACTGCGACCGAGGCAACAATTCCCGTTGACAGAACACCGGTAGTTATGTATACTCGGGCTCCGAAAGGAGCGTGAGATTATGAGGCCGAGGATATTCGTCGTCCTTGTGGCCCTGTTATCGGTTGCTCTGCTGGGGATGACACCGCAGGCGCATCTATCCTTCGACGACGAAGCGCGCCTTACCGGAACCCCGAACAACAATGAACGCGATCTAGACCCGAAGCCGCCTAAGACACGGAAGCCGACGGAGCAATACCAACCATCAGAGGAAGAGATAGAACTAATGGCCAGGGTCATTTACGCGGAGGCCGGGGTGGAACCCGTTGAAGAGCTGATCGCGGTGGGAGCGGTAGTGCTAAACCGAGTCGAGAACTCGCACTTTCCGAACACCGTCCGGGACGTCATCTACCAGCCGGGGCAATTTGAATCCGTAGGCAACGAGTGGTTTAACAGTGAGCCCCCGGAGGTAGCAGTGTATGCAGCCAGGGAGGCCTTTAAGGGGGTCGATCCCTCCCAAGGCGCGCTGTTCTTCTTTAACCCCAATAAGACTCGGAATCGCTTCCTCTGGTCGAGGCCGGTGACCGTTCATCTGGGTGGACATAGGTTTACCAAGTAGGCAAGCGCCCTGAAGGTCTTTCAGGGCGCTCGCGCTTTTCGCATAAAGTTGGCAATCGTGCCCCCGGCCGGAAATATACATAGGCCGAGGGGGGACGCTCAGTGACAGCGCTGAAGGCCCTTAGCATCTCCGTAATCGGCCTCTTGTTGGGCGTAGGGCTCGCCTATTCTCACGCGCAGGCTGACCAAGCCCTTCTCAGGGCCGACATATCCCTTCACTTGCCCTTCTCACCCCGGCATCCGGTTAACCCCTTCCTCCTAGCGGAGGTGGCCGAGGTGCTGAGCTCCCAAAGGATTCCCTATCCCCAGCCCTTCAAGCCGGTATACCGTATGGAGGTTATCAGTCGAGCCGGGCGCAGGCTGGAGTATTGGCTCGATTTCGACGGGCGCTGCTACGACCCGCGCCAGAGGACTTTATTCGAACGGCGAGCCACCTCTTTGGTCGACTTCTTCTCCTCCCAGGTCTTCGCGCCCAGCGTTCCCTGGGACGAGGTAAAGGAAAAGTTCCGAGTAGGCTCGGTCGCCAGTCTACAGGATCTGGAAACGGGCCTCACCGTGCTCATCCACCGCCACGGTGGGACCTTCCACGCCGACGTTGAGCCCTACACGGTAAAGGACACCGAGACTCTCAGGGCCATCTACGGCGGTCGCTGGAGCTGGAATCGCCGAGCCGTCATCCTCATCGTCGATGGACATCGCATGGCCGCATCGATGTCCCTCTTCCCTCACGGGAACTATACCATCAAGGACAACGGCTTCCCCGGCCATTTTTGCCTCCATTTCTCCGGCAGCATAACACACGGCACCCGCCGGGTGGATCCGGGCCACCAGACGATGATCCTTAAAGCCTCCGGGAGGCTTTTCGCCCAAGTGCACGCAGCGGACCCTGCCGAGGTCACCCGGATGGCCCTAATTGCCATCAACGAGGAAGACTCCTTCTTGCTCCGTTACCTAACCACGTCACTTCCCACGTCTCCAGAGACGCTGTGGGGAGACCTACGATACCTCGAGGCGCAGAAGATTCACCTCGTATCAGAGGATGATACCAAGGCCTCAGTCCAGGTCGTCCTCAGGATATACCGGACCTCCGGCGGCGTTGAGCGCCTAGAGCGAACCCTCAGTCTAATTAGAACGGGTGGGCGCTGGCTGCTGAACGGCGATGACCTCCCCTTGCGCGTACCACCCTTCTCATCACCTGTTCGTCTCTATTACCCGCGATGACTTCGCTCGCCACGATACCTCCGTCCGCGTAAGCGAGGCGATGCTCTCTCTCATCGTTGCCCGTTATGTTTAGCGCCCAAATTTGTAGGGCCAGTTCCCAAGCCGAGACTACAGACGAGTCCTGGGGCCAAGTTCGCAGTCAGGGAGTTCGCATGCTGTTCGCCTTTGTGTCGGCTCTCTGCCGCGACCTGTACCCGTAGACAAAGCTTGCTAATGCCAGCGGACTGAACAGAATGAGCAGCAGACCCAGAGACAGCCCGTTGACCTTGAACTTAAAGAAAGCGTCGGGCAGCCTGTTCATACGAGCAATGAAGTCGATATACATGGCCGCCAAAGGTTCAAGGTCCTCCTTCACGATTCTGTCGAGGGTGTCAGCCTTGTCGAAGAGGTACACCGGACCGCTGATGAGGCTCACAATAGGGATTCCCGCCTCCTCGAAGTGTCCAGCATCAGTGGGCACGCCCAGCGGAGTCTCGGTGGGGAAGATCAGCGTGCGACGCAGGCCGGTCTGGACCAACGAGCGGGCGAAAAGGGTGATGACCACCGGGTTCTCGGTCACGAAGGTTCCACGGGCCGATGGTTGATGGTCGTTGAAGGGGTAGTCGTCCGCAATGTGCTCAATGGCGATATCGAAGAGGGTGTTGCCCAGAATGTCATCCTGGTGGCGTTTCAAGAAATCGTCATTGGTCGGCGAGCCCACCATATGTGAGCCGGTGAAGAGAAAGACCAGGGTCCGTTGGCGCTCTGCGGGAGGGACCTCGGAGTAGTAGCGTGCCAAGGCGAGGACCATGCCGGTCCCAGAACTATCTTCTACCGCACTGGGCCAGGGGGAATCATAATGCGAGTGGATAATGAAAGTGGAGGAACTGCGCCCGGGCAGGACTGCGTATATCAGAGGAGCTTGGCCCCCCTCCAAGGTCACCTCGGCTTCCAAGACTATGCGGGCTTCGACTTCCGCACCGTCCGAAAGAGCCTCTTTAAGCAGCTGCCCATCATCTTCACGGATGTATAAGCTTGGAACCTCTCGCAGGATTCCGTCGTAAGGCGCGTAGTAACTCAAGTCGCTCATCTCGGGATAGTCATTCAGGATACCGATAATTCCAGCCACACCCGCCTCTTCTAGAGCGGGGTAGATCTCCCAGAAATGCAGCATCCAGCCGATCGGGTAGGGACGCGTCCAACCGGCGGTGTTTCCCGTCGGGTCGTAGGCCATAAAACTAAAGATCTCCAGCTGGTCCCACGACACATTCATCACGGGAAGGTCCACGAGAACGATCTTCCCTTTCAGGTCCTGGCCCCTCCACTCAGCAGGCTCACCGTTGCCGACATATACCACCGGCGCCGAGACTCCAGCGGCCGAGGTGGGTCCACTGTAAGGAACATAGAAAGACTCCAAGGAGGTGGGACCAGAGCCCATGTCCACTGTCAAGTTCCACTGAAGCGGCTTCCAATAGTCGAAGGTGGTGGTCTCGACGTGAATCTCCTCGAACCCGAATTCCTCCAGCCGGGCAACGATATATTCGGCGGTGGCAGCTGCCTCCGGACTTCCCGGCCGCCGGCTGCCGAAATTGTATATGTCCCTAATGTAGCCAAAGATCTCCTCTTCCGTGGGGGGTGGCGCAGGCAGGTTCTCCCCGGTTGTCACGCCTCCAGGCACGGCTACGAAGTAGACGAAGACCGGTAGGCCTATTACGACAAGGGCAAGAGCCAGGGCCAACAACCGGCCGACCAGAGCCGGGGCAGGCCTTGCGGCGGAAACCGTTGGTGCTCGGGACCCGTAAGTACCGACGGCGAAAAGTCCGGCTCCACCGAGTACAAAGATCCCTGCAGCCAGCGCGAACCCCTGGTTTCCGGCTAACACAGCTGGGAGTGACAGGAGCATAGTCACCAGATTCCCTGATACCGAAGTTAACACCACCTGCACAAGGAACCACGTCCCCGTCCCCAACCAGAGCCTTCCGAGGAAGCGAAGCCAGTTTAGCTCGCCACGGTAAAGCCACCAGGCTAGCAAAAAGAGGAATATCGGTGGACCTAGCCCGTACCAAGAGGCGAAAAGGGCACTGCCCAACCCGGGCCTTCCGACGAGCAATCCTAACAAACCTGGTACTGTCGACAAAAACAGGGACAGGAAGAGAAAGAGAACAACCTGCACCCACAGCGCCCGAGGCTTCTTATAACCCATTATGCTTCTTCCTCCTACTAACGGGTATTTGACTGACCTTACTTTCAACTTCGTCGTTACAGAATAGAGCCCTGCCAGATACTGTGATTGTAAGGTAATTTGTGGCATCCCAACACTTCCGCCTGTGCACCTCCGACCAGCAGTTCCCAACCCTGTTCTCCCCGCCTGTCCCTGGCGCACTAGTTGGGTGGGACTAATAGATCGGGTAGGAGGGGGCGGCTAGCCCCCGTCCCCCCACACCACCGTACGTACC
>ENA-OSAE01000505-OSAE01000505.1-marine-sediment-metagenome-genome-assembly--contig:-NODE-505-length-12333-cov-39.307379_pt1 | contig 12333 bp, 14 predicted proteins | sample MGYA00237870_ERZ529317 | MGnify/ENA primary metagenome ERZ529317 (study PRJEB26369, sample SAMN03142812) | marine sediment metagenome | biome: marine; feature: borehole; material: sediment... | reverse complement strand
TCACCCGTTATGCCTGGATATCCGCAAAAAGAATCACAAAAAGCAATGTTTTTTCACTACTGAAGTTGTAGATAAACTTAAAGAACTTTACCCGGAAGTAATAGATGGAGGAAATGTAATACAAGTTGCTGCCAGCAATCCTAATCCCAATGCTCATCCGGTTGCAACAATCCTTAATGCAGGAAGAATAGAGTTTGCTGATACCTTTTATTTATACAGGGAAGGTTTTACACCTTCAATTCATAGAGTAGTAAAAAGAATAGAAGAAGAAAAGCGTAAAGTTTTAGATAGATTTAGGCATGAAGATTATAGAACCTATCAAATTTGAAGGAGAATTCTCTGCTTTAAATGCTATGAGTACATTTTTTGGCCCTGATGCTTTGCCTGCAGGTCAACAGATGAAAGGTCCGTTGAGCTTAAAGGATCGATATGTGACCGAGGATATTCCATATGGTTACAAACCAATATCTTTATTGGGGAAAGCGGTGGGTATTAAAACAACGTTCATAGATGCAATTATCGCTATAGCATCTGCTATTAACAAAATAGATTATATGGAAGAAGGATATTCTCTAGATGAACTGGGATTAGATGGTCTGGACGCCAAACAAATAGTTAAATACATTCAAACCGGACAACACTGATTTTTTCATTGAATAACATGAGGATGAAAGCCTCCGCGGCAGGTTCTATGCTTAAAAAATATCCATAAACCTGTCCTGAGGCTTTTTATTTTAAAAAAAGGAATTTATTTTAAAATAGCGAAAATAAAAATTAAGACAAAAAAATACAAATTTTTATGTGTTGTTTTTTAGGGGTGCTGTAAAAATGGCTTTACCTTACAAAAAAAGGCTTGGAGACCTGCTAGTAGACTTGGGGGTAATATCTAAAGAACATCTCCACGAAGCTCTACAGATTCAAAAAAAAACTGGTTCAAAACTGGGGAAAATCTTGATTGATAAGGGATTTATAACTCCAGAAGAATTAATAGAAGTGTTGGAATTTCAGCTTGGAATTCCTCACGTTAATCTAGAAAAATACTTTGTAGATCCTGAGGCAGTTAAAACCATTCCCGAAAGTCTTGCAAAAAGACTAAAGGCTATTCCTATAAAGAAAGAAGATGGTAAACTATTAGTTGCAATGAGTGATCCACTGGACTTGTTTGCTATTGATGATATAAAAATGACAACAGGCTTTGAAGTGCAGCCAGTTATTGCATCTGAAGAAGATATAGATAAAGTAATAAATAAGTTTTATGGACTTAAAGAATCTATAGAAAAGGCAGTTGAAGAAGTTCTTCCAAACTTTTATGAAGAAGACTTTAATTTACAGACTAATGAATTCGAAACTAATGCTGAAGCTCCAGTTGCTCAGCTCGTTAATGATTTAATTGAACAGGCGATAAAAGAAACTGCCAGTGATATACATATTGAACCTCAAGAGGATGGTTTGCGAGTTAGATACAGAGTTGATGGTCATCTCTACGAAAAAACAAAATTACCTAAAAGACTTCATACTACCCTTATTGCACGGATAAAAATCATGGCAAGCATGGACATCGCCGAAAAACGTCTTCCTCAAGATGGAAAAATTAAATTTATTACAGATAAAAAGGACATAGACCTAAGAATATCAACGCTTCCAACAGTTTATGGTGAAAAAGCAGTTATCAGAATTTTAGACAGAAGCAATATCCTGCTGGATATTAATGAATTGGGATTTTCTGAAGAGAATGTAAAAGCTTTAAGATCGATTATAAAAGCTCCCCATGGAATGATTCTTGTTACGGGACCCACAGGTAGTGGTAAGACAACTACATTGTATTCTGTTTTAAATGAAATAAATTCTGTAGAAAAAAACATTATCACTTTAGAAGATCCTGTCGAGTATTCATTAAAGGGAATTAATCAAGTTCAAATCAATCCCAGGGCAGGATTGACTTTTGCAAGTGGCTTGCGGTCGATTCTACGCCAGGATCCGAACGTGATCATGGTTGGAGAAATTCGAGACACAGAAACTGTAAAGATTGCCGTAAGAGCTGCATTGACTGGCCATTTAGTCCTTTCAACTTTACACACTAATGATGCTGCCAGTGCTGTTACAAGATTAATTGAGATGGGGGTTGAACCTTTTTTAGTTGCTTCTTCAGTAATAGGAGTTGTTGCCCAGAGGCTTGTGAGGAAGATTTGTGAAAACTGTAAACAACAGTATATTTTAGAAGATAAAGAAGCATCAATGTTCTTTGGAGAAAGTAATGGCAGAATAAAACTGTATAAAGGGAAGGGTTGTAGATTTTGCAATAATACAGGATATAAAGGTAGAACTGCTGTAGGTGAGGTGATGAGAATTACTCCGGCTCATTCAGAATTAATTAACAAAAAAGCGTCGTCAGATCAACTTAAAAAGTTTTCGATAAAACAGGGTATGAACACTTTGAAGGAAGAAGGATTGAAACTCGTAAAAAACGGAATTACAACATTAGAAGAATTTATGAGGGTGATATATTTTTTAGAATAAAGGGGCGGGATAACAATGGAAATAAGAGAATTACTCGAATTTGCCGTAGACAAAAAAGCTTCAGATTTACACTTAAGTGTTGGAGCCCCACCGACATTAAGAATCAATGGACAACTTCATTTTACAAAGATGGACAAGTTAACTCCAGCAGATACAAAAAAATTTGTGGAGGAAATATTAAGCAAAGAACAGCAACAAAGTTTTAATAAGGACGGGGAGATAGATTTATCATATTCTATTTCTGGTCTTGGCCGTTTTAGAATGAATGTGTTTAAACAGCGGGGGAATGTAAGCTTGGCTATAAGGGTAATTCCTACAAATATTCCTTCTATTGAAATGCTGAGTCTACCCCCTGTAATAAAAGAATTAGCTTTAAAAGATAATGGATTGATACTTGTAACGGGGCCTACGGGAAGTGGCAAATCAACTACTCTTGCTGCAATGATAGATTTAATAAATTCTCAACGCCAGTGTCATATCATAACCCTGGAAGATCCTATAGAGTATATACACAGACATAAAAAGAGCCTGGTGAACCAGCGTGAAATCGGTCGTGATTCTTCTTCTTTTGCCAGAGCTTTGAGGGCCGCCTTGAGAGAGGATCCGGACGTAATACTGGTTGGAGAGATGCGTGATCTGGAAACCATATCCACTGCCTTAACAGCGGCAGAAACAGGTCACCTGGTGCTTTCAACCCTTCATACTAAAGGAGCTGTTCAGACAATCGATAGGATAATCGATGTTTTCCCGGCCCACCAACAACAACAAATAAGAATTCAACTGGCTGAAACCCTTTTGGGAGTAGTTTACCAGAAACTCCTTCCGAAAAAAGACTTTTTAGGAAGAATAGCGGCTGTAGAAGTATTAATTTCCACTCCTGCCGTTAGAAACTTAATTAGAGAAGCCAAAACACATCAAATAGCTTCTGTTATGCAAACAGGATCACGGTATGGTATGCAATCTATGGATTATTCTATTGCCAAACTTTACAAAGAAGGACTTATTTCTCATGAAACAGCTTTAAGTTCTATGAACAATAAGGAGAATTTGATAGGATATCATAGTTAATTAAGGAGTAGAGAAACTTGAATAAATACTTTTATAAGGGTAAGGACTCAAAAGGGAAGTTGATTAAGGGTTTCTATGAAGCCAGGAATAAGTCAGAAGTAGCTTATATGTTAAAAGAAAAAGGGTATTTTCCAATTGTTATACAAAATAAATGGTATTTTAAATATATATATAACCTAAAAAAATTAGTAAATGGCATAACAAAACAAGTTAGTTTAAAAGATTTGGTTCTTTTTTGTCGACAGTTTTCTACCATGCTGGGTGCCGGTTTGCCCGTTATGGAATCTCTAAATATTCTATTTCATCAAACCCACAATAAAAACTTTAGGAAAATTATAGAAAGTTTAAGATCTGACCTGGAAAAAGGTAAGCTTTTGTCAGAAGCATTAGGTAACTATCCGGATGCGTTTCCTGAAATTGTTGTGAGTATGATAGAAGCTGGTGAGGCTAGTGGAACGTTAAGCAAAGTTTTTGAACAACTCGCAAATTATTTTGAAAAAGAAAATGAGTTAAGAGAAAAAATTAAGACAGTAACGTCATACCCAATTGTATTAAGCATTGTAGCATTTTTTGTCATAACTTTTCTGGTTACAAAGGTTCTTCCGACTTTCGTAAATCTTTTTACAGAGATGGGAGCATCTTTACCCCTCCCCACAAAAATCATTTTAACAACATCGAGTTTATTATCAAATTACTGGTATATATTACTTATTTTCTTTTTGATTCTTGCTGCAATTTTTAAAAGATACACCAGTGGTAAAGGAAAAAAGCAAATTGATCAATTTAAATTAAAATTGCCTATTATTGGTTTGCTGAACCAAAAAATACTTTTATCTCGCTTTAGCCGTACCCTTTCTGCTCTTATAGGAAGTGGAATAACTATTTTACAGGCACTCGAAATAGTTAGAAAAGTAGTTCAAAATGAGATGATCCGGCAGGAAATTGATCACATAAAGGATAATGTAAGGAAAGGATATTCGATTGCTACAACCATTCAGGGTAGTAAAATTTTTCCACCCATGGTAGTCCAGATGATAAGGATAGGTGAAGAGAGTGGAACATTAGAAGAGATGCTCTCGAAAATTGCGGATTACTACGAAAATGAAACAAAGAATATGGTAGAACGCCTTTCATCTCTAATGGAACCAGCGCTGATCCTGCTTATGGCTTTTGTTGTTGGTTTTATTGTTATTTCAGTTGTAGTTCCAATGCTTGAAATTTATAACATGGTGGGTTGATATATTGAAATCAGTGTGAGGTGCCAGTTTTGAACAATAGGGGTATTACTTTAATCGAACTTATAATCGTTTTGGCAATCTTGTCAATCATTTTTTCAATTTCGATTCCCCAATTTAATGACATTATCGCCCGGTATGAACTTCAAACTACAGCAAGGATGGTAGCATCAGATCTCAGACTTGCACAACAAATGGCTATTTCTAAAGGTGAATATTATCGTATCCTTTTTGATCTTTTTAATCGAGACCGTTATCAATTATTATCAGGTACGAAAATGATCAAACAGGTCTTTTTGCCAAAAGGAGTGAAACTTTCGGCAACCAGTTTTAATGGAAATACTGTAATGTTTACCCCATTAGGAGCCCCTGTACCAGCCGGTAGGATTATGCTTACTGGTAGGAACAATGAAAATTTATTCGTGATAGTAGCAGTGGCAACGGGGAGGGTGAGGATAAGCAGTAATCCACCAGATTAAGGAAGGTGAGTTAACATATCTGTGAATCGAATGAAAATTTTACGATTCGAATATGGATTTTCTTTAATGGAAGTTCTGGTTGCAGTTGCAATAATGGCAATTATTGCCCTTTCTATTATGAGTCTTTTTACTGGGAGCCTGCTTTTAAATACCTCAACAACACAGAATACAAAGGCCCTTTATTATGCACAAGAAAAAATGGAAGAATTTAAATCTATGAGTTTCGGAGAGGTTAAAAAATTATTACCGGATAGCCCATTGGTGGAAGAATTAATTCAAGATAGTTCAAAATTTAGTCGAATCAGCGAAATTGAATTGATTGATGAAGAATTGTTAAAAATCACTGTCCGTGTTCGCTGGGATAACAACAATGAAGTGAAGCTTGTGACTTTAAAAACTAAAAGGTGATTAACAATGAACCTTCTTTCAAATCAAAAAGGCTTAACTCTCCTGGAACTTATAATAAGTGTAGGCTTGCTTGGAATAATAATGGCCGCAGGATTAACCCTTTATTTGACCGGTGTAAAGACATGGAAAACCGGTGATGTGCAGCTGGAACTGCAACAAAATGCCAGAATTGCAATAAAAACCATCAGTGAAGCCGTAAGAGATGCAAAAACAGTGGAGGTTCTGGACGAAGGAAACAGAATTTCCATAGTAACAAATAAAGGTGAGAATATAGAGTTTTATTATAAAGATAAAAAACTAATGAGAAAAAAAAATCATACATCCAATACTGTTGCAAATTATGTAGAAAACATTGTATTCAAAAAAGAATCTTCGTTAATATTCATAAGTATTGAGGTTAAAAAAGAAGATCATAGCGTAGAGCTTGAAACAAAGATTTTCCCGAGAAATTCGAGAAAATGAGGTGCAATTTATGACCCATTACTGTCAAAAGGGTTCGGCTTTAATAATGACACTTTTTGTAGCCTTAGTATTGTTTATATTAGGTACAGGCATAATTTTCGCATCTAACATTGAATTAAAAATAGCCAATTATGACAAAAATCACAAAATAGTCTCTTATATGGCAGAAGCCGGGTTGGAAGAAGCCCTATATCGTCTAAAAAACGAGCCGGGTTTTTGGAAAAATCCCTATAACTTTGAGAGTGATGAAGATTTTTATAAAGGTAATACCTATTCTGTAACAATAACTAAAAATTATAATAATACATATCATATAAAATCTATTGGTCAAAATCAAAAAGCCAAAAGGGAAATTTCAGCGAATGTAAAAGTTTATCCCGATTTTCCGAAAATATTTAATTATGCCGCAGTCGTTTTTCAGGAAACAGGGGATGAACTACTAAAATTCGCTACAAAGAAGAACCCCACAAGAAAAATTACCATTACAGGAGATATACACTCAAATGGAAAGGTCATATTGGATGATAAAGTTACAATAAAAGGAAATGTTTCGCTGAAGAGCTTGAGTGATTTAGAAATAAACGGTGCTATGATTGAAGGGGAAACCCTTGAAGATGAGATTGATTTTGGGCATGTAAACATAGAATCCATCTCAGGATCGGATGTGATCAGGTTTGAAGGAAAAAAAGATTTTAATGGATTAGATTACGGAACCGATAAAGTTATAATAGTAAGGGATTATTATGAAGAAGATGAGGGGGAGGAAGATCAGGGTAAGGGTTCAGATAAAAAGAAAGGTAAGGGTAAGGGAAAAAAAGGAAAAACACGTGTCGAACCTGGAGATATAAATATTTCCGGTGAAATTAATGGGAGATATGTTGTTATAGCAGAGGGGGATATAACTATAAATGGAGAAATAACATACGGGGATCCTGATGAAGATCTATTGTTGTTAATTTCGCAAAAAGATATTGTAATCAACTTTGGGAAAGGAAGTAAAAACAGGAAAATAGACAGTTATTTGCTAGCTGAAAATGAAATTTCGTTCTCTAATTTAAAAAAACTGAAGGAGCTTGTTATCAATGGCGGAATGGCTGCTGGTAAAAAAATTGATTCAGAACATAAAGGAGGAGGAAATGCAGACTTAAAAATAAATTATGATTCCAGGATAAAATGCTTTAAACTTGTAAAGGAAAAATTATATTTTACTTATGATACCGATACCGTTAGGAATATAGAAGTTATAGAAATTGATTTCAAATAGAGTTGAGAAAAGAAGGTGACTTACTTGTTTTTTGGCAATTCGATTTTGGGAATGGATATAGATTCCAAATTGATAAAAATTGTGGAACTCAATAAGAAAACTGGCCAATTAATTAATTATAAAATTATACCTGCCCCTAAAGGAGCAATAAAAGATGGAAAAATCAACAAACCTGAATTAATCGGAAAAAGGATAAAAGAAAGCCTAAAAGAATCAAAAATAAAAACCAAAAAAGTTGTCAGCGGTATTCCAGGCAGAAATGTCTTATCACGATATTTAACTTTACCCAAAATGTCCTTAAAAGAACTCGAAGAAGCGATAAAATGGGAAACCCAGGACTATCTTTCATTTTTTTCTGAAGAAGTGTTGACTGATTTTCAGATTGTAGAAGAAGTGTTTGTTGATAATGTCAAACATCAAAAAATCCTTTTTGTCGCCGTTCCCCTTTCCGTTTCAGAAGCTCTTTTAGAATCCATAAAAAAAGCGGGGCTTAATCCTATTGCTATTGAAATAAATGCTATTAGTATATTGAGAGTTTTCCGGCATAATTATGATCAAAAAAATAGATTGTCGGCTATTATAAATATAGGCCCAGAAGAAACAAACATGATTATAAGTTATAACGGCAATTTGCGTTTGAATAGAACAATTAATATAGGCTGTGAGGACCTTGCTGAAACGGGCAAGCATCAGGCTTATTTATCAACTAATACAGAGGGATTTATAAATCAGGTAAAGAGGTTTATAAATTTTTATAGCTCTCAAAACCGGGGTGTTGAAGTTAAAGAAATACTCCTTTGCGGTGAAGGTTCAACTATAGAAAGTATTAAAGACATATTCCAACAGAATTTTGATATACCAGTTAAGATGCTTGATCCGTGCAGGAAAATTAAAACAGATCCCAGGTTAAATGAGGATTTGTTTAATAAAAAAAATCTTCTAACCAGTGCTATTGGTATGGCTTTGAGAGGATGAATGTATTTTGAAGGAAATCAATCTTCTACCACCAAGCATTTTAAATAGTAAAAAGCGAAGAAAGAAAGTGGTGTTTTGCTTTTTAGTAATTTTATTTGTAGCTGTTATTTTAGTAGAAGGTTATTATTTTGTTCTGGAAAAAGTAAAATATGTGAATTCGAAAGTTCAGCAAGTCGAAGCGCAATTAAATGAACATGAAATCTTGCTACAAAAAAAAGGATTTAGTAGAGAAGAAGCTCAGCAAGTTGTTAAACAATTAAATATATACAATGAGCTTGTTAATCAAAAAATTTTTTTATCAGAAGTGTTTACAGAGATTGAAAACATTATTCCAAAAGGGATTCAACTGAGAGATGTTAGTTTTTATAATGACAAAAAAATTGTATTGAAAGGATTTGCCCTCTCTAATATAATGATTGCACAGTTTATTGCCGGGCTTGAAAATTCTCCTTTGTTCAAAGATGTAAATCTAAGCTTTATTAATACACAGAACCAGTTAGAAAATAAAATACTATATTTTCAAATTGTTTGTAGTATTAATAATGGAGGAAAAAAATAAGTGTTTGGGAAAAAATTAACGAAAAGAGAAAGTTTTCTAATAATATTGAGTATATTCGTAATCCTGTCCGGTATTTACTACATTTGTTTTTTAAAACCTAATATCAAACACATTCAAGTTATGAGTAGTGAATATCAGGAAAAGAAAGTTGAACTGGAAACTACAAAAAAGCTCTACGAACATATTGAACAATTTAATGATAAACTGCAAAATAAAATTCCAGAGACAAAAAAGTTTCCAGAGCTGTTGGTCCAATTAGATCAAATCATTAAAAAAAACAATTTAGAACAAATTGGGATCATTCCACAAAAAATTGAAAACAGGGACGGATATGTTGTTCTTCCTATAAACCTGGTTTTGGAAGGTAATTATACACAGATCAAAGATTTTTTAAAAGACATTGAAAACTTTTCAAGATTGTTAAGCATTGAAAGCTTTTCAATAGTTTTTAACAACAAAACTTTAACATTAAAGGTTGAGATAAAAGCCTATTCGTTAACAAATAACGAAGATGTTATTCCTTCCTTTACGACGGAGTTGGGTAGACCCAATCCTTTTGCTCCTGTTCAATAAATTTGGAAATCAGCCTAGGGGTTTGCTTAAACTTTAGTCTTTCTACACAAACGGTTTATTTTTTGTTGCATAAATAGTAAATTATTGTTATAATTTTTCTAAAATAGAAGAAATTGATATAAGAATGCTCGTTAAAGGCTGGTTCTAACAGGAAATATAGTAAATTTTAAGGATAATGAGTTGGCTATCTGGTTGAAAGGCTTTCTTACCAGGAGGGGGGTGACCATGTTTCAAACAAAGGGAGAGTTTCGGGCCTGCGTAAATTCTGCTGGGGCAGGTAGACAGACCGATTGCCCAAAAATATAATGGGGAGGTATTTTTACATGAACTTGCGTAAAACAATACGTGACCAGAAAGGTTTTACGCTGATCGAACTGCTGGTAGTCATAACTATTATCGCCATTCTGGCGGCTGTGATGGTGCCAAAGTTACTGGGTTATACAGACAAGGCCCGCGTGAGCCGTGCCAAGGCCGATCTGGCTGCAATGAAGACCATCGTTGAGGCCTATTGTGCGGATGAGGGAAAAGGGCGTTATCCGGATGAATCGGACATAGGAACCGTCCTCAATGAGAAGGGCATCGAATGGGGAGGAACAGATGGCATAAAAGATCCGTGGGGGCGTTACTACAGATATGGTACTCCGTCGGGAAACCGAGAATTTGTTTTCCAAAGCGCAGGCCCCGATGGGTATTTCGATGCAGGGGGGGACGATATTTGGTGTTCTAGTAATAGGGCATATGTGCAGGAGGGTGGAACTCGTAATGTGAGTCCAAATGGTTGGTCCCATTCATCATCATAATTGCTTATTTATAATAATGGCTGTACCCTTAATTCAGCATTATTTGTTAAGATTGCAGACGCTAAATGACACACAAAAAGGCTGGACTTAAATCAATGGAGCATTATAGTTTTTTGGTAAACAGAGTCCCCGAAGAGAAGGAGCAAAATCCGGCACTCAATTTGGTATTTGCTTGTTGAGTCAAATTTGAGAATTAAGTATCGTTATACAGAAGTATTGTTGTTACTCGTAAACACACATTGAATTGAGTGCCGAGACATTGATAAGTCCATCTTTATAATAAAAATTTTCGTTGATAATTTACAGAAGAAACATGATTTGCTTTCTTTTGAGATATGCTGTTTTGTCATCATAATGTTTGGATTTGAATCTGGAAGGTTAAAAATGCAACTAAAAGCTGCCAGCAATTCCTGGCAGTTTTTAGTTTGTAAACAATTGTGTTATAATAACTTTACAGCATCACAATCAAGGAGGGCTTTATGTTTAACTGGTTGTGTCCTGATTTATACCTTAACAGTATTTTTGAAATCAAACCAGAGTTTTTAAGACAAAAAGGGATAAGAGGTGTAATTGTAGACCTGGATAACACACTGGTACCATGGAATGAGGCCAGGGTGAACAAAGACATCAGTGAATGGTTTCAGGGGTTTAAAGATTTAGGGATAAAGTTGTGCATTGTTTCGAACAATAAAAAGCACCGGGTTTTAACCTTTGGAGAAAAAATTGGTATCCCAACTATATACAAAGCAAAAAAACCACGAAAGAAATCTTTTCTGAAAGGAATGCAAATATTAAAAACTAAACCATCCAATACGGCAGTCATCGGTGATCAAATTTTTACCGATATTTTGGGTGGCAACCGTTTGGGTCTTTATACCATTTTGGTTATTCCCATAAGCAAGAAAGAATTTTTGTGGACCAGATTGATGAGAAGCATTGAAAAAGCAGTGCTAAATTTTTTAATAAAAAAAGGCCACTTAACCCCGCCGGAGCGCTAAAAAAGGAGGAGAAAGTTTTGGAGATCAACAGTTCTACAGGAATGCTGGGTTTGTTGGGTTATCCCTTGAAACACACACTATCTCCCTTGATTCACAACAGTTTCTTAAGACATTATGGATTGAATATGGTGTACCTGCCTTTTGAAGTCAGACCGGAAGAAATAAAACAGGCTGTTGAGGGATTAAAAGCTCTTTCTGTTAGAGGTTTTAATGTGACAATCCCTTACAAAGAAAGGGTAATAAGTTTCCTGGATGAGGTTTCCAGAGAAGTGAGTTTTATAGGAGCAGTGAACACTGTTGTAAATAATAAAGGGAAATATGTGGGATACAACACTGATGGCAAGGGGTTTACCAGGGCCCTGACAGCAAGGGGAATAAAAGTAAAGAATAAAAACATCTTAATTTTGGGTGCTGGTGGTGCTGCAAAGGGAATAGCCTTTCAGCTTGTAAAAGAAGGGGTCCAGAAAATATGTATATCCAACCGGACTTCTGCAAGGGCTGAGAAACTTGCGAAAAATCTAGCTGATTACAGCAATTCGATGTATATCGATTGTATTGATTTCAATGAGAAGGAATTATTGAAAACAGTTGAGGATATAGATGTAATAATAAACACCACATCTGTTGGTATGCATCCTCATACAAAAGAAGCCATTGTAGAAAATTCCTATTTTTACCACAAAAACAGAGTATACTGTGACATTGTTTACAACCCATTAAAAACAAGATTTTTAGAATACGCAGAAGATGCAGGAGCCAAAACGGTTAATGGCCTTGATATGCTTCTTTACCAGGCATGCTACGCCTTCGAGCTCTGGACAGGAATTTATCCTGATGCAAATCTGGTCGAACATAAGTGTAAAAACGCTTTAAAGCCTTAAGCAACCTCCTTTTGCCCTATAATAAAAGTAAAGGAATCTTTTTTATATATAAATAAGCGGGTTCTTCTCCAAAACAGTTGGTTAAGGGTTAAGCTAATATATCTAACAAATTTT
>ENA-OSAE01000503-OSAE01000503.1-marine-sediment-metagenome-genome-assembly--contig:-NODE-503-length-12433-cov-47.549604_pt1 | contig 12433 bp, 17 predicted proteins | sample MGYA00237870_ERZ529317 | MGnify/ENA primary metagenome ERZ529317 (study PRJEB26369, sample SAMN03142812) | marine sediment metagenome | biome: marine; feature: borehole; material: sediment... | reverse complement strand
GATGATTTTTGAGTTGTTTACTAGGGTCATTTTATTTTCGTGCAAAAGTTAAGTATTAAAAATCTCATGTATTTCATTTGGTATCAATATATCTATTTCCTCTGGCGTTAATATCGCTTCTTCCCGGGAAAGCACATCCTGCACATCCTTTTTGTCTGACAAGATATTCATCTCCTTCTAAAAATAGTTGTTTTTAAAAATCAATAATTTTTTATAAACATGTTTAAATATGTCTAGATATTTTTTTATTACCTCGATTTTGTTTTTTTTCATTTATGTTATACTCAAATTTGATGATTCTAGGATAAACGGTTACAAACACAGGCTATTTCTTTACAGTTAACACGATTTCCGTTAACTTGTCTTTCTACCATCTTTTATACAGTTTTAAAATATGTTCTATCGAAAGATATTTCATTTATCCAATTCCTGAAAAGCTCCTATATTTTCACGAAGTATTCTATCAACAACTTCATCTTTTTCTATTTTTTTATTTTTGTAAAGCACACAAAACTCATCAATAATCTCTTTCAATGCTTCTTCTATTTCTTTTTCAGTAAGTATATCTTTATCCCTTTCCAATGCCATTCTAACCTCCCGTTCCCATTCCGTGTATTGAAACACTTCTTAACAGCTTTATCCATTCTCCTAAAGGGAAATTATATACGAACATTCTGTAAACATTTTCTCTATATGTTTTGGTATTTTTTTACCCTGTTTTGCTTTTAGTCTCAAAATCTTATATCTCTGTAAATATTTCTGTATTGTTGTAGGATGAACATCGCATAAATAAGCTATTTCTTTACAACTCAATCCATTATCAACATATTGTCTTCTCAACCAGCTTTTGTTCTGATAAGGTTTGTTTCGCATTTTAACAACACCTCTTTATAAGACAAAACTGTCTGTTTTAATCTGGCTGTATTCGAATTCTTCCGGCTGCTTTTAACCTCAATTTATAAAAGCCCTTTTACTCTCTTCAGTTTCCCCGCATATTCCCCTTTTTTAATTCACAGTTAAACATTCAATATTCTTTACCTTTCTCTTCTACAGTCAAATCAACCCATTGATGGATTAACGAATCAGGAATTTCGTCATCTCTAGAAATTACACTATCGGTCATCCTGTTTACCTCAATAAATATCAAAAACTTTCTCAGATTCTCAAAGTACTCTTCATCTGATTCAAAAACTATTCTCTTTCTACCATCCATTGATAATCCTTCCTCTCTCATGCCCAATAAAGCAGTCTTTTCTTCAACGAATTTGCTATTTTCCCTTTCCCGCGAGCTGTTCAGTATCAACCTCGCTGTGCATAACGGTTTCACCAAACCCTAAAAGTTCTAAAAAGCTTCTTCCAAAAGGATGCCGCGGCAATGTAAACTCAACTCCCGTCAATCCGCGGACCCAAAGGAGCCGGCTCAAACCGGCCGGACTTAGTTCACACAGGTCGGTTAAATCTACAACCACCTGATTGACACCCCTTTCTCTTAGGCGTGCTTCTAATACCTGTAAATCCAGGCGTTTATCTACATCAATTCTCAGCACCGCCTCTTTTTCCTCTTTAATTTCACCCCGCAGCACCTCTACTTCTCTGACATCGGAAATAGCTTCAAGGGCTTCCTTTACAACATCAGGACTCTTTCCAGCAAAAAACCGGACCCTATTATTTCTGTGTCCTCAAAACCATGCTCCCTGATCTCATCAAATGAAGGCTGGACTTCAACAATTTTTACCAGATCTTCCAGGGTTTTTAGCACCACGCAGGCACGTGCCGCTTTCATGCTGCAGCTGTCCTCAAGCCTTATCAACAGTTCGTTTTCTTTTGATTCTCCAGGGGTATCTGTATCATGTCCTCCGTGAGTCAGCTGCTCCAGTTTATTTACCATGCTTTCCATTTCAAGGATGTCCTCGCCTTTTCCTCTAGCCCTGTCAGCCAGCCCTTTTAGTGCATCAAGGGCATTGAACAAAGTATCGATAATTTCACCGGAAGGGGAAACCCTTCCCTTTCTCATACCATCTAAAAGGTCTTCCATCCGGTGTGCCAGGGTGGCCATTTCTTCAAAGCCAACTGTTGCTGCATTGCCTTTGAGATTATGGGCAATCCTGAAAATATCATCTAAACAGGTGCGGTTTGCGGGGTTCTTTTCAAGAAATACCAGCTTGCCCTCCAGTTCCTGGAGTTGTTCATCGGTTTCTTCCAAAAAAGTTTCTAAATAAGGAAGGGATTCTTCATTAAACATCATTTCCAACACCTCCGTTTATTGATTTGCCTGTCGGAGCTGTCTCCACATGCGGTGTGGATCCAGCACCAGCAGGATACCCCCGTCTCCCAGCATGGCTGCTCCGGCAAAACAGGAATCATAACCCAAATCTACTGGAAGAGGTTTAATTACAATATCCTCCTGACCCAGGAAATCATCTACGGCCAGTGCAAGACCGTTGGTCAGGATCACCAGGCACAATTCTTCACCACCGTCGTCTTTTTGACCATCCTCAAAAAACTCTCCCAGGAAAAGCACCGGCATCAACTCGCCGCGGATAACCGCAATCCTTTTTCCTTTCATGCTGGCCAGTTCCCCGGAATGCACTTTAACCATTTCTCTAACATCCTCTATCGGCAGTCCGTATTTCCTGTCGTCCTGCACCACCAGCAGGACACGGGAGGTAGCCAGAGTAAGGGGCAGTTCCATTCTTACCCTGGTACCGCCTCCAGGACTCGTTTTTATCTTTATGCTTCCTCCCAGGCTGTAGACAGCCGTCCTGACCGCATCCATACCCACTCCTCTACCCGAAACCTTCGTTACTTTCTCTGCTGTGCTGAAGCCAGGGGTAAAAAGAAATTCAAGCACCTGTTCCTCACTCAGGGCCCCTGCTTCTTCGCAGAAACAAGACCCAGTGATACCGCTTTCTGCCGCACCTGTTCTACGTCGATACCCCGGCCGTCGTCTTCCACCTCCAGCACTATTTTGTTACCCTCTCTGAGAGCTCGGAGAATTATCGTACCCTCGGCTGTTTTTCCCCGGCTCAGCCGCTCTTCAGGAGGCTCAAGGCCATGGTCTATGGCATTGCGCACCAGATGGACCATGGGCTCACCGATGGCTTCCATAACGGCCTTATCGACTTCCGTGTCCTCACCTTCCAGCCGAAGTTCAACCTTTTTACCCAGTTCCCTGGCCAGGTCACGCACCGTCCGCGGAAACTTCTGAAAGATATAGCTTGCCGGAAGAAGTCTCATACCCATCACGGCATCTTGCAAATCGTGTACCAATCTGTCCATCCCCGCATGCTGCTCTTTCAACTCTCTGGCCACTTCAACCAAACCGTATTCTTCCTCCACCTTTCTCGCCACATAAAGCAAAGCATTGCTCGTTACTACCAGTTCACCTGCCAGCGCCATCAGGCGGTCTACCTTGGTTTCATCCACCCGAATGCTTTTACTCACAGCGGTGGGAGCAGAAACTTTTGTCCCTTTAGGTTTTCCAGGATCAGTTGCAATTGAAATGCCTTCTTTTACAGCTACACTCCTGGCCATTTTCTCGGCTGCATCAAGGAGTGAAAAGAGTTCTCTCTGTTGTTCAGAACCCGGCTTATCCAGGAGTTCTTCCGCTTTCTTCAGCTCAAATCTGTTGAAATAATTACCAATCCCTGCCAGGATTCTGGCTACAGAAAGACCATACCGCGGAAAATTTTCCCGGCTCCACGGTTGTCCGAGGTATTCTCTCAACTGGGTCAGAATCAATTGTAAAACTTCTACTTCCCCCTGATTCAACTGGATATCAGGAGGAGAAACCGGTTTTTCTTCCACCCGGGACGTCTTTTCTTTTTCACCTGAGTTCTCCGGACCGACATCTTCCGCCCCGGCACAGAGCTCACCTGTTTTCCCAAAAACCGGGCAAACAGTCAGGCGCAGGTCAGGCAAATCTCCCAAAACTTCAGCAAGCGCATTTTCCAATGTAGGTGTACTGATGTCAGATCTAAGATAAAAATGCAGGGACAAGAAAGAGGGCATATCCCTCCCTGGGTCAGTATCCAACTCTCCTGCCCCGCTTACCACAGCGCGAACCACCTTTCCGCAGGAAGCCAGCTTTTCATAAACTGCCAGCAGATTAAGCGATTCGGACGAAGCACACATCTCCAGGCTCACTTCATAAACGCATTCCCCGGGTACCATTTGCGCGGCTGTTTCCGGCATCTGTGAAACATCGGTCGAACTGGTTTTACTAAACAATTCTTCCAACTTCCCAATCCTTTCCCAGCATGTTTTTTCATCCACCTGCAGCTTGCCTTCTGTTTCTGCTTTTTCCACAACTTCCAGCAAAAACTCAAGGGCACTACTGACAACTTCGGCAAACTGCTCCGATGCATCAATCTCCCCCGTTTTTACCCCCTTCAGCACCTCAAGCAACCGTTTAGCCAGCTCGTTCAGGACATCATATTCTTTGGTATGTTCTACCAGGGCCTTCATTTTTTCTAAAAAGCTGATCAAGTACATGGCTATCGGGTTTGCGGACCAGAGAGAAGACTAAAAATCCAGTTTTGTCAAGAACCTCTTTGATTTTTTCCAAAATTTTGTTCATTTTCACTTATTACCTCACTCCAGCAATAATCTTAGTTAGAAAAAGAAGCCTTTCTGGCTTTACCGGTTTTACCAGGAAGAGGTTGGCTCCGGCTCGATAGCCTTCCATGCGGTCGCTGTCCTTTGCTTCTGTCGAGATGATTATCACCGGCACCCCAACCCCTCTTTCATCCTCTCTAAGCTGCCGCACCAGTTCATAACCTGACATCTTGGGCATGTTTATATCCACAATGAAGAGGTCGTAATCAAACTTTACCGCTTTTTCCAGTGCTTCATAACCGTTGGCTGCATGGTCCACAGCAAAACCGGCTTTGCTTAAGATGGAAGTGTAATAACCCCTTACTGTAGATGAGTCATCCACCACCAGTATGTGTACGCTCATGTCTTTTTCGCCTCACTTTTGATATATGATTGCATTCTTAAATTTCCTCAACCTGAAAATAGGTGTAATGCGGCTCATGGATTCCGAGTGCCCGAGGAAAATGTAACCGCCTTTCCTCAGGGCATCGTAAAAGTAAAGGGCCACTTCTCTGCGTGAAGAGTCGTCAAAGTAGATGAGAACGTTGCGACAGAATATGACATCAAACTCCACCATCTTCCGCATGTTTTCCCGATCCAGAAGGTTGAGTTGATAAAAGTATATCTGCCGGCGCAGTTCTGAACGTATCTCGAACTGTTCACCCATACGTCGAAAATAACGGGCAAGGTAAACCTCCGGAACGTCTTTGACAGCGCGCCTGCCGTAAAGTCCTTTTTTTGCCTGCAGCAGCACATCTGTATTTAAATCGGTGGCGTGAATTTCCCACGTAACGGGCATTCCCCCGGTCATCTCCTTTATGATGATGGCTAAAGTGTAAGCTTCTTCCCCCGTTGAACACCCGGCAGACCAGATGCGTATTCTTTTGGAATTTTGGTTGTTTTTGCCCTTCAGAATCTCGGGTATTACTTCTTCGGCAAAGCAGCGCAACTGCTGATACTCCCTGAAAAAGTAGGTCTCATTGACAGTCAGGCGTTGAGAAGCTCCTGCAGCTCACGGCCAGAGGTATCAAACCGCATCCAGGCAAAATAGGCACGGAAGCTATCCACGCCGATGGAGCGCATACGCGCTTCCACGCGTTTTTCCACGTAGTAAAGTTTCTTTTCATCAAAGTAAATCCCGACCTTGCGGTAGATGTAATCCCGAAGCTTAACGAATTCTTCTATAGTCAATTCTAACCCTCCTCAAGCATCGCGCGGAAAGCTTCCTGCGCGGATAAAAACAGGTTTTCAATCAGCTATACCTCCATCTTTCTTAAAGCGACCTCAACCGCATATTCCAAAAAAGGATCGGAAAAACGTTCCGCCGCTTTCCGAACTGTTTCCCGGTCATCGCCGCGCAAGCCCATTTCGCCCAGGTATTCCACCGCTGCAGCCACCACATTGACATCCTCATCCTCTTCCACTACCCGGCACAAAAGTTCCACTGCCTCCTTGACCTTCAGTTCTCCCAGGACATTCACGGCAAAAAGTCTTACATCCGGGTCAGGGTCCTGCAAGAGCTCCTTGACTACCCCCAGCGATGTATGCTGCAGCAGCTGAAGCACCTCTATCGCCGAATTCCTCAGGTAGGCATCTTCACTGCGCAAAAGCTCAGCACACCGCCTTACCACAGCCTCCGTACCGATTGTAATAAGGGTGCTGACAATGGCTTCCTGTACGGCACGGCTTTTCTCTTCTACCAGTCTGTTTACCAGATGTTCCACCACGTCTTCCCTGGGAAAATCGGAAAGTTCCATGGCCGCATAGCGTCTCTCCCTCTCTTCCGGGTGGGTGGATAGAATTTCCATGAGCTTTTTGACCTTGCTGGTTTTCAATTTCTCTTCACTCCTTTAATGATTTGCTGGGCAATGCGATAGGACGGAGCTACCACCTCGGCTCCTCCTCTGAGGTAAGTCTCCCTGGGCATACCCCAGACCACCGCAGTTTCTTCCGCTTCAACTATGGTGTAGCCGCCGCGTTTTCTTATTTCCACCATCATATCCGCTCCATCATTACCCATACCTGTAAGTATTACCCCTACTATATCCCGGGGAGGCACTTTTTCTAAAACTGACTGTATTGTTATATTAACCGAAGGAACATATAAAGCACCCGCCGGCTGGCGGCTGAGCCTGGTTACCAGCCCACCACCGGTATTCTTTTCTATTTTTAAATGATAGCCCCCTCTGGCCACCAAAACCTTTCCCGGCATTAATTCATCACCATCTGCCGCTTCTTTGACGGCTACCTGGCAGCTCTGGTCCAGGCGCCGGGCAAAAGATGCCGTAAAGTTTTCCGGCATGTGCTGCACTACCAGCACCGCTGCCGGGAGGTCCTGCGGCAGGTAGGGCAAAATATCCATAAGGGTACGGGGACCTCCGGTCGATACCCCAATGACCACCACTTTCAGCGAATGCTGCCCGATACCCGACCTGAATCGGGGACGAGGTGGCCGGGGAGCCAAAGCATGTGCCTTTTCCGGCCGGCGCGGCCTTAACTTGGCCCGTGCCGCTGCTTTAACCTTTGCTATAAGCTCTTCTTTGAGCTGTTTTATGCCGAGGGAAATCGTCCCTCCGGGTTTGCCCACAAAATCCACCGCACCCAGCTCTAAAGCTTCCAGTGTGGTGAAGGCACCCTCCTGGGTGAGAGAAGAAACCATAATCACCGAGCAGGGTGCCTTAAGGAGGATGTACTGGAGGGCAGTGAGGCCATCCATCACAGGCATATTCACGTCCATGGTAACCACATCAGGTCTTAGCTCCAGTGCCTTTGTTACTGCCTCTTTACCGTCACGGGCAGTATCCACCACCTCTATTTGATCATCTGAAGCAAGCATTTCCATAAGGATTCTCCTCATAAGAGCAGAATCGTCAGCTATCAACACCCGTATTCTCCTGGAGTTCCACGTTCTGCTCAAAGTCTGCCAGCTCCTCCTTTTCTCTAAACGATAGGACTTCCTTAACATTCAACACGATGATCAGCCGCTCGCCTTCTTCTGCTTTAGCTATTCCCCTGACAAAGCGGCTGTCTACCGAAGCGGTCAGGAGATCCGGCGCTGTTTCGATGACCTTACGGAAAACCTTCAGCACTTCCTGCACCGAGTCAACGACAAGACCGGTCAAAAGCCCGTCCATCTCTACTACGACGACTTTTGTGTAGTCGTCCCTGGATTTTTCTTCCATCTCGAATCTTTTTCTGAGGTCGATTACAGGGATTATGGTTCCGCGAAGGTTAATTACCCCTTCAACAAACTGCGGAGCTTTGGGAACGGCCACTATATCCGGAACCCTGATGATTTCCCGAACATCAGCGATGCCGGCTGCAAATTCTTCTTCACCCAGCTTGAAAATCACCAGCTGTTCTTCCTGTTCACTGGTATTGACCACTTCTCCTTCTTCTTCGCTGTCCAGAGCTCCACCCACTTTCAGGAGGTCATTTAAGGCAAGAAAACCTGTCGGGTCAAGCACGTATACCAGCCGCTTGCCTTCTGCCATCTTGCACACTCCATTTATTCCTTCACCACTCCCGGTGCGCAGCAGCACCGGTACGGGGTCAATAATCGCTCTGGGAATGCGGAGCACCTCTGTCACCTCATCGGCTATCAGACCCACTGTAACCTCCCCTTTCCGCTGATCGTAAAGGTTCACCACTACTATACGCGTTCGGTCATTCACTTTACCATCTTCCAGTTTGAAAAGGGTTCGCAAGCTGACCACCGGCAGAACCCGGTTCCGAAGGGTCATAATTCCAACAAGATAAGGGGGGGCATCGGGTAGCCGGTTAATGTTCTCCGGCATGTGGACAATCTCCTGCACCATGCCTATGTCAATTCCGTACTCCTCTTTCCCGAGCCGAAAGGCGACGAGTTGAACTTTGTCTTCCTCTTTTTCTTCATCTTTTTTTTTGTTCTTCTGTTCGTGTAAACCCCTGGGATTCAACGGTATCTGCTGTCATACCCCCGTTTTTCCCGATCTTCATAAAGTGAGCTACATCCATTAACATTATAAGGTGTTCGCTTCCAGCCAGCCTGGCTATCCCCTTGAGAAACTCTGTCCTGGCCTCACCCTCCCCAACCTCTTCAATTTCATCAGCGGCTATGTTTACCACCTCGGATACTCTATCCACAATGAAACCCAGCCTTTTCTGGCCGTCGTCCAGGACTATAACCCTGCTGGTTTCGTTCAGGGGCTTCTTTTCCATACCAAGCCTGACACTCATGTTCACTATGGTGAGAATGTTTTCCCGCAGGTTGGCCAGCCCTTCCAGATAGGGCGGGGTGCGGGGAACCTTCACCATCCCAGGGACACGAATTATCTCCTGGACAAACTCGATTTCCACGCCATAAGCTTCGCTGCCTACATAAAAGACAACATACTGCCCGGCAGCCCGTTTGTTTTGCTGCACAAACCATCCCTCCTCTAAAGCTGCTGCAGCTCGTCTGCCAGTGCAGCTATCTCTTCAGCAGCTCTGGACAGCTCTCCCATTCCCTGGGCCTGCTGCCTGCTGGCACTTGCAGCCTGTTCAGAAGCTGAGGCTGCTTCTTGGGCTGCCTGGGCAATTTGCTCCACAGCCTTTTTAACCTGTTCGGCAGCAGCTGCCACCTGGGCCGCACTTTCAATTAATTTTCTGGTTTTATCCAAAACCATCTTTATGTCCGCTTCAATACGCACCAGGTCTTGAGTAGTCTTTTTCGCCTTTTCTACCTCCTGACTTGTTGCTTCTCCTATCTCTTCAATGTCCCTTAATACCATGCCAACCTGACCCTGGATGTTCTTCACCAGCTCCTTGATCTGCTCGGTGTTACGGGCGCTCTCCTGAGCCAGGTTGCGGATATCGGATGCAACCACGGCAAACCCCTTGCCGTACTCACCAGCTCGGGCCGCCTCAATAGCCCCACTGACTGCCAGCATATTGGTCTGGATGCTTACAGTATTAATTGCCTCCACTATCTTATCTATCTGCCTTGCCCTTTCTTCTAAAGCCTCAACCTTCCTGGCATTTTCAACATTGGCCTCCAAAGCCCCAGAAATCCCTTTAATCAGTTCATCAATGCTGACTTTGTTGCGGGTCTGGACCTCAGACAGTTTTTCTACCTTCTCCTCGACAACTTTTGCCAGTTCATCAATTTGCCTGGCCCTGTCTTCTGCCTGGCCGGCGGCACTGGCACACTCTTCTGCTGCCATTGCCTGAGTTTGAGCTCCTTTTTGAAATTTGGTCCAAGGCAGCCATGATTTCCTGAGCAGAGCGGGTAGACTCCTCAATCGCCGCTGAAAGCTCCTCCGCCGCGGCGGCCAGGCCTTCTGCCGATTTGGAAACTTCGGTAGACCTCATGAGGTCTTCACCCATTTCGGCCAGCTCACTTGCCGCTGTGCTGATATCGCTTAAAGCTCTTGTCTGCTGTTCCACCGCTTTTAATGCTTCCTCCGCCCCACTGGCCTGTTTCTCCGCTGCCCTGGCAATTTCACCTGCTCTCTGTCGGAATTGTTGAGCGCTGCGTACAGATTCCTGAGAAGCATCATAAGCCTGTGTCACTGCTTCCAAAACGTCTTGCATAGCGCCAGCCGCTTCTCTCAACTCTTTGGTAATTACTTTGCCTTTCTCCGCTTCTTGCCGCGCATTGGCGGCAACCTGGTTAATGGCATCGGCCACCACTTTGACATCCTGCTGGATGGCCTGGATAAGCTCGCGGATGTCATTGGCTGCCTTCTCTGATGTTGCCGCTAGAGTTCTTACCTCATCCGCTACCACAGCAAACCCCTTGCCGTGATCCCCGGCCCGGGCCGCCTCAATGGCAGCATTAAGGGCCAAGAGGTTGGTCTGGTCGGCAATTCTAACCACAGTGTGTACAATATCTCCAATCTTTTCTGCCTGCTTCTCAAGCTCGGCTACCAGTCTGGCCGAGCCTTCATTCCTCTCACTGGCCATATTAACACCATCTATTAGTTTTTCAATGTCGGAATTTATTTCCTTCATCAAAAGCTGAACGGCCTTTGCCCGTTTTGAGATCTCAGAGGCACTCTCTCCTGCTTCTTGAGCGCCTTTGACTGCCTGCTCAGCAGCCGCCAGCACCTCCTGAGTAGCGCTGCTGGCCTCCTCAGCCCCACTGGCTATTTGCTCCATAGCCGACCTCAGTTCCTCCACTGCCCCGGATGCTTCTTCTACTCCGGCGGAAAGCTCTTCGGTAGCTGCGGCGATCCGTTCAGCTATCTGCTGCTGCTTGGCAAATGTCCTGGCCTTTCTGCGCTGAGTTTCAAGCCTCTTTTTCTCAACCTTCTTCAACTCAAAATTCGCTTTGTTCTCGTTCTTTTGGTCCTCTGCCTTTGCTGGCAGCGGTGCCAGCTTTCTCTCATCAACCATTAAATAATACCTCCTTAAATCTTTGAAAAATTTTGAAAAAACCTGCCTTGACACTTACGCGGGCAAGTCCCGCGGATTCCTGCTTCATCAACCTCGCAACCTACTATCTCCACAGGCTTAATTCCCCGTTCGCCCAACGGTACTCGCTTTTTTAAGACCCATTCTTCCTACCTGTAAGCCTTCAGGTTTTCTGGATCAATTTTTTATAACTCTTTTTTCATATACATTTACATAAAACTCTTCTGTCTGCTTTTAATCTACCGGCACGTGTCGACCCTGTCTCCCACATGCTGCGGAACACCTCAAACACTGCCGGATCAAACTGCCCTCTGCTTTCTGCCATAATCTCTAAAGCCCTACCGGGTTCGACCGGTCTGCGGTAGGGCCGGTAGCCGGTCAACGCCTCAAAGGCATCAGCAACGGCAATCATTCTGGCTACTAAAGGTATCTCCTCTCCTGCCAAGCCGTATAAATATCCATCACCGTCAAATCTCTCATGATGGTAGAGAGCACCCATTATTATTTCTTCCACAAACCCCAGGCTTTTGAGCAGTATTCCACCAATGTGAACATGCTGCTTCATTTCCTCCCGGTCAGCTTCGGTATATCTCTCACGGGACTTAAGCAGCCGGTCGGAAATGCCGATTTTGCCAATGTCGTGCAGAAGCCCTGCCTTATAGAAAGTCGATACCCTCCCTTCCCTCATGCCCCAGGTTTCTGCTAAACGTGCTAAATGATTTGCCACTTTGCGGCTATGGTCTGCACTCACCCGGTCTCTGGCCGCCAGGGCAAAAAAGTACTATGTCATATCCTACCATAAAATTCCTCCATTCTAACACAAAAAAGATAAATAAATTAAATTGCCACCTCCTTTCGACAAAATTCGCTGCATACGCTAATCCTGTAAAAACATTTTTTTAATATGCTCAGGGATTTTGCTGTTTTTTGCTTTTTTTCTTTTTTTTATTCTGGGTTGCAAATCCATACTTTTTCAAATACCTTTGTATGGTTCTGCTACTGACTTTGCATATCAATGCTATTTCTTCACAGCTCAGTTTTTTTTCAATGTATTGTTTTCTCAGCCAATCTTTATCCCAGTATGGTTGCAACTTCAACTTTTAACTCTGCCTTTTTATTTTTAAGATCAATCATCAAAAATTTACCCCCTCAACCTTTGAGTCATAATTTTAATTTTCGCTAATAATTTCCTTTTTTGGACAAAAAATCGCAATTAATTTATTTTTCGTTATTTTTTTAATATTGTTAATAATCTAAAAAATATATAACTTTCTATATTCAATCCCTTCTCGACCTATTTCTCAAAATTATTCATTACCATCAGAAAACATCCGGTTATAAAAAAATAAACCTGCGATATGTTAAACGCAGGTTTAGCAAAACAAAAACATCCCGATTATCATATATATGATTTTAGTGTAGAAACAGGGTTTTAGACAGCATCTATCTGACCTTTGAAAAT
>ENA-OSAE01000502-OSAE01000502.1-marine-sediment-metagenome-genome-assembly--contig:-NODE-502-length-12481-cov-43.836794_pt1 | contig 12481 bp, 14 predicted proteins | sample MGYA00237870_ERZ529317 | MGnify/ENA primary metagenome ERZ529317 (study PRJEB26369, sample SAMN03142812) | marine sediment metagenome | biome: marine; feature: borehole; material: sediment... | reverse complement strand
TTGATCAAAACAGCCAGACAAACAAAAAATGTAATGAGCTTTTTCTATTAATAAAGATGATAGCCTACAACCTTCATAACTGGTTCAAAACAACCATTTTACCCAGAAAGGTTAGGCATCATGAGGTAACAACCATACGCAGGATATTTTACAAAGTTCCTGGTAACCTTATAGGGAACGGTAGATACAGGCATATCAAATTTGCTTCCAATAAGTTTCTTGAGAAGGTGATATTGTATATTAGAAAAATGCTAAAAAGTTTTAGAAAAAGCGTTGTATTACAGGTTTGAATTTTTTCAAATTCTAATATTAGCAATTTTATATCTTGTTTTTAAAGGCTATGTTAGATAGTCTGTTTTAGCATGCCTAAAAACAGGCATTTAACAAACATTATTGGACAAGATGGTAAAAACCAGCAAAACATGTATGTTTTTTTAAAAAAATTATGAGTCCCCTATGGGGGTTGAAGCACCAACCATTAGCCAAAGGCCTGTCAATGAAAATTTCCCAAGAAAGAGAAGCAAAACAATGAAACCAAAAAGCTTGCTTGCTACAGCTACATTTACTGCTAACACAGCAGATAAATTTATGACTGCTTTTTGCCCTGTGTTAGTTTAGGCAACTTTTTAGGAGATCACCAAATCCGGGCTTCATTTTCAAAACTTAAATTAGGGCTTTACAGACTTTTTACACAGTGTTAACAGTTCTTTAACCATTGCAACTTGTTGACAAGTTAGAATTTAATTGACCAGAGGAAGTTATTCTAAAAAACTTTAAGATATGAGTAAATATTGCTTTTCAAAAAACTGTATAGACATATCCGGGCAGGAAGAAGGTGGAAGCTTGAGCATTCAAAAAAACGATGGTGTTCCCCATTACCTGCGGTTAGCAGAGTACATTATTAAAAAAATTAAAAGTGGAGAGTTTGTTGTAGGGGATAAAATCCCTTCTGAAATGGAATTAAGCCGACAATTTGGTTTGAATCGGCACACAGTACGACAGGCAATTGACAGGGTTGCTAAGCTTGGATGGCTTACTACGATCAAGGGTAAAGGCACCTATGTAAAATTCAAGCCCACGGTAGTTTCCTATACTATTTCTGATAAGACCTGCTTTACAGATAACATGAAGCGCATTGATAGAAAGCATAAAAGTTTACTGTTGGGGTGGGAAAAAGATAACCCCATGAGGGAAGAAGCCCAAGCCCTACAACTGGCATCCGACGAGCAAGTCTATAGGCTGGAAATCCTACGTTATGTAAATGGAACTCCCTTTTCAATAACCACTTCAGTACTTCCTGAAAAGGCAGTACCTTTGATAGAGCAGTATCTAGAGAATTTTTACTCGCTTTATGCCATTTTAGAAAATCATTACAACTTTACGCCGGTGCGGGTGCGGTCAGTTTTTCAGGCAACTTTTGCTGAAGTAAAAGATATCACTTATTTGGAAATGCCTGAAGGTGTACCTATTTTGAAAATAAAGAGCCTTATGTGCCATCCTGCCGGCTATCCGGTGGAGTATGATGTTATTCGCATTAGAGGAGATATGAGCGAGTGCCACATTGAGTTTAAAGGGGGTGATTTGAGAGGGATATGGGAATAATTTTAGCCTTTCTTATCCCTTTAGTGAGAATGAATATAAAAAAAAGATAATATCCGGTGTTTCTGGAAGGAAGGAGTACAGATTGGGTTTTGCAGTTTAGGGGAAACAAGAGTAATTCAACCAGGTTGGTTTTTAAAGAACGGTTAGCATGTAAGGTAGAGTGACAATTAAAATCTTTTGCTTGAGGAGGAAGGAACGATGAGTAATGCTTTTTGGCGCAAAATAGGAGTACTGGTGGTGGCAGTGAGCTTGCTGTTGGTGGCTGTTGGCTGCGGTAGCAGTGAAGGAAAAAGCCAGAAGTCGACGACTTCTGAAATAACCGAACTTAGAGTTAGTTTTATCCCTACGGAAAGCGCAGAAGAGGTCCTTGAACGTTATCAGGGAATTATTGATTATTTAAGCGAAGAGTTGGACATGAAAGTAAAGCCCTACGTGGCTACCGATTATACGGGAGTCATCGAAGCCATGCGGTCCCAAAAAGTGGATGTAGCCTGGTACGGTCCCTTCTCCTACATCCTGGCTGCTAAGGAAGCTGGTGCCGAGGCATTTGTCAGCCCCATTGGTGAAGATGGGAAGGATATTTATTATTCCTATTTTATTACCTACAAGGGCAGCGGCATTGATTCCTTAGATGATTTAAAGGGTAAGAGTTTTGCTTTTGGTGACCCTGCTTCCACTTCAGGGCATTTGATTCCCCGTTACTACCTTACGAAAGCGGGCCTGAATCCCGAGGAAGACATGACGGTACAGTTTTCTGGCGGACATGATGCTACAGCCCTGGCGGTAAAAAACAAAAAAGTGGATGCAGGGGCTATGGCCAGTGAAGTATATGAGCGCATGAAGAAGAAAGGTCTCATCGATCCCGATATGGTGGTTATTTTTAAGAAGTCAGATCCGCTACCGCTGGATCCCTGGGCATATCGCAGTGACCTGCCTCGGGAATTGAAGGACAGGATAAAAGAAGCGCTCCTGACAATTGAAGAAAAGGCTCCCGAAGCTCTGGAAGGAACCGGTTTTATTAAGTTTAAGGCTGTGGATGACAGTCGCTATGATGTAATTCGGGACGTAGCAAAAACTCTTAACCTGGATTTGGAAAAATTAAAATAAAGGGCTTTTATAGGAATAATGGAGGTGTTTTAAAAATGATATCCATTACCAATCTTTCAAAGGAATATCCCGGCGGTGTAAGAGCTCTGGTGAACGTAAACCTGGAAGTGAAGAAAGGTGAGTTTGTGGTTCTGTTAGGTTTAAGTGGATCTGGCAAGTCCACCCTGTTGAGGTGTGTAAACGGGTTGCTACAACCTACCATCGGAAATGTAACCGTGGCGGGTCTAAAGGTCAATAGTCGGTCCAAAGACTTATACAAAGTACGGCGTCGGATAGGTATGATTTTCCAACAGTTTAACCTGGTTAAAAGGTTGTCTGTGCTGGATAATGTACTCTGCGGAAGACTGGCCTATTGCAGTGTGGTACACAGTTGTTTCCGAATATTTTCCGCTGCTGATCGGGAACTGGCCATGTATGCTCTGGAGAAGGTAGGGCTCCAGGATAAAGCCTACCAGCGGGCCGATCAGTTAAGCGGTGGGCAACAGCAAAGGGTGGGTATTGCCCGGGCGCTGGTTCAGCAGCCGGAAGTATTACTGGCAGATGAGCCGACAGCCAGTCTGGATCCAAAATCATCACGAATGATAATGGAAATCCTCAGCCGTATAAACAAGGAAGATGGCTTAACTCTCCTTGTGAGCATGCATAATGTGGATCTGGGCCTTGAATATGCCAGCCGGGTAGTGGGCTTGCGCCACGGACGAGTGGTGCTGGATAAACCTGCCAATGACGTAGATCGGGACGATCTGGAGTGGATTTATGATCAGTCTGCTGACTCACCAGAGGAGGAGTTGGCCTGTGTTAAAGCTAGTTGATTATGATCATTCAAGGGTAGCAGTACCACCACGGGAAAAGAGATTTTTTACCTGGCAGCGGATACTGGTGATACTACTGATGATGGCGGTGTACTGGTACAGTGCTGTTGGAAGTGAGTTGAGCTTCACTGCACTTATTCAGGGAGCACCCCACATTGTGGATATAATAAGCCGGATGCTGCCTCCAAATTTTTTGTTAGTTCGCTCTCTCATCAAGCCTACCCTGGAAACCATACAGGTAGCTGTATGGGGTACTACCTTAGCAGTAGTTATAGCTCTTCCGCTGGGATTTCTTGCAGCCCGGAATGTAACGCCTCATCCTGTATTCTACATGATTTCCAGGCTTATTCTCAATGCACAGCGGGCTATTTCGGAATTGGTCTTTGCACTTATTTTTGTAGCTGCTGTAGGGCTTGGGCCTTTTCCCGGTGTGCTGGCCTTAGCCGTGCATTCTGCCGGACAACTGGGCAAGTTTTATGCCGAGGCTGTGGAGAATATTGATCCCGGTCCGGTAGAAGCGTTAGAGGCCACCGGTGCCAACAAAATACAGACTCTGGTGTTTTCGGTAGTGCCTCAGGTTTTACCTGAGTTTGTTACCTATACTTTATACCGATGGGAGGTTAACGTGCGGGCAGCGACGGTACTGGGCCTGGTAGGAGCTGGAGGTATTGGCTTTGAGTTAATGAAAAGTATGCGGCTGTTCAAGTATCAAGATACTTCAATGATACTTCTTGTTATTTTACTTACCGTTAGCGTTTTAGATTATGTTTCCAGTCGTATACGTAAACGCATCATTTAAAAAAAGGATTAGCCTGCGGGATTCAGGATACCTGGAAACCTAGATTATTTAACCTGTGGGGTGGGAAAAGTGAATACAAGACGAAGAACAAAGATATTAAGCCAGTGTTCAATGGAAAGTCTGAGTAAATGGGTAGAGCAGATAAGAGAAACAGGGGAAGTAAAGATACTAAAAGGTCCCAAAATGGGACTGGTTATGATGCGGGCAAAGGATACGGTGGCTCTAGAAGTTTTTAATCTGGGTGAAGTTCTTGTTTCAGATTGCACTGCTTCTGTGGACGGCCAATTGGGCTATGGGGTGGTTTTGGGCAATGAACCAGAGCGGGCGGAAGCTATGGCAATTCTGGATGCATTGTTTCATTCAAAAGGGGCGAAATGGGAGGAACTGTTGTTTAACATTAATTCCTGGCTGGAAGAACAAGAGCAGCTCCAGCAAAAGGAATTACAGAAGGAATTTAATCTCATCAAACGCACCAGAGTTAATTTTGAAGTGATGGAATCAACGATGGGAGATGAAGTCGATGGAGAATAAGTTCGATGAAATTACATATACCCAGTCTCTTTTTCGTACACTTTTGGACTGTATGTCCAGGCCGGGGAAAATAGGTCGAATAGAACCTGCCTCCTGCGGGCTGAGCTTTTCCTTTACGGATTATACCCTTGGTGTAGCCATTACCCTGCTTGATCAGGAAGTTACATTTCATGTTTATAATGACCGGAATAATTCTTCGGTTCAGTTACAAATGTATACTATGTCCCGGCAGGTCAGTATGGAAGAATGTGATTACTTCTTTGTTAATGGGAATGAAAACTTTGATGTGAGCCGGCTTAAAAAGGGTATCCTTGAATTTCCTGATGAAAGTGCTACAGTGATTTGTCAGGTGCGTAAGTTATCAGGAGAACGGATTTTGCGTCCAGACGCAATTAAGCTTCAACTCCAGGGGCCGGGCATTCGAGATACAAATACTTTATATATTTATGGCTTAAACCAGCAGGTGATTGAGCCCTGGCAGCAGTGCAACCAGGAATTTCCTTTAGGCTTGGACTGGATATTTGTAGATGAAGATGGGAAAGTATGCTGTATTCCGCGTAGCACCAAGTTCTGCTGGGAGGTGTTCTAATGGCCTATGTAGCGGTTAAAGGTGGCAAAAAAGCTATTGAAGAGGCTGAAAAACTGGTGACTTATTATCGCTATAAAGGGGGAAGCACTCCTATTGAGGTAAAACAAATTTTAGACCAGATGCGTATGGCTGTTTATCAGGTGATGGGAGAAGGTTCTCTTTATGCTCCGGAGTTGGCTGCCCTTGCTTTAAAACAGACGGAGGGAGACACTCTGGAAGCATCCTTTTTATTGAGGGCTTTTCGCTCTACACTGCCGCGTAATTTCTATTCGTTGCCCGTGGATACTACCTGCATGCAGGTGATCAGAAGGATTTCTGCTGCATTCAAGGATATTCCCGGCGGTCAATATCTTGGTCCCACACGTGATTATACAAAGCGATTGCTAAATTTTGAACTGCTGGAAGAAGGGGAAGAGCATGTAAAGGATTTCATGGCAGAGTATCTGGCAGAAATAGAAGACGAAATTCATGAGCCGCCACCGACTTTCCCCAAGGTTATAGATCTGTTGCGTCAAGAGGGGTTACTGGAAATACCTAAAAGAGATAAGGAAGGTGAAACGAAAGTTGTTGATGATATTACCCGCCAGTCCTTGCGTTTTCCCGCTTCCAGGGCTATGCGCCTGCAATCCCTGGCCCGAGGCGAAACCGGTTCAATGATGGCTTTAGCCTATTCCAGTATGCGGGGCTATGGCAATATTCATCCCGTCCTGGGAGAATTGAGGGTGGGATATGTAGACCTGGTTGTTTCTCATCCATTAATTGAAGGAGAAACCATTACCGTTGGAAAAGTGATGGTCACTGAGGTTGAGATTGTGTCTGAGATTATGACCAGCAATGAACACAGGGATAAAAATAGAAGACCAAAATTCACCGCAGGTTACGGGCTGTGCTTTGGACAAAATGAGGTAAAGGCCATTGCCATGGCCACCCTGGACCGGGCAATGGCATCGGAAAACCCGAAGGCGCCGGCGGAAGACGAAGAATTCGTTTTGTATCACATTGATGGTATAGAAGCTTCTGGTTTTACATCTCACTGGAAGCTTCCCCACTATGTGGATTTTCAGGCTGTATTAAACCGGGTAAGATCCGTTAGAGAACGGGAGGGCAGGAAATGAGAGGCATCTACAACTATGGTTTTATTGACGAAAACACAAAAAAAGAAATTCGCCGCAAACTTTTAAAGGCGGTGGCCATACCCGGATACCAGGTACCTTTTGGATCTCGCGAATTACCTATTGCAAGAGGCTGGGGCACCGGAGGGTTACAGATTACCTTGTCCATTATAGGACCGGAAGATACTATAAAGGTTATTGACCAGGGCTGTGATGACAGTGTCAACGCCTGTAATCTTAGGGATTTCATTGTTACTACTACTGGTGTTAAATCTACTACTGATACTTTGGAAGCAAGTATCATTCAAACTAGGCACCGAATTCCGGAGGAAAAAATGCGTGCTGATCAAATCCTGGTTTTACAGGTACCCTATCCCGAGACCCTCCGATGGGTGGAACCAAGCGAACAGGAGACTCGGCGTATGCACGCGGAAAAGGACTACAGTAAACTATGGGTATTTCTATATGAGGAAATTGTGCGCTGGGGGGAAATTACCCTTTCTTACCGTTACCCGGTGATGGTCAATGGCCGGTATGCCATGGATCCCTCTCCCATTCCCCGGTGGGATGTGCCAAAACTGCATCAGGCGGAAACTCTTTTTCTCTTTGGAGCCGGACGTGAAAAAAGAATTTATGCGATTCCACCCTATACCGATGTAGTTCCTTTACAGTTTGAGGATTACTACTTTCAGGTGGAAAACTTTAAAGGGAAGTTCTGCAAGTTTTGTGGTAGTACCGATTCCTACCTGGATGAGGTTTATGATAGAGAAACCGGTGAACGTTACTTTGCGTGCTCGGATACCAGCTTTTGCATGAAAAGAAGAAAACAAAGCTCAGGTATTCCGGTGAAAATAGGGAGGCGCTGGTATGAGTAGAGATTTACAAGAAACAGAAAAACAACCGTTATTGAAAGTACGTAATTTAAGCAAGATTTACGGTTCCAGTTGTAAAAGCTGCTTAGAACTTACCGGTCCGGATATGGAAAGCAACATTTGCCCCCGGTGCGGGTCCGTTGTTGCCTGCGGCAATATAAGCTTTAACGTTTATCCCGGAGAAATCATTGGAATTGTGGGCGAGAGTGGCTCGGGGAAGAGCACATTAATTAAATCTTTGTATTTTGATGAAACGCCAACTTCAGGCGAGGTTTATTTGCAGTGTTTTGAAAATGGGGAGACTAACCTTTTATCTATTAGTAGCCAGAAAAAAAGGTGGGTGCGCAACCATCTGATGGGTATTGTTTACCAGAATCCATATCTGGGTTTAAAAATGGATTTTTCCTGCGGTGGTAATATTGCGGAAAAACTTTTAGCAGCAGACTGGTATCACGTAGGTAAGATTCGTAAACGAGCCAAGGAATTACTGAGTAAAGTAGAGATCCCCCTGGAGCGTATGGATGATTTGCCCAGAACTTTCAGCGGCGGAATGCAGCAAAGGGTGCAAATTTCCAAGGCCCTTGCAAACAATCCTCCTTTATTGTTGCTCGATGAAGTGACTACAGGTTTGGATGTTTCTGTGCAGGCTCAAATCCTGGATTTGATTCGGCAGATTCAACGGGAATTTGGTATTACAATGATAGTAGTTTCACACGATTTTGCGGTTATTCGGATGTTGACGGATCGTACGCTGGTAATGAAAAACGGTAGAGTAGTAGAAAGCGGTTTAACTGACCAGGTAATGGAAGATCCTCAGCATCCATATACACAATTGCTGATCAATTCGATGATTTGAGGAGGATACCTATGAGTGTGATTCTGCAAGTAGAAAATTTGGGAAAAGTATTTATCATGCATCACTTTAATCAAAAGAAGATTATCGGCTGTAGAAGCGTAAACTTCTCTGTCCATGAAGGTGAGTTTGTTGGGATAACTGGAAAAAGTGGTGCCGGCAAATCTACAGTTTTAAAATGTATTTATCGCACCTATCTTCCTACCAATGGAAGGATACTTTTTCAATCCAAGTTATTCGGGAAAATTGATTTGGCAAGGAGTGCCGAGCAGGACATAATTTCCATTCGCCACCATGAGATGGGTTATGTATCTCAATTTTTAAATGTACTGCCGCGGGTGACAGCTCTAAATGTGGTAGCAGAGGCGCTAATGGAAATGGGATGTGATAATGAGAGGGCTGTCTTTCAGGCTAAAACAATGTTGCGTTATTTCCAAATACCCGAAAATCTCTGGGATGCATATCCCAATACATTTAGCGGGGGGGAAAAATTGCGCCTTAATCTGGCCAGAGCAATGATAAAGCGGCCAAGACTGCTTCTTTTAGATGAGCCTACCGCTTCTCTGGATAACCAGTCCAAAGGCCCGGTAAAGGAAATGATTCTGGAATTGAAAAGATCCGGGACCAGCATGATTGGTATTTTCCACGACATTGAATTTATGAAGGATGTTGTGGACACCAGCTATACTATGAATCAGGGTTACTTAAAGGAAGGGATTGTAGCATGAATAACAGTCAGACTCTCATCAAAGGAGCCCATATTGTGCTGCCGGATAGAGTGGTGCATGGAGATTTGCTGATTGTGGGCAGGAAAATTGAACGGATTATCCCGAAAAAAGAGCGGCGTGTATTGGAGGAAAACATAAGAATTATTGATGCCGGTGGAATGTACCTGCTGCCTGGCATGATCGATCTGCACAGTGATGCCATTGAAAAGGAGATAGAGCCCAGGCCTAAAACTCATTTTCCTATCCGCTCTTCTCTATATGAGTTAGAAAAAAAGCTGGCTGCAAGCGGAATAACCACCATTTACCACTCCATTTCTATGGGAGGAGAAACGGGTCTAGGAGTACGCAACAATAAGACAGTGGTGGAGATTATCAAGAACATTAATCGAAGCAGCCGGGAACGATTTATGATTCGCCACCGGGTACACCTGCGCTACGAGGTGACCAATCTGCCGGGCCTGGCTATCGTCAGGGATCTGTTGAAACAGCGGATGATTCATCTTCTTTCCTTTATGGACCATACCCCGGGTCAGGGACAGTATACAGTGCCAGGTTCCTACGAGGAATATATGATGAAAGCCCGTGGCTTTACTGAAGAAGAAGCCCGTTCCATGGTAGAAAAGTTAAAGTCCTGGCAGAAGCAGGTAGATGTCCAGGTATTAAAGGAAACTGCGAATTTTGCCAGACAGCAGAGGATTAGTGTTGCATCACACGATGACGATACACCTGCAAAAATTGATAAAATATTAGATTTTGGGGTAACTATCAGCGAGTTTCCCATTAACTTAAATACCGCATTGTATGCTAGGTCCAGGGGTATCCATGTGGCAGTTGGAGCCCCAAACGTGGTACGGGGCAGTTCTCACGCAAACAATTTAAGGGCAATAGATGCCATCAGAGCCGGAGCGGCGGACATTATCTGTTCTGATTACTATCCTCCGGCTATGCTTGCAGCTGTCTTTAAACTGGTAGAGGAAGGTATTCGGTTACCGGAGGCGGTGTGTTTGGTTTCTCTTAACCCGGCCAGGGCCGTAGGACTGGAACAACAATATGGTTCCATTGAGGTGGGAAAACAGGCAGACCTGGTGTTCGTAGAACTGTACCAGGGATATCCTTTTATTCGCAAAACCATGGTGGGTGGCAGGTTAATTTACCAGGCAGAATATCAAGGGGAAGACATAGGAGGTGAGCTGGTTTGTTAATTCGAGAGGCTTTAGAAGTAGAACTGCCCAGGGTGTTAACCCTGCTAAAGGAGTTGGATGGAGAAGCAGAGCTTAGTCTAGAAGAGGCCAGGGCGATTTGGAAAAGAATGAAGCAATACCCCTATTACAAGATATATGTGGCTCTCAAGGGAATGGAGATTGTAGGTACCTTTAGTCTCCTCATCTGTGACAATTTGGGTCACGGGGGAGCACGGTTTGCAGTCGTTGATAATGTGGTGGTAGACCCGAATTATCGAGGTCAGGGCATTGGCAAAAAAATGATGATGAAAGCGATGGAGCTGGCAAGACAAAATGATTGCTACAAGATGATGCTTTCCAGCAACAAAAGCCGGGTTCGCGCCCATGAATTTTATAAAAAGCTTGGTTTTGAAGAGCACGGCATCAGCTTTATGACGGGGTTGATAGGATGAGTGTGGACTTGCATTGCCATACAAATGTTTCGGATTGTTCGATGTCCATAAATCAGGTCATAGAACTGGCCAGGGGAAAGGGTGTAACTCACCTGGCTGTCACTGATCATGACACAACTGAGGGATTAAAGACTGCCATGAGAATAGGTTCTCATTTGGGAGTGGAAATTATTTCCGGTATTGAAATATCTGCCTATGACTTTAAAAGAAAAGTGCGTGCCCACGTTCTGGGCTATTATGTTCAGCCGGAGCATAAGGCCATAAGGGAATTGTGCAGTCCACTGATAGCCAGACGACATGCCGCATCCCGCAAGATGGTGGAAATTCTGGCAGCAAAAGGGTATGAAATTACCTGGGAACAGGTGACTCGCTACGCTGGAACTACCGGCGTATTCAAACAACATATCATGCACGCTTTAATGGAGGCCGGTTATTGTGATTCCATCTATGGCGACCTTTACAAAACACTCTTTTCTCGGGGGGAGCAAGGACAACCGCGCGGCATAGCATACATCCCCCTGGAATATGTTGATGTGGTGTCTGCCATTCGTGCCATCCGTGCCGCCGGGGGAGTGCCCGTGCTGGCTCATCCCGGACAATTTGACAATTTTGAGGCGGTTCCCGAATGGGTAGAAGCCGGGCTTGAGGGTATTGAGGTTAGACACCCCTATCATGATGAACAGGCAGAGGAACGTGCCATCAAACTGGCCCGGGAATTTAATCTGATCATTACCGGTGGTTCAGACTTTCATGGTGTTTATGGTGATCACCCCTATACCCCGGGATCAAAGAGCCCAGGTTTAGAAAGCGTTTATGCCCTAAAAGAGAGAAAAACCAGGATTCAGCAAATTGTTGTGTAGCCTTTTTATACAATACCTTTCGTGAATTATGAGCGTAGCGTCTTATCTGACGTACGTCACATTATATAGGAGAGGCTTTATCATGGCATAAAAGATTTTTAGAAAAAGGAACAATGAAATAAAAAAACAAGAAAACCCGCCCGATTTTGGGTGGTATGTTTTTTTGGTTGTAGATAACATGAAAATAACAGCTAGTCCATACTAAAGCCTTAACTACCCCCCAATGAAGTGTATTAGCGGTTGTTGAAATAAATATATCTAAAAGGACCACTACTATGGCCCTGAAGTGGGCTCAGATCGAACGGTTCGCTACCCAGGCTTATGCACAGGGGGCGGCCTTGAGTCTCCCTGACATTGCCTATCTGGTATCAGCCTCAGCCTCATGTATGGATACACAGAGCCCAGAGGCGGTAGATGCATATCTTAGAACATTCGACAAACTACTGATCTTTAAATACTATGGGCTGCCCATTGACGCTGTGGTTAGGGTCCTGGGACTTGGGCGTAAGCTAATTGAGGGGCATCTTGAACTGGTCGATAAACACTTCCAGATTGCAGATGACCTAAAGGCCCACCTCTCTGGCCTGGGAGTATCATTGGAAAATATATGTTAGATGTATTAGCTGTTATTTAATGCTAAGCAGGACACCCAACGAGTTTTACACAACCATCTTTTGAATAACGTCACCCCCAAAGAAGTAAAAGTATAATTGGCTGTTCATTGCTGATTATTTCACAGCCAGATTCGTGAATGGAGTCAAGGGCGAGCGAAGTGAGGGCGTAAGCCTTTACCATTGAAGGAATGAAACGAATTGGCTAGAATCAATAGGCAATGAACGGTAATGAAATTCTACGATTTAAAGAGCATAAAGGCTTATTGTCCAAAATTAGGGGGTCAATCCGGGCATTTTTTACGAAAAATTAATACATTACTCAACTTTCGCAGGTGAAAAAGTTTATTGAAGCCTTGATATAGCAACTTT
>ENA-OSAE01000501-OSAE01000501.1-marine-sediment-metagenome-genome-assembly--contig:-NODE-501-length-12522-cov-24.541830_pt1 | contig 12522 bp, 11 predicted proteins | sample MGYA00237870_ERZ529317 | MGnify/ENA primary metagenome ERZ529317 (study PRJEB26369, sample SAMN03142812) | marine sediment metagenome | biome: marine; feature: borehole; material: sediment... | reverse complement strand
GTATCCCCCGGCATCTCGCCCCCTGATTCCCCGCAGGGCGCCGGCCTCGGTACCGGATATGACCTGGACGGTGTCGCCGAGAGCCGAAATCCCCTGCTTCAGGGCCGTTATGTGGCTGGCCACACCACCCGTGTGAGGGTGAGGCCAGATGGTCACCATCAGGAATTTCATGCCTGCCCACCTTCACCTTCAGTGTCCGGCTCCTCAACCCGCTCCAGGACCTCGGCCTCCTGTTGTAGGGTGTAAGGGTGGAGCCTCTTGCTGCATCCCTGCAGCATCAGGGGGTCTCCGTTCGGGCTCTGCTCCTGCACCCACCGGGACAATCTCTCCTCGAGATCCGCAGCAAGGGCGGGGTGCTCGGCGTACAGGTTCCTGGTCTCAGCCGGGTCCGACGCTAGGTCGTAGAGCTCACAGGGAGGGTTGCCGTACACGTCCTGCTGGATCGATCGAATCAACTTCCACTTCCCGTGGAGAATAGCTCTCTTAGACTGCCAAGTGGACTCCGAGAGAAAGATGGGACGACCACCATCCTGTGAACCTTCCCCCTGAACTAAGGGCAGCAGCGAACGCCCCTGTGCCTGGCGGACAAAGCCCACGTCGCGGATTCCCGCCAGGTCAAGCAGTGTTAAAGGTATATCAACGGAGACCACCGGAGCGTCGATCCTGATCCCGGCGGGAATTCGCCCCGGTCCGTAGATGATGAGCGGCACCCGCGTGGTGGTCTCATAGAGACCGTGGTGGTCGAAGAAGATCCCGTGCTCTCCCAGGCTCTCCCCGTGGTCGGAGGTGATTATCACCACGGTATCCTCGAGGATGCCCCAATAGCGAAGGGCACCAATAAGGTCGCCCACGTGCTTGTCGACGCAGTTGATCTCCCCGTCGTATGCCGCTATCGCCTCCTCGAGGCTCGTATCTGGGGTCAGGAAGTGTTCGAAGAAGAAGGAGGCCAGGGGCTCCCGCAGGTGCTGTCTCCACGGAAAGGGTTCCGGCCGCTCCGATGGCCCGAAGAGGTCGTGGTCCTCCGGGGGCAGGTACGGGGCGTGAGGGTCCCAGTAGTGAACGACCAGAAAGAAGTCCACATCGTGGTTGCGTTCCAACCACCCGAAAAGGGCCTCGTTCACCGACCGGGCGTCGGCGTGAATGGGAGCGGTCGTAGGGTCGGGGTCCACGTACTCGAGGAAACCCCTCTGAAACCAGCCTTTCCATCTGGCGAGGTTGTCGACGGCCCCGGTATGCAGGCCGGCGTATCCCAGGACCTCAGGCAGCAGCTTGATCGCCGGGTCTAGCGCCCTGCTGGAGCCGTGGCTGACTATCCCGTGCCGCGTGGGGTACATGCCCGTGTACAGCGAGGTAAAGGCCGGTTCTGTGAACGGGTTGGGGGTGTGGACGTTGGAGAACAGGACGCCCTCGCGGGCCAGATCGTCCAGATGCGGGGTGATCAGCTTCCCGTAACCGTAGCAGCTCACGTGGTCGGCCCTCAGAGCATCTATAACAACGAGAATAAGCTTCACCCGCCTCGCCCCTTCCAATACCGTGTCCCTTCACTGTTTGTAATCGAGTAACCTAGCGTCGAGTTTATCGCCCTCGGGCCGCGTCACGGGGCGAGGGACAAGGTGTGCCGCCCCCAGCCTAACATTGCGTCGTCGCACGTCTCTTTATGATCCAAACCCCTCACCCATGCTTGGACACCTGGATGAAACACCCCCGAAACCTGATGCGAGGCGTCGGGGGACAGAAGCGGGCAGGAGCCGGTCTCGGAGGAAGTCTAGGAGCCTAAATAGGCTTTGACGACCTCCTCGTTGTCTCGAAGCTCCCGGCTGGTTCCCTGGAGGGTGATCCTGCCGATCTCGAGCACGTAGCCCCTATCGGCCACCTTGAGGGCCTTGTTGGCGTTCTGCTCTACGAGCAGGATGGTGATACCCCTCTGGTGGAGGTCCTTGATGACGTTGAAGGAGTGGTTCACGAGGATGGGCATGAGGCCCGTGGAGATCTCGTCTATCAGGAGCAGACGGGGCTCGATCATCAGCGCCCTGGCGATGGCCAGCATCTGCTGTTCGCCGCCGCTCATGGTCCGGGCCAACTGCTTCCTGCGCTCTTTGAGCCGGGGGAACAGCTCGTAGGCCCACTCCAGGTTTCGGCGAAGGGCCCTGTGATCCTTGAGGTTATACCCCCCCATTCTGAGGTTCTCCTCCACGGTGAGGTCCGGGAAGACGCGCCTGCCCTCGGGCACGTAGCCCATGCCCATCTCCGTCCTCACCCACGCCGGCCGCCCGGTGAGGTCCTCTCCCCCGAACAGGATCCTGCCGTTCCGCGGCGGGAGGAGCCCCATGATGCACTTCATGATGGTCGTCTTCCCCGCCCCGTTGGCGCCCAGTATGGTCACGAACTCCCCTTCCCTGACCTCGATGCTCACGTCATCGAGGGCCTGAGACCGGTCGTAGAAGGCGTCTACGTGTTCGAGCTTAAGCACTTTCCTCATCCTTCCCGAGATAAGCCTCAATGACGTAGGGGTCCTTCTGGATCTCCTGCGGCGTGCCCTCGGCGATCTTCTTGCCGTAGTTGAGCACCACGATCCGGTCGCTGACGTTCATGGCCACGGGCATGTTGTGCTCCACCAACATCACGGTGACTCCCGTATCCTTGAGGCGGAATATGAGGTCGATGAAGTCGGCGGTGGCGTCCTGGCTGAGGCCGGCGCAGGGCTCATCCAGCATCAGCAGAAGGGGGTCCAGTACCAGCGCGCGGGCGATCTCCAGCCGCCGCAGGTGGCCGAGGCTCAGGGCCCCCGCCTTCTCGTGTTGGTAATCGAGGAGGTCGACCTCGCCCAGGGCCGCCCGGGCCCGCTCCAGGTTCTCCTCGGTATGGCTCAGGCGGAAGGTCTTGAGGACGCTCGTGTAGTGTTCTCCCCCCAGGGCCATGATGACGTTATCGAGCACGGTCATGTCCCTGAAGGGGTGAGATATCTGAAAGGTCCTGGCTATGCCGAGGTGGGCTATCTGGTGAGGCTGCAGGCCGTGAATGGGCCGCTCCTGCAGCAACACCTGGCCCTCCTGGGGCCTGTACACCCCGCAGATGACGTTGAACAGGGTGGTCTTGCCCGCCCCGTTGGGCCCGATGACCGCGAGGGTCTCCCCCGCGTAGACCTCAAAGCTGACGCCGTCTACGGCCTTCAGCCCTCCGAAGTACTTCTTCAGGTTCTTGACCTGGAGGATCGGCTCATTCCCCCGCACGGCTCAAAGATCCCCCTCTCGAAAGCCCCTTCCGGCCCCCGAGGTAGGGGGCGATCCGCCTCCAAAGGAAGCTGTCCTCCCCCAGCAGGCCTTGGGGCTGTAAGCGCATCATCACGACCAGCAGGCCACCGTAGACCAACATCCGGTAATCCGATATGAATCGGAACAGCTCCGGCGCCAGGCCCAGCAGGATAGCGCCGGCTATGGCGCCCCGGATGGTGCCGACGCCACCGATGACCACCATGGCCAGGATGGTGATGGACGTGGCGAAGGCGAAGTCGGTGGAGTAGATAAAGGTCATGTAGTGGGCGTAGACGGCGCCGGTGAGGCCGGCGATGGCGGTCCCCATGGTGAAGGCGACGACCTTGAACTTGTTCACGTCTATCCCCACGGATGCGGCCGCCGTCTCGTTGTTCCTGATCCCGCCGAGGGCCAGCCCCATCCACGACCGCTCAATGCGCCGCGACAGCAGACAGACGAGGACGATCAGGACCAGCACCAGGACCAAGAACGCCGTATTATCCATCGGGCGGCCGAAGAGATACGGCTTGCTTACCGACATCCCGAAGGAGGCGCCCAGGTAGGGCGTGTACTGGAAGACGGCCACCGTCACGAAGTTGATGCCGATGGTCGTGATGGCCAGGAAGTCCTCCTTCACCCGCAGGCTGGCCAGCCCGAGGAGGGCCCCGCAGAGGCCGGCGACCACGGCCGCGGCCGGCAGGGCTAGCCAGAAGCTCAAGCCCCACTTGCTGGTCATCACCGCCGCGGCATAGGCCCCTATCCCGAAGAAGGCCGCGTGTCCCAGCGTCGGCTGCCCGGTGTAGCCGGTGATGATGTTCAGGCTCAGCGCCAGCAGGACGAAGATCCCGATGTTAATGCTGACTACGATCTCATACATAGCCGCCATCCTTTACCCGTTAAGTTCTCATGCCTTATGTTCTCTGCCCCAGGAGGCCCTGTGGCCTGACCAGCAGGATCACGATCAGGACCACGAAGGCGATGGCGTCCCTGGGCAGGAAGAAGCCCACGTATCCGGCGACCAAAGTCTCCACGACGCCGATGAGCAGGCCGGCCACCACTGTGCCCAGGGGATTCCCGAGGCCCCCGAGGACGATAATCGCCAGCATCTTGTAGGCCGGCATATCGCCCATGGTGGGGAAGACGGAGTTGTACAGCATGCCGATCATGATCCCCGCCGCGGCCGCGAACCCGTAGCCGAGCAGGAAGTTGAAGGCCACAACCCTGTCCACGTTTACCCCCATGGCCTTGGCGATCTCGAGGTCCTGGGCGGTTGACTTCCAGGCCAGCCCCAGCTTCGTCCTATTGAGCATATACCAGAGGAAGACCAAGAGCACGGCCGTCGTGGCCATGATGGCGATCCATATGGCGTTTACCGATAAATAAGGAAGCTCGATGCCCCTGAAGGGCAGCTGGGCCTCGAAGGCCCTGATATGCGGGCCGGCCAACAGCCGGATCAGGTCCTGGATGAAGATAAACAGGCCGATGCTACAGATCAGGGGCACCAGAGGGGGTTTGTCCAGCAGCGGTACGTACAGGACCCTCTGGACGAGCACGCCGAAGAGGCCCGTGAACAGGACCGCTCCCAGGAAGGCCACCGGAAGGCTTCCCGTGGCCTGGTACAGGAACAGCCCGGCGTAGGCGCCGATGGCGTAGGCCCCGGCGTTGGCGATGTCGAGCACCTTCAGGATGCCGTAGACCAGGGTCGCCCCCATAGCTATCAGGGCGTACACGCTGCCGATGACGATACCGTTGATGAGCTGCTGCAGGATCATACCATGTAGCCCCTTCTAACCCTTCTCGTCTTTATGCCTTCCGGGCAGGATGCCGAACATCCTGCCCGGAAGGAAGGTCCGGTTTACTCGTTGGGCGGGGTGATGATGTCGGGATCGGTGATCTCGCCGAAGTAATGGAACTCGCCGTCGCGAACTATCTGAACCTGCACGGGCTTTTGGACCTCGCCCAGCTCGTTATAACCCGTTATAACCCCCGTGACGGCCTCGAAGTTCTTGAGCTCGGCCAGGCCCTGCCTGATGGCCTCCGGATCGGCGCCCTTCTGCTCGATGACGTGGAAGAGCACCATGAAGGCGTCATAGGTGGACGCGGCCACCATGTCGGGCTTGTGCCCGTACTGCTCCTCGTATTCGGCGATGAAGTCCTGTACTATCTCTCGTTCGCTGTCACGGTTCAGGTTGGTGGTGATGATCACGCCCTCGGCGGCTTCCTTGGCCACCCCGAGGAACTGCAGCGTGGAGTCAATGCCCTCGGTGCCCAGGATCTGGATGTCCAGGTTGAGGTCCTTAGCCTGCCGCACGATCTGCGCGCCCTCCCCGGCGTAGGCCGGCATGTAGAGGAGGTCGGGGTTCAGCTGCTTTATCTTGGCCAAGACCGGGGTGAACTCCTTCTCCCCGAAGGCGAAGGAATCGACCGACACGATCTCCGCGCCGAGCTCCTCGGCCTTCTCCTGGAAGGAGGTGGCCAGGGTCCGGCCGAAGTCGTTGTCGATGTGCAGAATGGAGATCCTCCGGGCGTCGAGCATCTCCACCGCTACCTTGCCGGCGGCCTTGCCCTGGACCAGCCCCACGAAGGACTGCCGGAAGATGTAGTCACCGGCCCGGGTTATGTCCGGGTGAACGGCGTAGGCCGAGATCATGGGGATCCCCGCCTCCTGATAGATGGGGGCCGCGGCCCTGGTCGTGCCGCTGTAGGAGCCGCTCACCACGGCCACCACGTTATCCTTCGTGGTCAGCTTCTGGGCGATGCTCACGGCCTGCTTGGTGTCCAGCCCGTCGTCGTAGTGCACGAGCTCCACCTGCCGGCCGTTGATCCCGCCCTGTTCGTTGATCTTGGCCACCGCCAGCTGGGCCGCCTTGAACACGCTGTCGCCGTCGGCGGCGGCCGGGCCGGTCAGGGGCGCGAAGAACCCGATCTTGATGGGTCCCTCAGCGGCCGTATCCTGTCCCCCGCCACCGCAGCCGGCGACCAGCAGCGTCAGGGCGAACATCAACACCAATACTGCGAGGTACCTGGTTGTACGCATTGGATCTCCCCCCTCGGGAAATGCTTTTTCAAATATTTCTGAAGGACTGGGGGGCCTACCTCTGTACTGAGGTATGATCAATAGCACGATTCTCTTTTCTTTTGCCGGTGCGGTAGTCGTAGGGGGTCTTGCCCACCACGCTCTTGAAGACCCGGCTGAAGTAGTTGGGGTCGCTGTAGCCCACTGCCTGGGCCACCTCGCCGATGCTCTTGTTCGTGGTGAGCAGCAGCTGCTGGGCCCGCCTGACCCTCACTCGCTTCAGATAGGCGGTAAAGCTCAGGCCCGTGGCCTCGCGGAAGACGTGGCTGAAATAGGAGGGGCTGAGGTAGCACCGCCTGGCCACCTCGTCCAGGGAGATATTCCGGGAGTAGTTCTGGTCGATGTACTGCTGCGCACGTGCTACGGCCCGGCTGGCGGCATCCTGCTGCCTCTCCCTTACTAGCTTCACAATCTCCCCCATCACTCCCAGCGCCCAAGCCGACATCTCCTCGAGGGTGGAGATGACCTCGATCTCCTGGCCGATCCTGACCTTAAGGTCGAGCAGGGGGTCCGAGTCCACCCCGAGGTCCATGGCGGCCCGCGAGAGGACGGTGAACATCTCCAGGAGCCGCACCCTGAGGATATCCGGGTCCACCGGGTGCTCGTCCTTGAGGTGACGGAACAGGCCCTCCATGACCCTCAGGACGGCCCCCCACCGGGCCCCCCGCAGTTCCTCTACCAGGGCGGTCTCCATGCGCACGAAGAAGGCCGAATCCCTCTTGACCGAGCCCCGGACGTCATCGAAGTGAATGATGGTGTCGCCACCCAGGTAGAACTTGTGCTTTAGCGCGCTGCGGGCCTCGCCGTAGGACTTGTAAAGGTGTCCGAGCTCGTAGGAGTTGCCGATGCCTATGGAGACGGTGAAGGGCAGGTGGTGATCGAGGAAGCTCTTCAAGAAACGCGCGTACTCCCGGGCCCTGGCCTTGGCAGAGCCTGACCTCCGGAGGCCCGCCGGGAGCAGAACCACGACCTCCTTGTCTCCGACCATGGCCTGGTTGATGTTGTTGCTGCCCAGGATGGCGACCAGCCCGTCGCCCTCCTCCCGGAGCAGGCCGTCGATCAGCTGCCAGACCTGCCTCCGCCTGGCGCTCACCAGGACCTCGTCGCGGGCCTCCTCCGGCGCGTAGTCCACCTGGATCACCAGCGCCACGTCGGGCAGGTGGACGATCCCGAGGAGTCTCACGAACCGCTTGACGTCGAATTGGCTGTAGATGTTCCTGAAGATGACGTTGTAGACGAACTCCTTCTCCACGAGCTGCCGAAGGGCCGCAAGGTCGCCGTTGAACCGCCGGAAGAGGTAGGTCATCCGATGCCTGCGGGTGCCCTGGTCCATCTGCTCAACGTCCCTTCTCCCTTGCTAGCCTTAATTTCGGCCCCGGCGCTCTCCATCCCTCCGCCAGGGATCATGCATCTCCTGGCAGGCCCCTTAAGGGGAGGGGCTTTCGCCGGCCTCGGCCGTGCGCTCGAGCTCCTCGACCTCGGCTATGACCGCGTCGATACGGGCGGCGAGGTCCTCCTTGGCCTCTGCGTCCCTTATGGAGTCCAGGTTTATGCGGACGTTGAGGGCGGCCGCTCGGGCGCCGGCGGCGGCCATCAGGGCGGCGACGCCGGCGTCGCTCGAGGCGTTGGGGTTGCCGTGCTCGGCCATGAGCCGGGCCAGGCGCAGGCCCTGGAGACACAGCTCGGCCGTCCGGAGCGGCACCTCCGCCGCCTCCTTGAAGGCCGACTGCACTGCCGAGCGGCGGGCCTCCCTCTCAGCGGGCGTGCCCTTGGGCAGCCGGAAGGCGGCCATCACCCGCTGAAAGGCCCGCGTGTCCTCCTCGACCAGCTCGAGGAGCTCCTCCCGCAGCTGGTCGGCCCGGGTCAGGGCCGCCTTGACCTCCGCCTCGTGCTCCCGAAACTCCTCTCTGTCCACGGTAAGACGCCCCACCATCGCCGCCAGGGAGGCGGCTACGGCGCCGGCCAGGGCGGCCACGCTGCCACCGCCCGGTGCCGGCGAGTCCGAGGCGAGCTCCGCTAGGAAATCCCGCACCGTCCTATCCATCAGTGAAGAGCCGTCTCTCTCGGCCACTTTACCTCCTCCTCACTACAGCCTCTTCTCCAACACCTGGTCCTTCTGGAAGTCCTCCAGGCGGAGGTAGTACTCGACCACGTCGATGAGCGCGTCCACGGGCACCAGGCCCACGATCTCGCTGCCGATGATATCGACCCCGTACCGGGCCGCCTCGGCCTTGACCACCTCGAAGACCCGGTACAGCGGCGCCGTCTTGTAGTTGCACATGTTGATGGTGACCTGGGCCAGCTCCCGCTCCTCGATGGTTATCCCCAGGGCCTTGACGTCGCGGAAGCCGCCGCTGCTCCCCCGGATGGCCTTGGCGATCCTCTTGGCGATGCGGACGTCCGAGGTGTTGAGGTTGATGTTGAAGGCGATAAGGGGCGGCCTCGCGCCCACCACCGTGGCCCCGGCCGTCGGGTGCATCCTGGGCTCGCCGAAATCGGGGTGCCGCTCGGGCCGCGTGATCTCCTCCCGGAGCCCCTCATACCCTCCCTTGCGGATGGCGGCGAGGTTCCTGCGCTCGGGCCGCGTCGCCGCCTCCTCGTAGAGGTAAACGGGGATCTCAAGCTCCTCGGCGATCCGCCTGCCGAGCTCCCGCGCCAGCTCCACGCACTCCTCCATGGTCACCCCGGAGATGGGGATGAAGGGGATGACGTCGGCGGCCCCGATGCGGGGGTGCTCGCCTCGATGCTCCTCCATGTTTATGAGCTCGGCGGCCCTCTTGGCCCCGCGGAAGGCGGCCTCCTTGACCGCCTCGGGCTCCCCGACGAAGGTGAGCACCGAGCGGTTGTGGCTCGGGTTGCTCTGGCAGTCCAGGAGCTTCACCCCCGGGACTTCTCGGATGGCCTCGCTGATGGCCTCGATGACCTCTCCTCTGCGTCCCTCACTGAAGTTGGGCACGCATTCGACGATCCTGTCCATGCTGTAAACCCCCTACTGCTCCACGACTATTTGGCCTCTCTTGATGACCTTGTACACTAGGTTGGTCCCGAACCTGTAGCAGAGGTACTCGTAGTTGGGAGCGTCGAAAATGACGATGTCGGCCTGCTTGCCGGGCTCGAGGCTGCCGATCATGTGCCCACGACCGATGGCGTGGGCGGCATTTATCGTGAGGGCGTTGATGACCTCCGCGGGCCGCATCTCGAGGTACAGGCAGGCGATGGTCATGATGAGCTCGAGCGAATTCGTCGGACAGCTGCCGGGGTTGAAGTCGCTGGCCAGGGCCACCGCGACCCCCCGCTCCAGCATCTTCCTGGCCGGGGCGTAGTGCCTCTCGCGCAGGTTGAAGGTCGTCCCCGGCAAGAGGACCGCCACCACCCCCCGCGCCGCCAGCTCGGCGATGCCGCGGTCGGATACGGCCAGGAGGTGGTCGGCGCTGGTCGCCCCCACTTCCGCCGCCAGCTCCGCCCCGCCGAGGGGCTTTATCTCATCGGCGTGGATCTTGAGCCCAAAACCGAGCTCCCCGGCCCGCTCCAACACCCGCCGCGATTGCTCGACGCTGAACACGCCCTCCTCGCAGAAGACGTCGCAGAACTCCGCCAGGCCCCTCTCCCTCACGGCCGGCAACATGTCCTCTAGGATGAGGTCGACGAACTCGTCCCCCCTGCCGGCGTACTCCTCTGGCACGGCGTGCGCGCCGAGGAAGGTGGGCACGAGGTCGATGGGATGACGGGCGTCTATCTCCCTCACGGCCTCGAGCTGCTTTATCTCGTCCTCGGTGTTAAGCCCGTACCCGCTCTTCGCCTCCGCCGTGGTCGTCCCCTGCCGCAGCATCTCCTCCGCGTACTTGAGCCCGATCGCGACCAGCTCCTCGAGGCTGGCCTCGCGGGTGGCCCGTACCGTGCTCAGGATCCCGCCGCCGCGGGCCAGGATCTCGAGGTAGGGCACGCCGCTGAGCTTGAGCTCGAGCTCATGTTCGCGCGAGCCCGCGAAGACCAGGTGGGTGTGCGGGTCCACGAACCCCGGCATCACCAGCCTGCCGCCGGCGTCGACCACGCGGACGTCAGGGGCGAGCTCTACCTCCCGCTCCAGCTCGCCGCTCTTCCCCACGGCGACGATCCTCTCCCCGGCCACGGCCACGGCGCCGCGCTCGATGACGCCGAGGTCGAGCATCGCCTCGCCCACCTTGGGGCGCCCTCTCTTGCCGGCGCAGGTCACCAGCTGTCCCGCGTTGACTATCAACAGGTCGACCTTAGAGGCCTCAACCATCGCTACCTACCTCAGCATGGGGACCCTGACGCCCTTCTCCCGGGCGATGCTGATGGCCGTCTCGTAGCCCGCGTCGGCGTGACGGATGATGCCCATGCCGGGGTCGGTGACCATGACCCGGCGGATCCTGCTCGCGGCCTCCGGCGTGCCGTCGGCGACCGTGACCTGCCCGGCGTGGATGGAATAGCCGATGCCCACGCCGCCGCCGTGGTGGACGCTCACCCAGGTGGCCCCGCTGCAGGTGTTGATGAGCGCGTTCAGGATGGGCCAGTCGGCTATGGCGTCGCTGCCGTCCTTCATCCCCTCCGTCTCCCGGTTGGGGGAGGCCACGGAGCCGCAGTCCAGGTGGTCGCGGCCGAAGACTATCGGCGCCTTGAGCTCTCCCTTGGCCACCATTTCGTTGACCTTCAGGGCGAAGCGGTCCCGTTCGCCGTAGCCCAGCCAGCAGATCCGTGCCGGCAGCCCCTGCCACCTGACCTCCTTCTGGGCCATCTTGACCCAGTTGACCAGGGCCTCGTCCTCGGCGAACATCTCCATGACGGCCTCGTCGGTTTTATAGACATCCTCGGGGTCGCCGGACAGGGCCACCCAACGGAAGGGGCCCTTCCCCTGGCAGAAGAGGGGACGGATGTAGGCGGGGACGAAGCCCGGGAAATCGAAGGCGTTCTTGACGCCCATCAGATAGGCCTGGGCCCGGATGTTGTTGCCGTAATCGAAGGTCTCAGCGCCCCGGCGCTGGAGCTCGAGCATGGCCTCGACGTGCACGGCGATGGACTTCATGGCGCGGGCCTTGTAGGCCTCGGGGTCGCGCTGGCGGAGCTCCAGCGCCTCCTCCAGGCTCATGCCGTGCGGCACGTAGCCGTTCACGGGATCGTGGGCCGAGGTCTGGTCGGTGAGGATGTCGGGCGTCACGCCGCGGCGCACGAGCTCCGGCAGGACGTCGGCGCAGTTGCCCACGAGCCCGATGGACACCGGTTCCTTTCGGTCCTTGTAGTGCTGGACCATCCGCAGGGCCTCGTCGAGGTCATCGGTCATCTTGTCGCAGTACCCCTCGCGTATCTTCCGCTCGATGCGCCGGCGGTCCACCTCGACCACCAGGATGACGGCGCCGGCCATCTTCCCGGCCAGCGGCTGGGCGCCGCTCATCCCGCCCATCCCGCCGGTGAGGATGAACCGGCCGCGCAGGTCGGGCGTGCCGAAGGCCTTCTTGCCGGCCTCGACGAAGCTCAGATAGGTGCCCTGCAGGATCCCCTGCGCGCCGATGTAGATCCAGCTGCCGGCCGTCATCTGGCCGAACATAATGAGCCCCTTGTCCTCGAGGTCGTAGAAGTGCTCCCAGGTGGCCCAGGCCGGCACGAGATTGGAGTTGGCTATGAGGACCCGCGGGGCCATATCGTGGGTCCGGAAGACCCCCACCGGCTTGCCCGACTGCACCAGCAGGGTCTCATCGGCCTCCAGGCTCTCGAGGGTTTGCAGGATGGCGTCAAAGCACTCCCAGTTGCGGGCGGCCTTGCCCATGCCGCCGTAGACCACCAGCTCGTCGGGGTCCTCCGCCACCTCCGGGTCCAGGTTGTTCTGGATCATCCGGTAGGCGGCCTCAATCTGCCAGTTCTTACAAGTGAGTTCGGTGCCACGCGGGGCTCGGACGGCTCTCCGCATATCTCATTCCCCCTCGTGATCGGAATTTACCCGAAAGGATTACACTCCTCGCTCAATATTCAATTTATTTGTACCGAGGACCTCGCCTCTATAAAGATACATGGTCTATAGCACTATTCTGCTTTCCTCCCGAGGGGCCAACCTCCTGCTTCTTGGGGGCACCTCGAGGGCCTCTTTATCGGGTCGGACGCCCGGTTGTAGGATGCCCCACCGCGCCCAATCGAGTAGGAGGGGGCGGCTAGCCCCCGTCCTCTCACACCACCGTACGTACC
>ENA-OSAE01000500-OSAE01000500.1-marine-sediment-metagenome-genome-assembly--contig:-NODE-500-length-12548-cov-17.005283_pt1 | contig 12548 bp, 14 predicted proteins | sample MGYA00237870_ERZ529317 | MGnify/ENA primary metagenome ERZ529317 (study PRJEB26369, sample SAMN03142812) | marine sediment metagenome | biome: marine; feature: borehole; material: sediment... | reverse complement strand
TGACCTACCTCTTCTCCGGCAGGCGGGCCCCCCGGAAGGTGGCCGGGGTCGTCCCTCACGACCTGGGGTCCCCGTCCGAAGACCCGTGGCGCCTCGTCAACGCCTACGACGCCCAGGACGTGAGCCGCTGGAAGGACCTCAACCCCAAGTTCGTGCTCCAGGTCCACCGCGACTGGGTCCTTTCGGGAGACGGGGCCTTCCTCGCGGACGTGTGGCCGGCCGTCGAGAAGGCCGTGGACTACATGCTCCGCTTCGACCGCGACGGCGACGGGCTCATCGAGAACGAAGGCTACCCCGACCAGACCTACGACGTCTGGTCGGCCCGCGGCCCCAGCGCCTACACGGGAGGACTCTGGCTGGCCTGCCTCGAGGCGGGCGCGGCCCTCGCCCGGGCCACGGGTCGTGAGGAGAAAGCGGCTGAGTGGGAGGGCCTGCTGGCGCGCGCCCGCGAGGCCTACGAGGAGAGCCTCTGGAACGGCGAGTACTACCTCTACGACGCCTCCGGCGGCCCTCACAGCGACAGCGTCATGGCCGACCAGCTCGCCGGCCACTGGTTCGCCAGGGCCTCCGGGCTCCCCGGGGTGGTGCCGAGCGAGCACGCCCGGTCGGTCCTCCGCAAGGTGTTCGACCTCAACGTCATGGGCTGGCGGGGCGGTGGGCGCGGGCGGCGGGGCGACCCGCCCGTGGGGGTGCCGGGCGAGCGGGGGGCCGTGAACGGGATGCGCCCCGACGGCCGGCCCGACCGCACGTGCATGCAGTCGGCCGAGGTCTGGACGGGGACCACTTTCAGCCTGGCCGCGGCGATGCTCCAGGAGGGGATGAGGGAGGAGGCCTTCGCCACCGCCCGCGGCGTCTACCTCTCCGTCTACCGGGACTTCCCCCTCTGGTTCCAGACCCCGGAGGCCATCGACGTCGACGGGGTCTACCGGGCCATCGGCTACATGCGGCCCCTGGCGGTCTGGGCCATGCAGTGGGAGCTGGAGGCGCGGGGAGAGCAGGCACGGGCGAGCGGCGCGGCCGGGAAAACCGGTAGGCTTGCCCTTTGGCCCGGCCATGACAGGCTCGGCCGGGGCTTGGGGGCCACTGGAGGCTGAGGTACGATGTCTAGGCGCATCTTGGTCGTAAGCAGTTGCACGGCGAAGAAGGCGGACGAGGGCTGTCCATCGCCCCTGTCCATCGAGGATTTCCGGGATGCGGCACAGCTGCGGGATGGAGAGGCCAGGCTGAGCGGCTGGCGTCTGCGGGCGGTGGACATGTACACCGGCCCCCAGCACCTCCACGTCCGGGACGGCGTGGACGCTCTGCGCCGGCGGCTCGGACCCGGCGCCGTGAGCCTTAAGATCATCTCCGCCGGTTACGGCCTCCTCGACGAGGACACCCCCGTTGTCCCCTACGAGGTCACCTTCAACACCATGTCCCGGTCGGAGGCCCGCGCCTGGGCCAGGCACCTGCGAATTCCCCACGATGTCCGGCGGGCTTGTGGCGGCTACGACCTGGTCATCTTCCTGCTGGGGAGCCGCTACCTCGACGCCCTGGACCCGCCCATAGCCACCGCCCCAGGTCAGCGTCTGATCTTTCTCGCCAAGCCGAGCGACGCGCCCCGGCTGGTGGGACCCGGCGTGACCGTGGTCCCGGCGGGGAAGGCGGAAACCAGGTACGGGGCGGGCCTGGTTGCTCTCAAGGGCTGGATGTTCCGGCTCTTCGCCTCCGCCGTGGCCCGGACCGGCAAGGCGCTCTTGGAGGATGTGATGAGGGACGATACGCCCGGGGCCTTTCTTCGTGCGCTGGAGCTGGGTCTGGACCGGGAATAGGAGAGGGAGGAGGAGGGGGTTCTGTGAGCCCAAGCAGGGACAGCCGTCGCCGGGAAGACCTGGACCGCTTCTACCACCTCCTGGACGTGTTGTCACAGAGGCTGGGCGGTCCGCGCCTACTGAGGGACTGCGGCGGCCGCGACGGCTGGCCCGAACGCGGCGTCTACTTCTTCTTCGAGGACGGGGAGATGCGCGAGGACGGCCGCCGGCCCCGCGTGCTCCGCGTGGGAACCCACGCCCTTTCCGGGAGCTCTCGGACCACCCTGTGGAAACGCCTGGCCCAGCATCGCGGGACCCTCTCCGGCTCCCGGGCCGGCGGCGGCAACCACCGCGGGTCCGTCTTCCGCCACCACGTCGGGACCGCCCTGCTGGCCCGGGACGGATACCCGGAGGATGTGCGCCGCGCATGGGCGAGCCCCCGCGCCGACGGCCGCATCAGGGACATCGAACACCGGCTGGAACGGGCGGTGAGCGAACACATCCGGCGCATGCCCTTCCTGTGGCTGGCCGTGCCCGACGCCCCGGGGAGGGAGGGCGACCGGGGCTACCTTGAGGCCAACGCCATCGGCCTTCTGAGCAACTACGGCCGGGAGCCCATCGACCCGCCCTCAGCCGGCTGGCTCGGCCGGTGGGCGGAGTCGCCCAAGGTCCGCGAGTCCGGGCTGTGGAACGTGAACCACGCCGAGCAGGGCTATGACCCGGCCTTCCTTGACGTGCTCGAGCGGTACGTCTCGGGTCTTGCCGCGTCCTCCGGGGTGATAGACCGCCCTCGAGGACATGACGAAGGACGAACTTCTTCGTGAGATCGTTCGGCTTCCTTCCGTCAGGAGTTCAATGCGCCCCCTTCCTGTTCGCGTGGGCGCAGAGCTCACGCCACTGGCAATCGTCACAGGCCGGCCGCCTCGGTCGACATACAGTGCGCCCGAGCTCCCAGAGGACCAGATCGAAGATGCCGGGGTATTCCGGATGCAGCTCCCGAGCCCGGTAGATTATGTACTCTGTAGAAGCATCTTCGGGAACGAAGCCCATTCTGGCAAAGACCCTTCTGATTTGGATGTCCACAGAGATGTCAATCGAGTAGCGGTCGCTGACGGGAATGCGGAAATCCCGCACAAGGGTGTTGGCCGCCATGGTTGCTATCTTCTGGCCGACACCATCGAACTCAAGGAAACGGCGCACGATTGTCGCACTTGAGGGCCTTCCCGTCCAGATCTCGGCCGCGTTACCGCGGTATTGCCTCTCGATGCGACGGATTGCCGCGTACAGGTTTCTGGACATCACCTTCGGAAAGCGATGGAGAGGCTCGGGCTGAGCCATGACTCGCTCCAGCTGTTCCAGGGACAGTTCGGCGAGACGCGGGAACCGGAAGGAACCGATGCGCTGCTTGAGCTCGTAGGGTATGCGCCACGCCTTCTGGGCGCTCATTTGCCGGTCCATGATGCACGCGATGACAAAAGCATGGGGGTGTCCCTTGATGTCGTTAAGCAACTCGTCAGCTTCCGCCACACCAACGAAACTCATGAAGGCGCGCGGCTGGGAGAGTCGGTCGGTGGCTTCCGAGATGAGCCGTTCACGAAGACGGGCGAGCTTCGCTTGGCTCACGACATACCTCCTCCTCTTGCCTGGCCCAGTTTTCGGCATCCCGTTGGCCCTTCGCTGCAGCTCTCACGGCCCAGATGTCAGGCCCAGATGTTCGGCGGCTCGACTCCCATGGCCCTCAGGGTCGTCACCAGGCTCCCGCGGTGGTGTGCCTCGTGGCTCACCCAGTTGGCCCAGAACTCCTCGAGAGTCCACACCTCACCCCAGGGCAGTTTCACTTCGCGTCCGAGGTCCTCGTCGGAGAGGCCCGCGAAGTAGCGCCTGGTCGCCTCGGTCTGTTCTTCGAGGACCTCCAGGATGCTCTCGACGGTCGGGTAGTGCTCGAGGTCGAGACCCTGGTCCCATTCCCAGCGGCCGTCGGGGCCCGTCAGCGCCGCCACGGCCGTCCTCTCGACGGAGACGCAGTGGAGGACCTGGAGCCCAGCCGGCATGGCCCCGGGTGCCGGCCGGAACATCTCCTTCCCGGGCGGGATGGCCCCGGCCAGCTTCCGGGTCATCTCGCGGCTCTGCTCCCACATCCGCATCAGGCGGCGGACTTCCATGTGGAGCACCCCCTCTTCACTTCTCGGCGGCTCACCTTGTCCTGCGGCGTCCGCCTTCCTGCACGGGCTCTTCCCCTGAGTCCTTCAGGTCACGGGCCCCCCTCACTTCCGTGGTGCCCGTGGGACGCGTCGCGGGGCTTGACCCCGCCCGGCGAAGGCTCGGCCCGGAAGAGCTGCCGCCCCTTATGGTAGGTCACGGACGCCCTGCCCTCGTCCACGAGGTGGCCGAGGTAGGCGAGGACGGTGAGGTGGAGGAGGTAGTACCGGCCGAGGTCCGTGGGGCTCACGCCCCTGCGCCGCGCGACCTCGGTCAGGACTTCCTCGGCCGAGCGGGCCTGGTGGAGGAAGGACAGGATGAGATCGAGGGTCTCCAGGACGATGCGGCGGTTGGCCTCCACCACGGGGCGCATGTCCCGGACCGGTCCGCCGTGGGCCAGGACGAACCAGCGCTCGGGGCGGGCGAGGAGGAGGTCGTAGGTCGCCAGGGTGGCGGAAAGGTCGGCGTTCAGAGGGACGCCGTGCTTTGAGGCCACCTCAGGGGCCAGGACGGCGTCGGCGCAGAAGAGGACTTCCCCGGCTCTGAGGCCGACCTGTCCGAGGGAGTGCCCGGGGAGAGGGATGACCTCCAGGGCGCCGGCCGCCGCCGTGCCCAGAGACGTGAGAGGGCCCGGTGTGACCACCTCGTCCACCCGGACCCCGGGGGCGAGGAAGAACTTCGTCCGGAGCGGCGCGGGCGGGGCGGCACCGCCGAAGAGGTAGAGCGGTTCCAACAGCGGGTTCGCGACGATGGCCGCCTCCAGAGGCGGGGCGAGCACGCGGGCCCCCGTGGCCCCGGCGAGGTAGGGCGCCCCGCCGCAGTGGTCGGCGTGGGAGTGGGTGAGGAGGACGGCCTCCAGCCGCAGGCGCTCGGACCTCAGGATGTTCAGCACCCTCCGGCCGACGCTCTCGTCGAGCCCGGAGTCGACGAGGAGGGCACCTCCTCCGTCGAGCGTCACCAGCCCGAGGCTGACGGCGCCGTCGAGGTAGAACACTCCTTCGGCCAGCCGGTTGAGCTTCACACGCCTCACCCTCCGTCCTGCGTGAAGTCTTCCCGGCCTTACGGGCCTAGCCGGTCCTTCCGGCTTCCCGGGCATTCGGCGCCGGCAGGAGCGTCCCTCCCGCCTGGCGCCGGTTCGGACGGGAGCCGCTGGAGGGGGGCGAGGGGCCCCCGGGGGCCCCGGAGGTTCCTAGGCCGCGCCGAGTCCCGCAGGCCCCCCGGAGGTCCCATCTCAGGACGAGGAGGCCAGGAAGGCCAGGAAGCGGTCCAGGTGGTAGACGGCGTTCTGGGCCGGGGGCGACAGGCGCACGACCCCGAGGTCGAAGGCGTGTTCGGTCCAGGGGTACTCCACGTAGAGGGCCCGCGCCCCGGCCCGGCGCAGCCTCTCGTAGAACTCCCGCGTCGCCTCCACCGGCACCAGGCAGTCGGCGTCCCCCTGGAAGATGAGCGTGGGCGGGACGTCGGCCCTCACGTGGGCCGTCGGGGAGGCGAGGTCCCAGAGTTCGCCGGCCTCCTCGGGGGCGACCCCCAGCGCGTTCCGGACGATGCCGGATACGCCCTCGGCCAGGACCGATACGTGGCCGAGGCGCGGCGGGGCGGCCCGGAGGAACCGGGCCAGGAAGCGGCCGGCCGGGCCGGGGGGGGCGCCGCCGGCACCGAGGAGGCGGGCCGTCTCGTTGAAGATGCGCGCCCCGGTGTGCTCGTAGCAGGCCCGCATGTCGGTGGGGCCGTAGAAGGAGACCACCCCGGCCACCGAGGTGTCGCGCCCGGCCAGGTCGGGCTCGGTGAAGCGGTGGGCCGGGCCCCGGTCGCCGGCGAGGTACGCGGCCAGGAGGGCGATGTGGGCCCCGGCCGAACCGCCGCCCACGACCACCCGCGAGGGGTCCACCCCGTACCGGTCCGCGTTCTCCTTCATCCAGACCACAGCCCGCTTCACGTCGGCGACCATGCCGAAGAGGTCGGTCTCCGGGCAGAGGCGGTAGGCCACGTCCACGACCACGTGGCCCTGCCCGGTAAGGTGGCGGAAGAAGGCCCGGGTGCCGAAGTCCTTGTCCAGGAAGTGCCAGGCGCTGCCGTGGAAATAGAGGAAGGCCAGGCCCGACCGCTCGACTCCTTCGGCCGGCTCCCAGATGTCGGCGAGGAGGGGGCGGTCCGTGTCCGGCAGACGCCACAGGGTCACGTCCCGGTGCCACACCGGCGGCGGGGAGCCGGGCAGGAGCCAGTTCCAGCCGCGCCGCGGGAGGCGCCGGCGCGTCTCGGCGGGAATCCTCTCCAGCCACTCGGGCCCGAAGACCTCGGCGAAGTCGGCTCGGGGCGAACCGGCCCGTACGGCGTAGAGGCTCGAGAGCCAGGCGGCCAGAGCCCCGAGCGCGCCCGGCACGGCCAGGCCGGCGCGAAGGCCGGGAAGAGCGCCCTCGACGGCGGGTAGGGCGGCTGCGGAGGCGACAAAGGCGACCGCGGCGCCGGCGAGGGCGATGTACAGGCTGAGAGCCCCGGCGATGAGCTTGGGGACCATGAGGAGGAACCCGGCCGCCGAGCGCACCCGGTAGAAGTGAAGGCCGCTCAGAGCCAGGGCGAGAGCGGAGACGACCCAGGCGGCGGTGACCATGTGAGCCCACCTCCAAGACGTTCGAGACGCTGCTCGTGGTCCGGCCGGCGTCTGTCCGCTCTCGGGGGCCCTGCCGGCGATGCCGGAGCCCGGGCGTCCTACGAGACGCCGCCCGCCAACCGCCTGAGGATTTCCTCGGCCTCGCGGACGGTCCTCTCGATGATGACCCGGGCGGGCTCTATGGACCGCACCAGCCCCGAGGCCTCCCCGGCGATGACGGTGCCCCGGGCCACGTCGCCGTCGACGGCTGCGGCCCGGAAGCGGCCGACCCCGAACTCTTCCAGCTCCGCCCGGGAGGCTCCGGCCGCCTCGCGCTTCTGGAACTCCCGGGTGAGGATGTTGCGGAGGGCCCGCACCGGGTGGCCGGTAGAGCGGCCGGTCACGGCCGTGGCCCGGTCGCCGGCCTTGAGGACGGCCTCCTTGTAGGCCGGGTGGGCGATACACTCCTCGCTGCATATGAAGCGGGTGCCCATCTGCACACCGTCGGCCCCCAGGGCCAGGGCGGCGGCCAGGCCCCGGCCGTCGGCTATGCCTCCGGCGGCCACCACCGGCACCTCCCGGCCCACCGCGTCGACCACCTGGGGGACGAGGGTCATGGTGGCCGTTTCGCCGATGTGGCCGGCGGCCTCGGAACCCTCGGTCACGACGGCGTCGGCTCCGGCCCGGACCAGGCGCCGGGCCAGGGCCACCGAGGAGACCACGGGGACGACCTTGACCCCGGCCGCCTTCAGGGCTTTGAGGTATGGCCCGGGGTTGCCCGCCCCCGTGGTGACCACCGGCACCCTCTCCCGGCAGACGAGGTCCATGATGTCGCCGGCGTGCGGGGAGATGAGGAGGATGTTCACGCCGAAGGGGCGCGCCGTGGTCCGGCGCACCCGCTCTATCTGTTCCCTGACCCAGGCCGCGTCGCAGTTGCCGGCCCCGATGATGCCCAGGCCCCCGGTCTCGGAGACGGCGGCGGCCAGCTCGGCCGTGCCCAGCCAGGCCATCCCTCCGAGGAAGATGGGGTGGTCCAGGCCGAAGAGCTTCGTCAGCCGCCGGCCGAGGCGTGTCTTCATCGAGCGACACCTCTTCCTTCGTGGCTGGTCGCCTGGTGGGCGGTTGCCCGGAGGTTTCCGCGCGCAGGGCCCGAAAGCCTCCAAGGCCTGTGGTCTGTGCCTTCTCGTCGGCGTACCGCCGCTGTCAGCGTCCCCGGCTGCGGGTCGCCGGAGGCCGGGCGGGGGACATGACGGCGTGGGGCGCCGGCCTGCCGGCACGGCCACCATGACTGGCTTCCTGGGGGGAGAGGCTTCGTGAGAACCATGGGTATAGAACTGGAACCTATCGGCGTCATCCACACCCCCTTCACCGACCTTGAGGGGATGCCCATCCAACCGGCCGGTGCCGCCGGAGTGAGGGGCCGGGTCGAGGTGTTCGAGGAGTACCGGGCCGGCCTGAAGGACCTCGACGGGTTCTCACACATCATCCTGCTTTACTACTTTCACCGTAGCCGGGGGTACGAGCTCGAGGTGGTCCCGTTCATGGATTCGGAGCCTCGGGGGCTCTTCGCCACGCGAGCCCCGAGGCGGCCCAACCCTATCGGCCTTTCCGTCGTCCAGTTGGACGGGGTCGAGGACGGCGTCCTGCTCGTTCAGAACGTCGATATCCTCGACGGCACGCCCCTTCTCGACATCAAACCTTATGTCCCCGAGTTCGACCAGCCCGACCGGGTTCGGACCGGATGGCTCGAACGGACCGGGAGGACCGTGGCCGAGCGCCGGTCTGACGACAGGTTCAAGTAGTGCCGTACTGAACGAGGACGGAGGTCCATGCCGGACGACCTGAGTTTCGCGCATCTTCGAGAGGAGGTCTTCCGGCTCCATGCGGCCGGTCGGTACCGTGACGCGCTGGCGCTCCTCGAACGTGAGGCCGTGCGCTTCCCCGACCGGTGGAGGGAGAGCCTCTACTGGCAAGGCTGCCTCGCCACGCGGGCCGGTGACCTCGACAGGGCCCTCCGCTTCCTGAAGGAGGCCGTCGAGCGAGGTCATTGGTGGTCGGAGGCGTCGCTGCGCGGCGACCCGGACCTTGAAGCGCTGCAGGGGAGGGCCGAGTTCGAGGCGCTGGTCTCCGTCTGCCGACAGCGCCAGGCGGAGGCTGAGGCCGGCGCAAGGCCGGAACTCCTTGTGTTCTCCCCCAGGAAGGAGCCGCCGTGGCCGCTGCTGATCGCCCTGCACGGGGCGGGAGGCAGGGCCGAGGGGTTCGCGGAGTACTGGCACTGGGCGACCGTCGACGGCTGGCTGGTCGCCGTCCGGTCGACCTCAGCCGCGTGGTCATCGCGGGCTTCTCCCAGGGTGGAGGGCAGGCGATGTTGATGGCGCTTTTCGGACTGCTACCGGTGCGCAGGGTCATGAGCGTCGCCTACGCGCCGGGCGACTCGGCCAGGGTGCGGGCGGCTCTCGCCGAGGCCTCCGCGCGGGGAATGCGCCTGTACCTGGTGGTGGGCGAAAAGGACCAGTACTTCGACCGGGCGAGACGTTTCTACGAGACGGCGAAGGCGGCGGGGATGGCCGTGCACCTCGAGGTGCGGCCGGGCCTGGGCCACGAGCTTCCGAACGACTTCGACCGGACCCTCGTCGCCGGACTCGAGTTCCTCGTGGGCCGGCTGGGGCCGGGCTAGCGCGGTGGGGTCAGCCGGACCGCCGGGCCGGGTCCAGCACCGTGAGTCCCTCTTCCCTGGCCACCCGGTTGAGCTTCAGGTCGGACGAGACGAACACCACCTCCGGTCCAAGACTCTTGGCGACAGCTACCTGGGGTGCATCCACCGCCGTGAGGTGCCGCCGGGTCAGCATCCGGGCCGCCTCTTCGATGTCGGCGGCCGTGGCGTTGACGACCGTCACTCTTCCGGATTCAATGTCCGAGGCTACTGCGGCGTGAAGCATTCGAACCTGCTCCCCGGTCAGAAGGCCCCCGACCGCGTTGAGCCGTTGGATGTTCGAGTGTGTCTCGAGGAGGCAAAGACCGGAGACGTATCTTTCGCCCTCTTCCTCAAACAGGCTGTCAACGACGTCCGACCCCGTCTCGTTCAGGTACCTCTTTATGAAGGCGGTGGTGTCAGGGAAATGGGCCTTCACTCCTTCTCGCGCCCGTCCCGGATCCGCTGAGTGGTGTTCACCGGCAACGACCAAGAGCTTCTCTCAGAAGGCGGGAATCGAGGCGTTCGCGGGAAGACGGGTCACCGTATCCGAGTTCGGCGAGCCTGCGTCTAGCGTAGTAGGGTGAACGGTCGCCTCCCATGAAATGGCAGGAGACAGGCTTCCGCCGGCCAATTTCAGGCGTATCGTCCACCTTGAGGCACATCGGGGTCTGCTGTTTCGCCCGGACGAGGTCCTGTCATACGGGGCCAAGCCTTCCAACACATGCGATACACAGGGGGTGGATTGTGCCTTGGAATCTGACGACCGGTCAGGGCAACCGCCCAAACTCCCCAACGGCCCGGAAGAGGGGGACCCCTCGCGACGGCCACATGCGCGCAGACCGAAGCTGATGGATAAGATGCGGGAAGCTCTTCGCTCCCGCCACTACAGCCCCAGGACCGAGCAGGCCTATTGTATGTGGGTCAAGCGGTTCATCTTCTTTCACGACGTGAGGCATCCCGCGGAGATGGGGGAACGGGAGATCAACGCCTTCCTCACGCACCTTGCGGTCAAGGAGAAGGTGAGCCCATCCACGCAGAACCAGGCCCTGGCAGCGTTGCTGTTCCTCTACCGGAACGTCATCGGGCGGGAGCTCGGCGAGCTGGGTGAGGTGGTCCGCGCGCGGAAACGCCGGCGCCTGCCGGTGGTCATGAGCCGTGAGGAAGTGAAGGCTCTGCTGGCGAACCTGACCGGCGAGAAGTGGCTGATGGCCTCATTGATGTACGGGGCGGGACTCAGGCTCATGGAGTGTCTCCGTCTGAGGGTTCAGGACCTGGACTTCGCCCGTAGCGAGATAGTCGTCAGGAACGGAAAGGGCGCCAAGGACAGGGTCACCATGTTTCCGGGGTGCCTGAAAGGTCCCCTTCGGAATCACCTCGAGAAGGTGAGAGCTGTTCACCGGCAGGACCTTGCCGACGGCTGGGGCCGGGTGCCGCTGCCGGGTGCCCTGGGCCGGAAGTATCCGAACGCCTCGTCCGATTGGCGCTGGCAGTGGGTGTTTCCACAGGCCAGCCGGTGGAAGAACCCCAGAACCAAGCAGCAAGGCCGGCACCACGTCGACCCGTCTCTGGTCCAGAGAGCCGTCAGGGAAGCGGCGGCCAGGACGGGGTTGCCGAAGCGGGTCACATGCCATACCTTGCGCCACTCCTTCGCCACGCACCTGCTCGAGGCCGGGTACGATATCCGCACGGTTCAGGAGCTCCTCGGCCACAGCGACGTCAAGACCACGATGGTGTACGTCCACGTCCTCAACCGCGGGCCAGCCGGGGTTCGGAGTCCCATCGACTGTCTCTAGAGAGGAAGGAGTCTTACGCGGTTCCGCATAAGACACCATGATAAGGGATGGATGGTCGGAATTAGGGCTTGCAAGAGGGCATGCCACGCCGCCTGAACTCCCTTCGCCGCGTGTTAGGTGGACAAACAAGTGAGGATTTCAGGTTAAAGGGACCAGTCGAATCATTGGTTAGCCGGGCGTACGGGGCTCTGCGAGGGCTGCCGTTGGAGGAGTCTCATGGCAAGGAATGTGGAAATCAAGGCTCGGGTCCATGACCCAGAACGTCTGCAGGCTCTTGCTCAGAGCCTAGCGGATGAGGGCCCGATTGAGATCGTGCAGAGGGACACGTTTTTCTGCTGTCCAAGAGGACGCCTTAAGCTCCGAGAGCTTTCCCCAGAACATGGCCAACTCATCTTCTATCGCCGGGATGACACACCTGGTCCGAAGGAATCAACCTACCTCATCTCCACCACTTCAAGCCCCGGTACCCTGCGGGACACCCTAGCGGCCGCTTTGGGGGTAGCCGGGCAAGTCAGCAAGCGCCGCCTACTGTTTGTCGCCGGCCGCATACGCATCCATCTTGACCAGGTGGACGAACTTGGAGCCTTCGTTGAGTTGGAAGTCGTCCTTGAGGACGGCGAGTCTGTTGAGGATGGCAAAGCCACGGCCCTCGATGTCATGAGGAGACTCGGCATAGTGGAGAGCCAACTCGTAGAAGGAGCCTACGTTGACATGCTGGCCGCCAAAGAGAACTAGGCCGGCTAACCAGCGGTTCAACCTGACGCCGGCCTAACGAGCGCCCATCCGGCTGGCCGCGGCCGGCGCAGGTTAACCGCAACCCGTTAGGCATCCTGCGGAAGCTTGCGAGCCGGCCTGTCTTGACTGGGGTATAATGGCACAAGGAATCTATGGACTGTCGGAGCGATGGTATGCGTCTCTCACCTGAGGACATGCACAAGCTGGTGAGCATTGCCCGAAGGCACGGCGCCTTGAAGGTGTCGCTCTTCGGGTCTTTCGCTCGCGGAGATGCTGACCAGAACAGTGACCTCGATGTTCTCGTGGAGCTGGAACCCGGTCGGTCGCTTCTCGACCTGGTTCGTCTTGAGCGAGCGCTCGAAGAAGCTCTAGGGCTTCACGTGGATGTGGTGACTCCGAAGAGCCTGCATCCTCCAGTTCTTGAGCGCGTGATGGCCGAGAGGAAGTGCGTGCTATGAGACGCACGCGCGACCCTCGTCCGTACCTGCACGACATCTTGGACAGCATACAGCGCATTCGGAGATATACCGAGGGTATGGAGCTAGCTGGCTTCCAAGAGGATGATCTCGTGCAGGATGCCGTGCTCAGGCGAATTGGGGTCATGGGTGAGGCCGTCGGCCATTTACCCGCCGAGTTGAAGGAGCAGTACCCACAGGTTCCGTGGCAGGACATCAAGGGCATGCGGAACAAGCTCATTCATGACTATGGTCATGTTGACCTGGAGCTAGTTTGGGCAGTGGTACAGAAAG
>ENA-OSAE01000499-OSAE01000499.1-marine-sediment-metagenome-genome-assembly--contig:-NODE-499-length-12656-cov-22.644631_pt1 | contig 12656 bp, 12 predicted proteins | sample MGYA00237870_ERZ529317 | MGnify/ENA primary metagenome ERZ529317 (study PRJEB26369, sample SAMN03142812) | marine sediment metagenome | biome: marine; feature: borehole; material: sediment... | reverse complement strand
TCGTTGCTCGGGACTTTCACCCTATAGACAACGCCCATGCCGGGCGCACAAGGAAAGGCCCGGGTTATACACCCGGGGCCCGTTAGCAGCTAGAGCGCGTCACTCCGTCAGGAGAACTTGAGGAACAGCTCCTTGGCCCTCTCGATGGCCTTCTCTCGTTCCTCACCTACGCCCGTCAGCAGACACTCCTCGAGGTAGTTGCCCAAGACCGCCAGGGCGACCTTGCCGATGGCCGCGCGCATGGCCGAGAGCTGTACTATGAGCTCCTCGCAGTGCCGGCCCTCCTCCAGCATCCGCTGCACGCCCCTGGCCTGGCCCTCGATGCGCTTCATCCGGTTGATGAGGTCCTGGACCGTCTTGTCCCGTTCCACCCCGCTCACCTCCATGGCGCTATTCCCCCGCCGTGAGGTTGGCCCGCCTGAACAGCTGCACGAACTGCAAGACAAACCGCAGCTCGCTGTCCTTGAGGTCGCAGATGGCCCTCAGGACGGCCTGAACCTCGGGCTGTGTGAGGAGCCTCCTGAGGTCCGGGGACATGCCCCGCAAGAGGTCCTCGACGTCGGGCTGGTCGAGGATCAGGTAGCAGGGCGAGACCCCCAGGGCCCTCGCCAGCGCCTCCACCGTCCTCAGGGAGGGCCGCACCCGCGCCTGTTCGATCCCCGCCACCATGGCCGGGGATATGCCGGCCTCCTCGGCCAGCTGGCCCTGGCTCCAGCCCAGGGTCTCCCGCAGGTCCCGCACCTTATCGGCCAGGTCCCAGCGGTTATCGTGCAGGAGGACCGACAGCGGCAGGGATAGGAAGGAGGCGAGCCTCTTGAGGACCTCCACGGAGGGCTGGACCGCGTCCCGCTCCACGTCGCTGAGGTAGCTGGGCGAGATGCCGCAGGCCTCGGCCACCTCCTTGATGCTGAGGCCCTCGCGCTCTCTCTGCAGCCGGAGCTTCTGCCCGAGCGTCATGGGCATCTCCCCCTCGCCGTCGCTCCGGGCGGGGCGGGGCTCGGCGGGGGGAGCGGGCTTCAGGACGAGGGCCTCGGAGATGTTGAGAGCCTCACACATCCTCTGCAGGGACTCCAGAGACGGGGTCTTGAGCCCCCTCTCCACCTCGCTGAGGTACGACACGGAGAGGCCCGTGGACCTGGCCAGGTCCTTGAGCGTGTATCCCCTCCGCCGCCTATATTTCCTCAATACAGCACCGGGGTTCTCGGTGGCCAGCATCTTCCTCACCTCGTTTAATTATATACCCTGCTGAGATGTGAGGCAAAGTTAAGGGGCGGGCTGGAGCCCGCCCCCGGTGCGCTATCCCGCCCTTCCCCTGATCTGCTCCTTCATGACCTCCATCATCTTCGGCTTGACCAGGGGAATCATGGCCTTCATCATGTGGGGCATGAGGGCCTCCATCACCTGGGGCAGCATCTCGGGCATCATCTTCCGCATCGACTCCGGCATATCCGGGATCTTCTCCTCCATGAGCTTCAGGATATCGGGCATCATCTTGGGCAGCATCATGTCCATCATCTTGGGCATCATGAGGGGCACCATCCGGTCCATGGCCCCCAGCATGGCGTCCTGAAGCCCTCCGGGCAGGCTCTTCATGGCGCCCATGCCCTTCTGCATGACCTCCGGCATCTTCTCCATCATGCCGGGCATGAGCTCCTCCATCATCTCCACCATGGCGGGGAGGGTCATCTGGTAGAGCATCTTCTCGAAGACCCCCCAGATGTAATGGCAGTTCTCCGTGGGGTCCTCGGTCTCGTAACCGAGCGCCCTGGCCACCACGTTGGCGAAGTCGACTATGGGGACGGAGTGCCCGGTGGCCTTGGCCCCCACCCGGAGCTGGAACTCACAGCAGGGACAGGTGGTGACGATGGCCTCGGCCCCCACGTCCTCGGCCTCGCCCAGCCGGAACTTGACGATCTCGTTGGAGACCTCCTGGTGGCCCACCCGGGTGAGCACGCTGCCGCAGCAGTAGCCGTCCTCCCGGTTGTGCTCCATCTCCACGAACTCGGTCCCGGGAAGGGCCTTCAGGACCTCACGGGGCGGCTCGTAAATGCCCCCGTGCCTGCCGATGTGGCAGGGGTCGTGCCAGGTCAGCTTGGCGAAGCCGGGGTCCTGCTTGAACTCGAGCTTGCCTTCCTTGATGAGCTCCGCGGCGAGCTCGGTGATGTGCACGATCTCCACGTCCCAAGACAGCCCGAGCTTCCGGGCGTAGGTCTTGTAGAAGTGGTGCAGGGCGACCCAACAGCCGGGGCAGGAGACCACCAGTTTCTTGATGCCGCGGCCGTTGATCTGGCCGATGTTGTACCTCACCACCTCTTCGAAGAGCTCCCACTTGCCGGCCATGAAGAAGGGGACGCCGCAGCAGGCCTCGTCCTCGCCGAGGTACGCGAACTCGATCCCGCCGTCGCGGAGGATCCGCACGGCGTTGGCCGCGATGTCGCTCTCGATGAAGGACGCCGTACAGCCCGCCCAGTAGCCGATCTCGCCCTCATCCTGGTACTGGACGTCCTCGGGCACCCAGCTGGCCCGGTCCTTACTGTAGGCGCCCCAGATGTTCCTCTGGCCCTTGTAGCTCGCCGCCATCATCTCGAAGGCGGGGAAGGTCATGAACTCCTTCTCCTGGATCAGGAACCCCCTCATATCATCCCACAGGGCCTGGATGGGTATCTGCACCTGACAGACGTCGTCGCACCGCTTGCAGGTGGTGCACAGGAGGAACTTATCCACGACCTCCTGGGTCAGGGGCAGCTTTCCGGTGTCGTAGGCCCGCAGGAAGTTCCACTTGCCGCGCGGCGAGGCGCTCTCCCACTTCATCCCCGAGAACAGCGTGCAGACGTTCCGGCAGTAGCCGCACCGGGTACAGGTGACCGCCTCCTCGGCGATGAGCGCCGGCAGCCGGCTGCTCTTGCCGGGGGTCTTGCCCGCCACCGCGGCCGCCAGCTTCACGATGGGCCGCATGGAGCGGGCCATCCGCAGGGCGGCGGCCATGGCGTCACCCTGCCGCAGGATCTTACCGGGGTTCAGGAGGTTACCGGGGTCCACCTTCGCCTTGTATTCCCTATACCTCGCCAAACGCTCCGGGCCCAGGTAGGCCTCGGCCTCGTCAGTGAGGTACAGCCCCACGGAGTAGGGGCGGCCGCCGTTCCTCTTCACCGCGTCGAGCACGTACAGGGACTTGCTGAAGTTGATGGTGTAGGCCGCGGTGCGCTCGTCGTCCAGCAGGAAGGTGAGGAGGGTCATCTCCTGTCGGCCGCACATATGCCCCTCGATGGCAATGCCGGGGGCCTCGACCTGGATGTCCCGGACGGCTGAGGCCAGCCGGTCGACCGGGACCAGGCCCTCGCTGGGGATCAGGGAGGGCCCTAGCCGCTTGAGCCGCATGGGGTAGAACCTCTCCTCCCACTCGTGCTCGGCCATCTCCTGGGGCAGCAGCCGCCCGCCCTCGTCCTTCACGGTCTCCACCAGCTGATCGCGGACCGCTGAGCGGGAGGCGGGGAACACGAAGAGGACGTAGCACTCCTTCTCGCCCGGCTCCTCCTCATCGGAGGCCCGCCGCTGATAGGCCACGTACTCGGCCGTGGAGAAGCCGACGTGCCAAAGGGGCAGGTCGGAGTCGGATACCCGCTCGAGAGCCCTCTGCAGGGCCGCGAGGTCCGGGAAGCCCGCCAGCAGTGGGACGTCCTGGTCGGCCGGCCGCACGGCCAGAGTGACGGAGTAGATGAGCCCGGTGGTCCCCTCGAGGCCCACTACCTTCTCCAGGTCGCTCCCGGCGAACTTCATCACCTCGCCGGAGGGGGACACGAGCTCAACCTCCAGGACGTTGTCGCCGATCGTTCCGTACTCGAAGCTGCCTATGCCCGCGCCGCCCTCGGCCACCCAGCCGGCCACCGTGGACCCGAGCGCGCTGGTGGGATACAGGCGCAGGGCCAGGCCCTCGTCGGCCAGGGCCTTCTCCAGCTCCTTCCACACCACCCCGGCCTCGACGCGGACCCGAAGGCCAGAGGGGTCCACCTCCAGGACGCGGTCCAGCCTGGTGAAATCGACCACGATACCCCGCCGGGCCGGCACGCAGCCGCCGTAGCCGCTGGTCCCCGCCCCGCGAGGGACCAGGGGCACCTCGTGCCGCCGCGACAGCTGCACCAGGAACACCAGGTCCTCCAGGGACTCGGGCTGTACCACCGCGTCCGGGACGTTGCTGATCATCTTCTCCACCAGGGAGGGAAGGGCGCCCACGTCGCGGGAATACAGGTACCGCTCCACCCGATCGAAGGTCACCCGGTCGCCGAACCTCTTCTCGATCTCCTCTCGCCAGCGCAACAGCCGACACTCCCTTCGCTTGTGAATAGCTGCACTAAGTTACGCAAAAAGGGCCGTTGATACGATTATAGTATAGGACATTTTCGCTGGGAGTGTCAACGAAAAGCTAGCAGATCATGTGAAAACTTTTAACGGCCTCCTGCGGGCGAAGTCAACCCAGATAACGTTGGAGGGTCGGGGGGCGTCGTGGGCGGGATAGGCGCGAGGCGACCGCTCGCGCGCCAGGTCGCGCCAGGCCCTGTCCCTGAATTCCTCCAGGAGGGCCTCGCCGTAGCCGCCGCGGAGATAGGTCAGGGTGCGGTCGCCGAGGGGCGCGCCAGCCCGGCCGAGGGCGTCGGTGACCAGCTGGCGAAAGCCCGCGGCGGTGGGCGGGTAGGGGGGCGTTGGGAGCTTGGCCGTCGGCAGGCAGGCGGACCTCGACCGCCCTACTGCGTAGAGCCCGCCCCCCGGGAAGAGTCCTTCGAGCCATGAGGCCCGCTGGAGCCGGACCACGGCCTCCTGCGGCCTCACCGCCGGGAAGGCCTCGAGGGCCAGCACGGCCTCGCATGAGCTCGAGACCTGGGCCCACAGACGGCCCAGGACCGGCCTCGTCAGGCCCGCCGCGCGGCCGCCGTAGGAGAGCTTCAGGCCCCGCCGCCGGCCGAGCCTCTCCACCTCGCCGTCAAGTCCCGGGTCTCCCGGCGCCACCAGGTACAGCGTGGTCGCCTCATCCGTCAGGGCCTCAATGGCGTCGTCGAGAACACACAGGAGGAACTCCCTGGACTGGGTCCAGCTCACCCTGTCACCGCACTGGGCCAAGAGCTTCGCCAGCGAGTAGGTGGTCAGCAGGACGGCCTTCCTCATGGGCCTCACCTCTCCCAAGGGCTTGTAATAATTCTATCACAGAATTGTCATAAAAGATAGACAAAAGGGCCGCCTTACGGCGGCCCGCAAGGGAGCCTCTGGGGTCGGGGCCCTCCTGGCTTACCCCTTGTCGACGACGCTCACGCGATACTCCACCTTGGCCCCGCGGGTGAGCATAGCCGAGACCGAGCAGTACTTGTCCTTGGACAGGTTTACGGCCTTCTGCACGTTGGCCTCCTTCAGCCCCTCGCCCTCGACTATGTACTCGATCACGAAGGACTTGAAGACCCTGGGATGTTCCTCGGTGCGTTCGGCCGCGACCCGGATCTCGAGGCCGGTCACCGGCTCCCGCATCTTCTTCAGGATGGAGATGACGTCCATCCCCGTACATCCCCCGAGAGCCAACAGGGTCGCCTCCATGGGGGAGGGGACGTCACCACGTCCGCCCTTGTCGGCGGGGTAGTCGAAGGCCAGCCGGCCTCCCGAACCGGCCACTCCCTCGAACCTCATCCCGCCGGACCACGTAACCTTGGCCTCCAGCATGGTAAACCCCCTCAGAGCGTGGCCTCTAACTTGGAGGACAGGGCCTCCTTGGGCATGTAACCGATGAACCTCTCCACCTCCGCCCCGTCCTTGAACAGGATCAGGGTGGGTATGCTCATCACCCCGTACTGGGCGGCGCTGGAACGGTTCTCGTCCACGTTGAGCTTGCAGACCTTCAACCGACCGGCGTATTCATCGGCTATGGACTCCACCACCGGGGCCACCATGCGACAGGGCGCGCACCAGGCGGCCCAGAAGTCGACGAGGACTGGCGTGTCGGACTCCAGGACCTCAGCCTCGAAGGTGGCGTCGGTTACCTCTACCACGTTATCGGACATGTTCATTCCTCCCGGCTGTATGGTTATCATCTATGTGGACGCCGCCGGCGTCCTCCCTTAGCCTCACGTAAAGGCCCCGCTGCCGCACGAGCTTCCGGTAGTTAGGGTTCCACCTTTTGCGATGCCGAATCCGCTCAAGAGGCGCTTGGCCTCTTGGCCGCAGTCGGGACAACGGGCCTCGTCCCGCTTGCTGGCGGGCACCAACAGGGAGAACCTGCGACCACAGCTGGAGCAATGGTACTCGTACAGGGGCACATCCTTCACCTCCATACCCCCTAGGGTATCTCTAGGAGTAATATATCCAACTCAGGGCCCCATGTCAACACCCTCCCCGCGCGGGCGAGCAGGATGAGTGGAGAAGTATGGAGAATATAGGAAAAGTTGAACTCGCCAACCCCATCACTAGGAGCTGAAGGACGATGCGATACGTCTTCTGCCCTGGAACGGCCCTGGTCTTCGACGTCGGAGGCCCCTACGGGCCCACCGTCGCCCGAAGCCTCGAGGCCTTCACGGCCCACGTCTCCGCCCGGCTGCCCCACTGCCGGCGAGCCACCCTCCTGGCCGTGCGGCCGGCGCCGGGGGTGAGCCTCGTCCCCGAGGCGTGGCTCGCCTCATACAGTTTCCCCACCGCGGCGCCCACTTCCTGCTGTTACCTCTCACCCCGCGAGGCCATCTGTTTCATCCCGGCCGCAGGAGAGTCGGACCTCCCCTGGCACGAGGGCTGCGGGGGTCTATGGTACGGGAGGGCCGCGTACCCGGCCGATGCCCTCTCAGCCCAAGGCCTGATCCGAAAGGCGCGCCTGCTAGCGGAACTGGCCTTGGAGACCGGACGACCTCGCCTCGATGCCGCGGGGGTGGAGGGGGAAATAATAGGGCTTAGGGAGGAGCTCGGGCGGCTGGTGATCAGGGGCTACGCCCTGACCTCCCCGGAGGTGGCGGCCCTGAGCCGGGTTCTCGACGCCTTCGTGTTGGCCGCCCAGAGGCTCAAGGAGAGCTAGGAGGAACCCCCGCCCGGCCGCCGAATACCTAAGGGGTTATGCGCCCCAACAACGCACGGGAGGTTGTGAGATGGACACCTTGAGATTCATCGACGAGGAGCTAGAGGGGCTGCGTGAGGCCGGCCTGTACAACGAGATCCGGGTCCTCGAGGGCGCGCAGGGGGCCTGGGTACGGATCGGGGGACGGAAGGCCCTGAACCTCTGTTCCAATAACTACCTGGGGCTGGCCTCGGACCGCCGGCTGGTCGAGGCGGCCCGGCGGGCGGCGGAGGAATACGGCGTGGGCCCCGGCGCCGTGCGTACCATAGCGGGCACCATGACCATCCACAAGGAGCTGGAGCGGAAGCTCGCCGCCTTCAAGAGGACCGAGGCCACCCTGGTCTTCCAGTCGGGCTTCAACGCCAACCTGGCCACCATCCCGGCCCTGGTGGGCAAGGGCGATACCATCTACTCGGATGCCCTGAACCACGCCAGCATCATCGACGGCTGTCGCCTAAGCCGGGCGGAGATCAAGGTTTACGAGCACAATGACCCGGACTCCCTGGAGAAGCTGCTGCGGCAGGAGGTGCCGGGCAGGAAGCTCATCGTCACCGACGGGGTCTTCAGCATGGACGGGGACATCGCCCCCCTGCCGGAGATAGTGGAGCTGGCCGAGAGGTACGGGGCCATGGTGATGGTGGACGACGCCCACGGGGAGGGGGTCCTCGGCTCCCACGGCAGGGGCATCGTGGACCACTTCCACCTCCACGGCCGCGTGGACGTCGAGGTGGGGACGCTGTCCAAGGCCCTGGGGTGCGTCGGCGGCTTCGTGGCCGGCAGCGCCCGGCTGGTGGAGTACCTCGAGCAGAGGGCCCGACCCTTCCTCTTCAGCACCGGCCTGACTCCGCCGGACGTGGCGGCCAACATCGCCACGGTGGAGATCCTGGAGGCCAGCGACGAGCTGGTCCAGCGCCTGTGGGAGAACGCCCGTCATTTTAAGACCAAGCTCGGCGAGCTCGGCTTCGACACGGGCAAGAGCCAGACGCCCATCACCCCGGTCATCATCGGCGAGGCGGCCCGGGCGGCCGAGTTCAGCCGCAGGCTCTTCGAGAGGGACGTCTTCGCCCAGTCCATAGGTTTCCCCACCGTGCCGCGGGGCACGGCCCGCATCAGGGTCATGATCTCGGCCATCCACTCCCGGGAGGACCTGGACTTCGCCGTCGAGGCCTTCCGAGCGGTAGGCGAGGAGATGGGGATACTCTAGTGGCGATCTCAAAGGGCCCGGCGGGAGAGGCCGCCGGGCCCTGGGCTATCTCACGTAGATGTGGTTGGAGAATATCCAGGGGAAGCGACCCCTGTATACCTCCACCCGGTAGGCGCCGGGCCGCGCCACCGGAAAGAGAACCCGCCGCCCCCTCCTCTCCTCTACCACGGCCCCGTCCCGGACCAGGACGCAGCGGGCCTCCCGGGGCACCTCCACCCTGAGGGCCATACCCCGCCGGAAGGACACCTCGTCGCCCATCAGGGCGTCGTCGTAGTACAGGGCGAAGCCCCTCTCGGCGCCCACGCCCAGGTTCTGCATGTAACAGCGGCCCCGGGCCAGGGCCCCGAGGACCGCCCGCCGGTCGGCGTCGAGCTCGCCCCGCAGGGGCTCCTCCAGGAGGACGTTGGTGCGCAGGGTGCGCAGCTGCCGCCGGTAGCTGGCCACGATCAGGGGGAGCCGGTCCCAGCGTCCCCCGCCGTGGGCGTCCACCCCCGCGATGCCCACGGTCCTGCCCCGGGCGGCCAGGGAGTCCCACAGGGCCAGGTTCTCCCGTGGGGGGCCGTTCACCCGCCACACGGGGAAGAGGGCGGTGAGGAGCGCCGCGGGGAGGTTCTGAGAGCGGGCCACCAGCTGGGAGAAGAAGTTCCACACCTCTAGCCCCGTAAACCCCGTGAGGGGCCAGGCATCCCAGCGGTAGCTGGGGAGACGCAGGAAGGGGCTCCCCACGTCGTTGGGGTGGCCGAGGAAGCCGAGCCCCCCCTGCCGGGCCACGCTCTCCACCACCTCGGCCGGCGCAAGCTCCCGCGAGGGCACCTCCCCGATCCCGAGACACAGGTAGTGGTTGCGATCGGGGCTGACCTCGGCGCCCACCAGCAGGAGGAGGCCGTCGTACCACCCCTCGACGGCGGGGCCCCCGCCCAGGGTATCGTGGTCGGTCACGATCAGGAAGTCCGCCCCGGCGGCGCGGGCGGCCGCGGCGACGTACTCGTAGCCGGCCGTCCCGTCGGAGCGGTCGGTGTGCACGTGGATGACGCCGGAGTACTCGAAGGGGCTAGGCAGCCTCATCACCTCAACCTCACGGGAATACAGCGGTCGAACTCTATCCGCTCGGGGTCGACCCTCAGGGCCAGGGCCATGACCTCCACTCCGGCCGAAGCGGCCTCTCGCAGGGCCCGGCCGAAGGCCGGGTCCGTCTCGTCGTTGGGCCTCACCTCGGCCACGTCCGACCTGCCGACGACGAAGACGACCCGGGACCAGTACCCCTCGCGGAGGGCCCGGGTCAGCTCGGCCAGGTGCCGGGCGCCCCTGGCGGTGGGCGCGTCCGGGAACAGGCCCGTGCCGGACCGGACGAGGGTCACCGACTTACACTCCACGTACATCCTCTCCCGGCCCCGGCCCAACAAGAGGTCGAAGCGGCCCCGGCCGCGGCGGGGCTCGCGCTCGAGGAGGCGCCACTCCGCGAAGCCGGGGAGCTCTCCCAGAGCGAGCGCCAGGAACCGGTGGGGCAGGCGGGCGTCGACCGAGACGTAGGTGCCGCCGACCCGCACCAGCACGAGGTCGTACTGCGTCGTCCGTGTGGGCCCCGGCCGGTAGGCCAGCCAGGCCGGGGTGCCCGGCGCCAGCAGCTCCTCGAGCCGGCCCGAGTTCGGCAGGTAGGCCTTAACCTGCCGCCCCCCCACCTCCACTAGCACGGCGAACCTGTTGGCCCGCGACACCACGGAGCCCTGGACCAGCGGGCCCAGCTCAATCGCCGGCACAGTCCGGGCACCTGCCGTAGAACTCCAGCCGGTGACGGGAGACCTCGAAGCCGCCGGCCTGGCGAGCGCGGTCCTCCAGCTCCTCCATGACCGGCATGTCCAGGTCGAAGACCCTGCCGCACACGTCGCAGCGGAAGTGGTAGTGGTTCTCTGCCCTGCCGTCGAACCGGCTGTAGGTGCTGCCGAACTCCAGCTCCATGATCTCGCCGGCCTCGGTGAGAAGCCTCAGGTTACGGTACACCGTCCCCAGGCTGATGTTGGGGACCTCCTTCTTGACCTGCTCGTACACCCAGTCCGCGGTGGGGTGAGAGTCGGTGTTGCGCAGGACCTTGAGGATTACCTCCCTCTGCCTCGACTTCCTCCTGTTCTTCATCCCCGGCCTCCTCTACTAATAACTGTTTTTGTTTTAGGATACCCGCTGGCGGGGAGGCGGTCAAGGCCGCTACTTCCTCACCGACCCTCCGTAGCCGAGCAGCCTCTGTCCCAGGGACCAGTAGCTCTGATAATGATAGATCAGCGGATTCAAGCGCTCAGGTACCAGCCGCTGCCTCTCGTCCAGGGCCGCCTCGTCCACGTGCACGGCCACCACCTCGCCGATGAACAGGTCGTGGCTCCCCAGGGAGACCCGCGACCTCACCACGCACTCCAGGTTCAAGGGGCACTCCGCCAGCAGCGGCGCCCGCACCTTGGCCGCGGGGGCCCGGGTGAAGCCGGCCAGCTTGAACTTATCGTCCTTGCGGCCCGACTTCATGCCGCAGAGGTCCACCTTCTCCACCTGGTCGGCCGTGGGGACGTTCACCACGAACTCGCCGGTCTTCACCAGGAGGCCGTGGGAGTGCCTCTGGGGCCTCACCCCTATGCCCACCATGGGGGGGTCCGAGCACAGGGTGCCCGCCCAGGCCACGGTGATGATGTTGTCCTCCCCCTCCTCGCCAGCAGTCACCAGGACCGCGGGCAGGGGGTAGAGGTAGGTCCCCGGCTTCAACATCTTCTTAGTCACCAGACAACACCTCCAGTTCCACTAGCCTGCCCCGACGGGGCCTGCCGTCTTGATCCCAGTTCATGAGCTCGTAGTAGAGCTGGCGGGCCGCCTCTAAGTCCGCTGCGCTCGGGGCCCGCCCTCCCCGGAGGGGCTCCAGGAACCGCGCCGGCAGCCGCTCCTGCGCCGGCACCAGCCCCTCCCTCAGGTTCAGCATACGCGCCAGCACGTGGCCCCGTTCTCCTACCCGCATGAGCTCGAGCAGGTCGACGTCCCAGCCCGTGACGGCCCGCACCATCTCGGCGACCTGGGAGGGCCGCCAGGGGACGAAGTAACAGAGGACCGCCGAGTCCAGGAAGTGCCGCCACCGGCTCACCACCGCGTACAGCCTCACCTTGGCGGGGCTGAGGTCGTCGGGCGGCAGGGGCTCGTAGATGCCCAGGCTGTTCACGGCCCGCAGCGCTGCTCCTCGCTTGGCGTAGGCGGTGTCGTGGATGTTATGGCAGTGGTCGGCGCCCGTGGGCGAGACCATGTACCCGAGGCCCAGACCCCACTTGTAACGGGGCTCGTGCATGGGCATCTCCAGGCCCCGCACGTGCATGGCCAGGGCCTCGGCCTCGGGGCCGAGCCTCGTCGCCGCCGCCCGCACGCCGTCGGCGAGGAGCTCGCCCAGCGGGCCGCGCCGGTGGGCGATGGCCTCGATGCCCTCGAGCATGGCCTCGGCGTTCCCGAAGGTGAGCCTCAGGCCGCCCGTTTCCTGGGCCGTGAGGAGCCCGCGCTCGAAGGCCTCCATGGCGAAGGCCAGACACACCCCGGTGGAGATGGTGTCCAGGGTATAGGCGTTGCAGAGCTCGTTCCCCTTACACACCGCCGCCAAGTCGTCGACGCCGCACAGGGACCCCAAGGCGGCCAAGGTCTCGTATTCGGGCCCGCCGTAGACGGGGTCGACAGGATAGGGCTCATCCAGGGCCACGACTCGTTTGCAGTTTATGGGGCAGGCGTAACAGTTATCCCTGCCGACGAGGTATTCGTCGCGCAGGCGCTCCCCGGATATCCCCTCGGCGCCCTCGAAGCTGCCGGCCCGGAAATTGTGGGTCGGGAGCCCCCCGGCCTCGTGGAGCTTGAGGAGGACGCCGGCGGTGCCGAGCTCCTTGAGCCCGCCCACAAGCTCCGCCTGGTTCTCTCGGAGCCAGCGCGAGAGGGCCACCAGGGCCTCTCTGTCCGCCACCTCGGGTGACCCCTGGCCGCGTACCACCACGGCCTTCAACTTCTTCGACCCCATGACCGCCCCCAAGCCGGTCCTGCCGGCGAAATGCGTGAGGTCATGGGCCACGGCGGCGTAGCGGACCAGGTTCTCCCCGCCCGGGCCAATGGAGGCGATCCGGACGCCCTTTCCCGTCTCCTGACGGAGGAGGGCGTCGGCCTCGGCGGTCTTCTTGCCCCAGAGGTGAGCCGCGTCCCTTATCTCCACAGCATCAGGCGTCACGTAGAGGTACTTGGGCGTCCTGGCCGCCCCGGTGATCACCAGGGCGTCGTAGCCGGCCCCTTTGAGCTCGGCGGGGAAGAAGCCGCCTCCCTCGGCGTTCCCGAAACCGCCCGTGAGGGGCGACAACGCCCCCACGCCCCCCCTGCCGCTCCCCG
>ENA-OSAE01000498-OSAE01000498.1-marine-sediment-metagenome-genome-assembly--contig:-NODE-498-length-12688-cov-15.233278_pt1 | contig 12688 bp, 11 predicted proteins | sample MGYA00237870_ERZ529317 | MGnify/ENA primary metagenome ERZ529317 (study PRJEB26369, sample SAMN03142812) | marine sediment metagenome | biome: marine; feature: borehole; material: sediment... | reverse complement strand
GCCGCGGGCCTGCGAACCTGTGGCGAGGTTCTGAAAAACCAAGGCCGATGGGGCTGTGCCCACGTTTGCTTGACAGCAACGCGGAGGGCGGCCCGGTTGACCCGGGAAATCGCTGACTGGTATCATCCTCGTAGTCCGGGGCCATGTTTCGGCCGTCTTGGGGATGGGAAAGGACGGTCCGGCACCCGGCCACCCCCGGGGGTGGGGGGGTAACCCCTTGTGATTCCGCGCTATACGCGCCCGGTCATGGCCGAGCTCTGGTCTACGGCCAACCGCTACCGTCGCTGGCTCAAGGTCGAGGTTCTGGCCTGCCAGGCTCAGGCACGGCTCGGGCGCATCCCGGCCGAGGCCGCGGAGCGCATCACCCGTGGCGCCGCCGCGATGGACATCGACGACGCCTTCGTGGCCGAGGTCGAAGAGGTGGAGCGGGTCGTCCGCCACGACGTCATCGCCTTTGTCACCGTCGTGGCCCGGCGCCTGGGCGAGGACGGCCGCTACGTCCACTACGGCCTGACGTCCTACGACGTTGTCGACACGGCCCTCTCGAGCCTCATGGTCGAGGCCGTCGACATCATCCGCTCCGGCCTGGACGAACTCAGCACCGTCCTGGCCGACCTCGCCGTCCGGCACCGCCGGACCCTGATGGTCGCCCGGACCCACGGCGTCCACGCCGAGCCGACCACCTTCGGCCTGAAGATGGCCCTGTGGTACTCCGACAGTCTCCGCAACCGCGAGCGTCTGCTGAGGGCCCGCGAGGAGGTGGCCGTGGGCCGGCTGGCCGGGGCTGTCGGCACCTACGCCAACGTCGACCCGTCGGTCGAGGCCTACGTCTGCGAGAAGCTCGGTCTCCGTCCGGCGGCCGTCTCGACCCAGGTGCTCCAGCGCGACCGTCACGCCGCCTACCTCTCCGCTCTGGCCCTTCTGGCGTCGTGCCTGGACCGCTACGCGGTGGAGATCAGGCACCTTCAGCGGACGGAGGTCCGCGAGGTGGAGGAGCCCTTCCACGAGGGACAGAAGGGCTCGTCGGCCATGCCCCACAAGCGGAACCCGGTCGGGTGTGAGCAGGTCTCGGGGCTGGCCCGGCTCGTGCGGGCCAACGCCGCGGCCGCCCTCGAGAACATCGGTCTGTGGCACGAGCGCGACATCTCGAACTCCTCCGTCGAGCGGGTCATCATCCCGGACTCCACGACCCTCGTCGACTACATGCTGGCCCGCTTCACCGGGATCATGAAGGGCCTCCGGGTCCACCCCAAGCGCATGCTCCGGAACCTCGAGGCCACCGGGGGCCTCGTCTACTCCCAGCGGGTCCTGTTGGCGCTGGTCGACGCGGGGCTTCCGCGGCAGGAGGCCTACGACATAGTGCAGAGGCACGCGATGGAGCTGTGGCGGGAGATGGATGAGGCGGGTGGGCCGACCGACGAAGAGGGCCGGCCCGTCGACGGTTTCCACGAGCGGCTGGCCGCCGACCCCGTCGTCAGGCGGCATCTCGGCCCGGAGGCCCTTGCCGCCTGCTTCGACCCGGAGTGGTACCTCCGTAACGCCGGAGTCATCTTCGAGCGTCTGGGTCTCTGATGCGGGCTCTACCCGCAGAACTGGACTATCACCTCGGCCAGGACCTTGGCCCCGGTCATCACGCTCGACAGGGTGACGTACTCCCGGGCCGTGTGGGGGCCGCCCCCATCGGGTCCGAAGATGACCGTCGGTATCCCGGCCTCGCCCAGGAGGGCCGAGTCGAGCCAGGCGCTCGAGACGCCGTACTCAGGGTCACGCCGGGTCACGGCCCGGTAGGCGCTGGCCAGGGCCTGGACTATGCCCTCGTTGCGGTCGACCTCGTAGGCCCGGCGCGTGAGCCCCAGGGTCACCTTGGCCCGGAAGGAGCGGTCCTCGGCGGCGAGACGGCGGCAGATCTCGTCGAGCTCCTCCGCGGCCACGGCCGGGTCCTCCCCGGGAAGGGTCCGCCGCTCGAATTGTGTCACACAGCGGTCCGGGTAGGTGCTCATCTCGCGCCCGCCCTGGATGATGGAAGCGTGGATGGAGGGGTGTCCCAGAAGGGGGTGGGGCCTTGTCCTGAGGTAGCTCTGGCCGAGCCGCTCCACGGCCATAAGGACCTTGCCCATCTTGGTGATGGCGTCGATGCCCTCCTGCGGGCGGCTGCCGTGGGCGGCCAGTCCGGTCGTCTCGACCGCGACCCAGGCGAACCCCTTGTGGGCGAGGTGCAGGGTGAGTCCGGTGGGCTCGGTGACGATGGCGGCGTCGGCCGTGTAGCGCTTCACGACGTCCTGTGTCCCGAGACTGGCGTACTCCTCGTCCATGACTCCTGTGAAGAGCACGGAACGGCGGAGGGGGATGTCGGCCCGCTTCACCGCGGCCAGGGCGAGGAGGGCCATGGCCACTCCTCCCTTCATGTCGAAGGCCCCGCGCCCGTACACCTTCCCCTTGCGGACGGGCGGCCGCAACGGGTGGTGCGCCATGCCCTCTATGCTCACCGTGTCGGTGTGGCCGTTCAGGATGAGGCCGTGGTGCCGGTCCAGGACGGCCTCGCTCCCCTCCCGGTTCCCGGGCGGGATGGCGGCCACCACGTTGGGGCGGCCCGCGACGACTTCGTCGAGCCTGACGGGCAAGCCCAGGCCCTGGAGGTAGTCGGCGATGTACCGGGCCACCTCGAGTTCGCCGGACCCGCCGGGCACGAGCGACGGGTTGACCGACTCGATGGCGATGAGACCCGTCAGAAGCTCCGTGGCCTCGTCCTCGTCTATCTCCCACTCCCAGACCACAGACCACACCCACCTTCGGTCCGCACGTGAGTTCCGTGTCCACGCAGGAGTTTCACCGCGGGGCGGTCCGATTCATGCCGTCTCCCCGGGGATAGTCGATGCCGCTTGGCGCCGCCCGGGCCTCCACCATCCGGCGTGGTGGGCGGTTCAGCCGGCCGCGGCGGCTTTGGCGTTCCAGGGACAGACGTCCTGGCAGGCCCGGCACATGAGGTGGACGTTCGGACTGGACCGGGGCTCGTAGAGGGGGACGTCCAGCGCCCGGAAGCGCCGCAGGACGTCGGGGTCGGCCTCGTCGATGTCGCCGGCCCTCTCGCGGAGGGTCAGGGCCACCAGGCAGGCTTCAGGGTCGACCGTGTAGGGGGAGAGGGCGCCCATGGGGCAGACCTCGAGACAGCGCTCACAGGAGCCGCACGGGTCCCAGGAGGGGTCGAGCCCGTTCTCCGCGGGCGATGTTCCCGTGGACCGGAGCTCGGCGTCGGTGAGAAGGCAGGCCAACCGGAAGTCCGAGCCGAGACGCGGGTGGAGGACGAGGGAGTTCTTGCCGAACCTCCCCAGGCCCGCGAGGACGGCCAGCCGCTTGTAGGGGAGGCGGCCTGTGGCGGAACGGACCTTGAACCCCCGGCGGAGAAGCCAGGCGGCCAGCTTCTCGGCCCGTTGGGCCATGAGGGCGTAGGCCGGGTAGCGCCATGCGCCCCGCCGCCCGTCGAAGGCGGCCACATCCAGCACAGGGTCCCAGAGGGCGAAGCCGACGACGACCACCGACCGCACCTCGGGCATGATGTCGGCGGGCCGGACCGTGGGTCGGCGTATCTCCCAGTAGTCGACGGCGATCCCGGCGTACCGGTCGGCGTCCTCGGGGGCGACCACGCCGAAGAGGTCGAGCTCCAGCCGGCTGGCTTCAGACTCCAGTTCACGGGTGAGGTCGCCGGCGCGGCGGGCTTCCGGGTCGGCGGCCGAAGAGCCGCTCCTGCCGGTGTGGGACACCTGGACCACTCTCCTATGTCAGTCCGGCGGCATGCGGACCATGAAACGGTCGGCGGGGTTCAGGACCTCGCGGGTGAGGAGGCCGAGGGTTCGGGCCGTCTCCTCGACGGTCCGGCCTACGATGCCTTCACCGACGGGAATGGACCCGCCGAGGCGGGCCAGCCGGCCGGCGTTGACGCCGACGGCGGCTCCCTCCCCTATCTTGAGGGCACAGCTTCCCTTGGCTCCATCGCAGACCATCGCGAACAGCCCTCCGGCGGCGAGCTGGACGGCGGACTCGACTTCCTCCGGGCTCCCGCCGGCAAGGTGGCACACGGCCGCGGCGACCCCGGCCGCTCCGGTCACGCTCCCGCACAGCGCAGAGACCCCGCCGGTGAAGGCCTTGAAGTAAAGGTTGACCGCGTGAGCCAGCACGAGGGCCCGGGCGAGGGCAGAGCGGTCTGTGCCTTCGTCCGCCGGACCGGAGGTCGCCTGTGCTGGGGCCGGCTCGGGGGTCCCGGCCGTTTCCCGCTCCCGTGCCGCCAGAAGGACCGGGATGCTGACCAGGATACCCTGGTTCCCGCTGCCTCCGGATGTCAGGATCGGCCATTGTGTGCCGCCCATCCGCGCCGAGACGGCGGCCGCGCACCAGAGACGGGCCGTGGCGGCGGCGTCGCACGGCCGGGTGGAGGGACTTCCGCCTGCCGCCCGGCGCAGGGCTTGGGTGAGGTCGGGAGCCGCCTCCCGGCACCCGCCCGCCAGCGCCTTGGCGGCGAGTTCCAGGTTGCGCTCGGCGCCCTCGACGAGGTAGAGGGTGTCCTCGGGTCGGGCCGACACCGCGGCCTGGTAGACCTCGCGGAAGGGGAGGTCGGCGAGGCGCTGGAGAGGAACGTGCTCCGCGGTGAGGGCCCCTCCCGCGGCTGGGGCACCTTCCGACCCGGGAGCCTGCGGCGGGGCCTCCGCTCCGTCGAGGGCCAGGCGGGTCACGTTGGCATGAGAGCCCTCGATGATGACTTCGGCCGCATGGCGGGATGTTCTGAGGATGACCCGGGCGAACACGCCCGGACGGTCGGGGTCGGCGGTGACGGTGACCCTCCCGCTGGAGAGGAGGGCGAGGGCGTCCTTCTCGTCAGGCGGGCGGACCTCCCGCAGGACTTCCAGTCCGAGGTCCGGTCTTCCGGCGACGGCCCCGAGGGCCGCGGCGGCGTCAAGGCCCTTGAGCCGGCTTCCGGGGAGACCGACGGCCCGGGCGTTCTTGAAGACCCCGAGACTCACGGTGACCTCGATGGAGACCGGGGAACCGCCGGCCAGGGCCCTGGCGCGGGCCGCCGCAAGCGCGACCATGGCCGGTTCGGTGCAGCCTACGGACTCCAGGGCCTCCTGCCTGATGAGAGAGAGAAGAAGGCCCTGTGCCGCATCCCTGGCCGCGGCGGACCGGGTTCGGGGTCCTTCCGGGTTTCGCGTGTCGTCTGACTGAGTGTCCAATGGCTCTCCCGCGACTGGATTTCCACTTCACCACCGTTGTTCCCTGCCGTGAGGAGCGACGAGGCCCGCCAGCCCCTGTTCGCATCCGTGTCAACGGACCTGCCGTTGACCGGCTGGGAGGCTCGGGCGACTGCTCCGCCGCCCTGAGACTGGGCGGGACCTCACCCTCAGTAGTGCCCCATGAGCCCGCGGTCCCGGGCGACGTTGACGCAGTAGCCGAAGGCCGCGACGCCGAGGAGGAGGTAGGCCAGGCCGACGCCGACGGCCGTGGCGAGGTCCCCGGCGGGAAGCTCCCACAGCCGGTATCCCTCCACCATGACCTTCCTCAGGAGGTGGTTCCCCAGGGACAGGGGGAGGTATCTCGCCCACACGTACTCGCTGACGGGGACCATGAGGAAGACCACGAACACGAACTGGAGGATCTGGAAGGAGTTCTGGATGCGCTTGAAGACCAGGGCCAGGCCGCCCATGAGAAAGCCGAAGCCGCAGGGAGCGAGGATGGTGATGACGGTGAGGGGAAGGAGGCTGGCCAGGTCAAGGTTCAGCCGGTAGCCGGTCGTGAGGAGGACGGCCAGGAGCATGAGCGTGATGACCGCGAGGTTGGTGACGAACCGCGCCACGAGGAACGAGCCGTTCACCCAGCCGAAGCCGGCCGGGGTCAGATAGAGTTGTTCAAGGGTCCCTATCTCGGCCTCTGTCGAGATGCTCCACGCAAGCTCCTGGTAGGCTATGATGGCGAAGAGCCACACGAGGTAGCCGACGACCAGTCCCTCCAGGGTGTCGCCTACTTTCACCGCGGCCCCTCCGATGGCCCGGGCTCCGAAGAAGAGGAGCAGGAATAAGATGTACATGGTGACGAGACCGGTCACCAGGTTGAAGAGGTAGCGCCTGAGCTCGATAAGGTTCTTGACGAACACGGCCTTGAAGACCGTCCAGCGCTTCATGCCCCCGCACCACCTTCCGACCCAGTGTCGTTTATCACCCTGAGGAAGGCCTCCTCCAGGTCGGGTTCCTTCTGCGTGATGGTCTCGATGACGGCGCCTCCCTCACGGATGATGTCGATGACCTCGTAGAGCCTTTCGGCCGCGGGGAGTTCGAACTCGAGTTCCGTTCGCTCACCGCGTGCCGTGACGGACAGTCCGGAGACGGCCCGGGCCAGCCGTTCGACGACCTCGCCGACGAGGCCGTCGGAAAGGACCATGCGGTAGGCGCGGGTGCGGAAGAGGGCGAGGAGGCTGTCCACCCTGTCGTCGGCGACGACCCTTCCCTCCTTGAGGATGACGACTCTCTCGCAGACGTCCTGGATGACGTCCATGTCGTGGCTGGAGACCACGATGGTGCGGCGGGTCTTCCGGGCCAGCTCGCGCAGGAGTCCGCGCAGCTCCAGGGAGGTCTCGATGTCCAGACCGAGCGTGGGCTCGTCGAGGAAGACCAGGTCGGTCTGCTTGACCAGGGCGCAGACCACGGCGACCTTCTGCTTCATGCCTGTCGAGAGGTTGATGACCGGCTCATCGCCCCTGTCGGTCAGGCCGAACCTCTCGAGGAGTTCCTCGATGTGGGAGCGGTGGGCGCGGTGGTCGAGGCCGTGGAGCCCGGCGAAGAACCTTGCGTTCTCCCTGGGGGTCATGCGCCAGTAGACGTTGCGGGCTCCCTCCAGGACGGCGCTGGCGTGCTCGATGGCCTTGTGGTGATGGGTCCGGACGTCCCACCCGCAGACGCGGATGTCGCCGGCGGTGGGCCGGATGAGCCCGAGGACGCACTTGATGGTGGTCGTCTTGCCGGCCCCGTTAGGGCCCAGGAGCCCGACGATCTCGCCCGCCTCCAGGGTCAGGTCGACCCTGTCGACCGCGGTGACGGGCGGCCTCTTGCCGCGCCTCGGGAAGGTCTTGGTGAGCCCGCGTATCTCCAGGACCGGAGGGGAAGGGTGAAGGGCCATGGTGAAGGCTCGCCTCCCTGCCTTGCCTCTTTCGGTCTCGGTCGACGGCTCCTGCACGTGACCGATGCTCCCGGCCTGCTTCGCCTGGGAGCCGGTGGCATCCTATCCCGGCCCGGCGTTCCGGGGCAACAGACCCTGGGCCAGAGGCCCGTTGGACCCAGGTCCAGGAAGGCCGCGGGGGGCGGCCGGAGCGGCCCAGAAGACGCCCCGTAGGTGCCGCCGAACGCAGGAACGGCCGGGCGTCGGAAGAACCCTTCACGGACCGGCCGGTCGTCCGGGACAGGCCCCGGGGCCGTGAGCCTCGGTGGGCCTCGGTGGGGAGGAAGGGTCATGGGAGACATCCGGTACGGCCTTGAAGGGAAAGTCGCGCTCGTCACCGGGGGGAGCAGGGGCATCGGTCTGGCCCTGGCCAGGGAGCTCCTGGCCCGGGGGGCCAAGGTGGCCGTCTGCGCCCGGAAGCCGGAAGGACTCGAGGCGGCGAAACGGGAGCTCGAGGCGGCGGGAGGGTCGGCGGGCCCGGCGGGGCCGGGAGGGGACCCGGACCCGGGCGACCTCCTGGCCGTTCAGGCGCACATCGCTGAAGAGGACCAGGTCCAGCGCCTGTTCGAGGCCGTCCTGGACAGGTTCGGCCGGCTCGACATCCTGGTGAACAACGTCGGGATGAACCTTCTCACCCCGTCCGTGGTCGACGCGGACCTCGGGACGTGGCGGAAGATCATCGACACGAACCTCACCGGGACCTACATCTGTTCGCGCGCGGCGGCCCGCATCATGCGTGGGCAAAGGCGGGGGAAGATCGTCAACATCTCCTCGGTCGCCGCACGGCAGGCCGCACCCGGGATGGGGATATACGGGGTGGCCAAGGCCGGGATAGAGGCCCTGACCCGGGTCCTGGCCGCCGAGCTCGCCCCCTACGACGTCCAGGTCAACGCGGTGGTCCCCGGTATGGTCAGGACCGGGTTCAGCGCCCCCTTCTGGTCCAACGAGGAGCTCTACAGGAAGATCGTGGCCGGCATCCCCGCCGGCCGCATCGCGGAGCCCGTGGACGTGGTCGGTGCCGTGCTCTTCCTGGCCTCGGACGCGGCCGACTTCATAACCGGTCAGACCCTCGTCGTCGACGGCGGGAGCACGGCCGTCTGGGCCGGCCTCTAGCCTTCAGCCTTCAGCGAGGGGGGCGGCGGCACGAGGGTGACGACCGGTCGCGGCGGAGCGCCGCCACGATGCTCTCGGCCTCCCGCAGGGCCTGGTCGGTGTCGGCGTCGAAGACGAGCACGTGACCCATCTTGCGTCCGGCCCGGGCCTCTGCCTTGCCGTAAAGGTGGAGACGGGCGTTCCCCTGCGAGAGCACGACATCCCACGGTGGAGCGCCCTCGAGCCAGAGGTCTCCGAGGAGGTTCACCATGACCGCGGGCGACAAGAGCGACGGGTCACCAAGCGGCAGGCCGCAGACGGCCCGCAGGTGCTGCTCGAACTGGGACGTCACACAGGCACCGAAGGTGTAGTGCCCGCTGTTGTGCGTCCTCGGGGCGATCTCGTTGACCAGCACGCTCCCGTCGTCCAGGACGAACATCTCGACCGCCATCACCCCGACATGCCCGAGGGCCTCGGCGATGCCGCAGGCTATGTGTTCGGCTTCCCGCTGCACCTGCTCTGACACCCGGGCGGGCACCCTGGTGGTGTGTAGGATGTGCTCCCGGTGCACGTTCTCGGCCACAGGGAAGACCCGCATCTCTCCCTCGACCCCACGGGCCACGATGACCGAGACTTCCATCTTGAAGGGGACGAAGGCTTCCAGCACCGTCGGCCGAGAGCCGATGGTCTGCCAGGCGTCCTGCAGGTCGTCAGGTCCGGCCACGAAGACCTGGTTCCTTCCGTCGTAGCCGCCGCGCCGGCCCTTGAGGACGGCGGGGAAGCCGACCAGTCCGGCAGCTTCACGGACCTCGCGGGAGTCGCGGACCGACGTGAAGGGTGGCTGAGGAAAGCCGGCCCTCTTGAGGAACTCCTTCTGGACGAGGCGGTCCTGGATGGTTCGCAGGACGCTCGCGCTCGGCCGGACCGGAACCTGGGTCTCGAGCTGAGCGAGGATGTCGGAAGGGATGAGTTCAATCTCGAAGGTCACGACGTCGGCGCGTGAGGCCAACTCCCGCGCGGCCTCGAGGTCGTCGAAAGAGGCCTCGAAGTGGAAGTCCGCCACCTGGGCCGCCGGGCAGTCCGGCGTCGGGTCGACCACACCTACCCTGTATCCCATGCGCTTGGCCTCGAGGGCCAGCATCCGCCCCAACTGGCCGCCGCCCAGGACCCCGATGGTGCCTCCTGGAAGGACCGCCTTCACGGCTGTTCCTCCAGCTTTTCCTCCAAGACGCGCCTTGTCTGCTGCTCCCGGTAGGACTTGAGCCTCTCCGCCAAGGCGGGGTCTGACAGGGCCAGGATGGAGGCGGCCAGCAGAGCCGCGTTGACCGCTCCGGCTTCCCCGATGGCCAGGGTCCCCACCGGGACGCCCCTCGGCATCTGGACGATGGACATGAGCGAGTCGAGCCCTTGCAGGGCCCGGGACCGGACCGGGACTCCCAGGACGGGAAGGGTGGTCTTGCTGGCCGTCATGCCCGGCAGGTGGGCGGCTCCTCCCGCTCCCGCGATGATGACCCGCAGGCCCCGGCTCTCGGCGGTGCTCGCGTACTCGAAGAGGAGGTCAGGGGTGCGGTGGGCCGACACGACGCGGCACTCGTGAGCCACCCCCAGCTCGGTCAGGACGGCGGAGGCGTGCCGCATGGTCTCCCAGTCGCTCCGGCTCCCCATTATCACGCCGACCTTAGGGGCTTCATGCCGCGCGGCTTCCATGTGGATTTCCCTGCCTCCTCGGAAGCGTCCGTTGACTGTGCTGTATTCTAGCAACCCCGTTCCGCGGGGGTCAATTCATGGCCTCCCAGGAGGAAGCCCGCCGACGTGGTCCACCAACCTGGAGTCAGTCTTGGCGTCCTCGTTCGTGAAGCGCACGAGTTGCCGCGGCGGGTCGCACGCTATCCACGCCCGCTGGCCGACACCCTTCAGCTCGACCACCCAGCACCGGTAGGAGCCTGCCGGGACCACCAGGTCCTCTGTCTTCACGACACGGATGCTCACAGGCATCTTGCTGCCGATTTTGGTGATGATGGTATTCAGTGTTGTCTCGAAGCCCACCGCGAGAGGAAGTGCCCGGAGGACCATCACGAACTGCTCGTTGTCGAAGTAGGGAGGGTCGGGCAGGACGACCTCGGCTGTACGCCTCTCACCCCCTACGTCCGCTCGGATGCGTGCCTTCCCCTCACCGTAGACGGCCTCGTAGGTGGCCTGCCTGGAACCGTGCCGAAAGAGATACTCCACCCGGAGAGGGGCCAATGTCGTCTTGTGGGCCTCGACCGTGCACGTCTCTTCGGAGGGGGGTTCTGAGGGGGCTCCCGCCGGAGCATGGGCCACAACGCGGCTCGTCAGGAGCCAGCTCTCCTCGCCTCCCCGGGCAACCTCCAACTCCCACGTTGCGACGGGCTCGGCTTCCGCTCCCTGGGCTACCTCGAGACGGCACCTGTCGCCAGCGGCCCAGGGAACCTGCAGGACCGGAAAAGCGTCTTGGTTCATCCGCAGTCGACCTACCTTCCGGAGGTTCCGAGACCCGCGGCCAAGGGTCGTTGCTGGAGACATCTTCAAGTCGGCCGGCCGGACTCCCTCCCGCCACGGAAAGCAACTTGCGCCTCGCGGCAGGGTCGACCACGTGGCCGGCGTAGAATGGACCCATGACGACTCAACGTCCTATGAGCCGGTCGACGAGGCCGGCCGGTGGTCGAAGGCGCTTCGGCGCTCAGTCGGCCGTCGGCCCCCTCCGCCGCGCCCTCGTCCGGCCGCCCTGCTGGTCGCCGGAGGCCGCCGCGTGCGAGGACCCTGCCGTCTGGAAGACGCGCTGGGGCTACACCACACCCCCGGACCTCGGCCGGGCCTGCGAGGAGCACGCCGCCCTGGTGGACATCCTGGTCCGGGCCGGCGTGGAGGTCGAAGAGTGCCGGAGTCCGCGCGACGCCCTCTACGATTCCGTCTTCGCCTGTGACTGGGGCGTCGTCACCGACGCCGGGGCCGTCGTCTTCGCCCCTGGGAAGGAGGCCCGCCAGCCCGAGGCCGACCTGGCGGAGGAGGCCTTCCGCGACGCCGGGGTCCCCGTTCTCCACCGGATGAGGAGGCCGGCGACGGCCGAAGGAGGCGACCTCCTGTGGCTGGCGCCAGACCTTCTCCTGGTGGGTCGTTCATACCGGACCAACGCTTCGGGTCTTGACGAACTCCGCGCGCTGCTCGGGCCGTTGGGGGTGACGGTCGTGCCCGCACCGGTGGTCCACGGGCAGGGGCCGGGGTCGGTGATGCACCTTCTGTCGGCAATCAGCCTTGTCGACGTGGATCTGGCCGTGGCGTATCTGCCCGTCCTGGCGGTCGAGACGGTCGAGTTCCTGCGCGCACGGGGCATCGAGTTCGTCGAGGTGCCCGATGAGGAGTACCCCACGCTGGGATGCAACGTGCTGGCCCTGGCTCCCCGCCACTGTGTGGTCGCGGCCGGCAACCCTCGGGTGCGGCGGGACCTCGAGCGCCGGGGTGTGGCCGTCGAGGAGTTTCCCGCCCGGGAACTGGGCCTGAACATGGGCGGTGGGCCGACGTGCCTGGTGCAGGCGCTCCTCAGGGACTACCCGTAGACCTCTTCGGAGGCCGTCGCCGGGAGGGCGGCGCCAGCTCCCTCCCGGTCTTGCACTGATGGAGGCGCCGATGTTAAGCTGACGGCGGCAAAACCATATCGGACCTGCGGCGGAGGCCGGAGCAGAGGAGCCGGCTGACGTCAAGGGAGGGCCGGCGGACGGTCTGAGTGAGCGGTCGCCTCCGGCGGCGGCCACGAGGACCCGCGCCGAACTCGCGTTCAAAGTCGAACAAAGGTCCAACGCTGCTCGCCGTATCGAGCGCTAGCGAGTCACGGGAGACGCGTTCACCGTCGACGACATGAGGTATCGGGGCCCTCCCCTGCGGGAGGGCCTCTTCTGTTGATGACGCTCCCGCGGAGAGGCCGACGTGGCCGGAGAGGACCGGAGGAGGGTGATGCAGCCAGATGTCCGCTGAAACCGCCGGCGGTGGGGGCCGTGGCGTTCCTTCCAGACGTGTCAGACGTGACCATTTCCGTGTCCTGTTGCGCGCCACCGGACCCGAGCAGGCCGAGCTGCGGCGGCGAGCCGACGCCGTGCGGGAGCAGGCCAAGGGCCCGGTCGTCCGCCTGCGGGCCCTGGTCGAGTTCTCCAACCGCTGTATCCGGAACTGCCTCTACTGCGGCCTCCGGCGCGACAACCGTTCCCTGCAGCGCTATGCACTGGACCCGGAGGAGGTGGTCCGGCTCGCCGTCCGGGCGGCCCGGGCCGGCTACGCCACGGTCGTCCTGCAGTCCGGCGAGGACCCGGCCTACGACCGCGAGACGCTGGCCCGCATGGTCGGCGCCATCAAGGACCGCGCGCCCGGGATGGCCGTGACCCTCTCG
>ENA-OSAE01000496-OSAE01000496.1-marine-sediment-metagenome-genome-assembly--contig:-NODE-496-length-12742-cov-25.996611_pt1 | contig 12742 bp, 14 predicted proteins | sample MGYA00237870_ERZ529317 | MGnify/ENA primary metagenome ERZ529317 (study PRJEB26369, sample SAMN03142812) | marine sediment metagenome | biome: marine; feature: borehole; material: sediment... | reverse complement strand
CGGTACGTACGGTGGTGTGGGGGGACGGGGGCTAGCCGCCCCCTCCTACCCGATTGTGCGGCCGATGGGATCGCGCTGGAGGCCTCGACGACCCCCGAGCCCTCTAGGACAAGCGTGTTAGAGAAAAAGGGTTCCAAGAGGAAGAAGTTGGCCCATGAGTCCAGGTCGAGGGGGGCGGGAAGTTGATTGAAGTCAAGCAGTTGTCCTACACCTATCCCGGTGCGGCCCAAAAGGCCGTGGACGACGTCTCCTTCCTCATAGAGCGGGGCCAGATCTTCGGTTTCCTGGGGCCCAACGGCGCTGGGAAGAGCACAACGCAGAACCTCATGACGGGCCTGCTGCCGCTACAAAGTGGGCAGGTGCTCTACGGGGGTAAGACGCTGGCCGAGTACGGCAGGAAGTTCTTCAACGACGTTGGGGTCTCCTTTGAGTACCCAAACCTCTACGACAAACTGACGGGCCTCGAGAACTTGCAATATTATGCGGCCCTCTTCTCGGTAGAGGAGGTCATCCCCGCCGAGCGACTGCTGGATATGGTGGGGCTGAGTGAGGACAAGGACAAGCGTGTCGGGCAGTATTCTAAGGGCATGAAGCAGAGGTTGGTGTTCGCCCGCGCCATACAGCATAGGCCCTCCTTCTGTTCCTCGACGAGCCCACGGCCGGCCTCGACCCGACCATGGCGGCCCAGATTAAGGAGATCATACTGGCCGAGAGGAAGCGTGGTGCCACCATCTTCCTCACCACCCATAACATGTTCTTGGCCGACGAGCTCTGCGACGTGGTCGCCTTCATCAATGAGGGTAGAATCGTCGCCCAGGGCTCCCCCCGCAACCTGAAACTGCGGTACGGCGAGAAGGCCGTGAAACTGGAGTACAGGGACGACGGGGGGATAGTATAAGAGATCTTGTTCCTGGAACGGGACGAGGACCGGGCGAGGTTGAACCAGCTGATCTCGGCCGGTAAGGTGGAGACGCTGCACTCGCAGGAGGCGACCCTGGAGGAGATTTTCATCAAGCTCACCGGCAGGGGGCTCACCTCATGAGGGGATTCATCTCCCTCCTGAGGCAGGACCTGGTGCTGGCCCATCGTAACGCCTTCTTCTTGATGGTCGTGGGGCTAGCTCTGCTCTTCGCCCTGCTGATAAACTTCGTCCTGCCGGAGGAGATAGACCCCGAGGGCAGTTTGTACGTGGTTGACGTGACGCAGGATGGTCGTGTGGAGTCTTTCCTGCTGCCTTCTGAACCCGAGATGGTGCTGGGCTCGGAGGAGGAGCTCATGGCCCGGCTCGAGGCCGACAGAGATTCCATCGGCGTGCTCTTTAAGGGCGATGCCGGCGGCCCGCAGGCGGTGATATATTACCGGGGTGACGAGCCAACCCGGCCCACGCGAGCTGCCGAGCCCATCATCGCCGCGATCTGGAAGGCCGCTCATGAGATCCAGCGGCCCGTCGTCCACAGGGTAGAGTACCTGAGGCCAGGAGTACCGAAGGTGCCGTACAATAAGTTCCTGGTTCCGCTGGTCCTGGTGGTGGAGGTCGTCTTCCTGGGGTTCTTCTTCGTGGCGGTGATGGTCTTCCAGGAGAAGGCCGAGGGGTCCATCAGGGCCTTTCGCGTCACCCCGATGAGCACCTGGCATTATATTCTCTCAAAAGTGGTGGCGAACCTCGCCGTGGCCTTCGTCTACGGGGCCCTGATATCTCTGCTTACCTTAGGGCTCCACGTGGACTACCTGAGGCTGTTCCTCCTGCTCGCCCTGGCGAGCTTCATGATGACTATGGTGGGATTGCTGGTAGGCGTCTTCTACAGCGGGCTCTCGGACTTCGTTTACTCCGCCCTGGCGATAGTTGCAGTACTGGGACTACCCATGGCCGGGTATCTTATCCCCGCCTTCAAGCTGCCCTTCTTCGAGTACATCCCGACCTACTCGTTGGTGTTCGGCGCGAAGGAGATAATATTCCCCACGGGGCGTGCCGACTTCTTCGGCGCTCTGATGTTGCCGCTCCTTCTGGAGACGGCAGCCATAACCCTGCTGACGAAGTGGATAGTGGACAGGCGCCTGATGCGGGAGGTGTGATGGATGTTAAGTCGCGTACTGGCCCTCCTGGGCAAGGATTGGGTCTATACCCGTCGGGAGAACCTCCTGGTGTACATGATCGGCCTATCCATCGTCATCGCCGTCCTGCTGAGGCTCTTTCTCCCCGCCGCCGAGCAGGCCGGCCTCACCTTCGCCGTCGATAGTTCCGTCCCGGCGGAGGCCGTGGCCGGTCTCCGTGAGTTGGGCGAGGTGGAGGTGTACGACGGGCGTGATGCTCTGGTGGAGCGTGTTTTGAGGTTTGACGATGTGGCGGGGATATATTTTGAGAGCGGACAGTACGTGGTGGTTCTCGAGGGAAACGAGGCAGAGTACATCCAGGAGCTCTCGAGCCTATCGCTCGATTACGTGGTTCAGGGGAAAGATCTCGTGAACATCGGCTATCGTTCGAGCGGGGTCGCGGCTACACCGATACGGGGCCTAGCTGGCGCCCTCCTAGTTTTCTTCTGTATCCTGGTCGGCAGCATAACTCTGGGCCTCAATTTGGTAAATGAGCGAGAGACGAAGACTATCGCGGCTCTTGCCGTAAGCCCCTTAAGCACAGTTGAATACATAATCGGCAAGAGCATCCTGGTGCTGGTCGTAAGCCTATCCCTCTCTCTCCTCTGTACCCTGATCTTCCTGGGCCCCGCGGGCGTGAACTACCTGCACCTGCAGCGGCCGTGTTGTCCGCGCTCGGGCTCACGGTGACCTATGGTTTCATAATCGGCATGCTCGCCCATAACCAGTTTACTGCCCTCGCTCTGATGAAGAGCGGGAACGTTATAGTGCTAGGCGTGCCGCTTGTGGCCTTGTTGCTGCCAGACAAGTACGAGTGGCCCTTGTACATCTTCCCGCAGTATTGGGGCTTCGAGGCTCTGAGGCGAGTCTTTCTAGACGTCGAGCTATCAAGAGGCCTGGCCAACGCACTGAGCCTCTTATTCAGCGTCTTGTTGCTGCTGGTGTTGATCCCCAGGATCAGGAGGCAGTTTAAGCTGGGGTAACTTGACTGTGATGGAAGAGGGCTCTCTGACACCGTCTGGTTTTCACAACTGCTCTGGTAGGCTTGTACTTTGGCCTGGCCTAACCTTTGACCAGTTTCGTCGACAATTCGGCAGCAAGAGCCCCTTGAACCACGCCGCGGGGTTGGATATAATATTGGCGAACGGAAACGGAAAAAGAGGCTTTGACTTCTGGTTTGAAATCGTGTATATTGTGTAAGTGGAGTGGGTGAGAGGGTCGCCGAATATGGGCGAATAGCTCAGCGGAAGAGCACTGGACTTACATTCCAGGGGTCCCAGGTTCGAACCCTGGTTCGCCCACACAAAAGGTTTTCGTGGAGGCGTGGTGTAGCTGGCTCAACATGGCGGACTGTCGATCCGCAGATCGCGGGTTCGAATCCCGTCGCCTCCGCCACCTTCGGTGCCGCGGTAGCTCAGTTGGTAGAGCAGGGGACTGAAAATCCCCGTGTCGCCAGTTCGAATCTGGCCTGCGGCACCACAAATGTTTCCGGGGGTTTCGGCCTTTACGCTGAAACCCCTGCCCTTTGCTCGGCCGGCCGCGACGACATTTAGCCTTTTGAAGCTTGCACGGGGAATTAACTTATGCTATTATATCTATTGCCATCGGCGAAGCGGTGGTCACGCGGAAGTAGCTCAGTGGTAGAGCACCACCTTGCCAAGGTGGGGGTCGCGGGTTCAAATCCCGTCTTCCGCTCAACGGTGTTTTCCGGCGACGTAGCCAAGTGGTAAGGCAGGGGTCTGCAAAACCCTTATTCCCCGGTTCGAATCCGGGTGTCGCCTCCATAATATTGAATGTAATTTTCTCCAGGGTGAATCAATAGATTGAAAGGCGGCTCACAACAAGGCCGCCGGCAACAAGCCGTGGGCGGTTAGCTCAGATGGTTAGAGTGCGACGTTGACATCGTCGAGGCCACTGGTTCGAATCCAGTACCGCCCACCATATTTCTTTGCCCTTGAGGATCCCCCTTTGCGAGGGGGTTTTTTTTATGGCGTTGGACCTCGTTAATTATACCATGGCATCAGTCGAGTTCAATGGCATCAGTAGGGCAGCTGTCAGCTGCTTCCTCGCAGCAGCCGGCATCTTCACAAGATGCGTCTTCTTTCACATATGCCATTCCGTCATCACCCAGCTCAAAAACATCTGGGCAAAGTTCGGCACACAGGCCACAGCCGATACATTCCTCGGTAACCCTTGGACTCAACCTTTTCACCTCCAAGTGGGATTCTGGCGCACCTTATTATTCCTCTCCCTGTGTGGTTTATGAGTACCGGTGAACCAACACGAAATTTGGCATTGATGGTTGCATAATGCATATGTACAGGCCTTGGTTCCCTGCACGACATTATGCTGAAAAGTTATGATTTCAAGTATTTTATGCCATCCACTAGTTTCGTGCCTTGTATACAAAATTATGAGCCACATATAATACTACAGCAACATAGTATGAGACAACAGAGGTGATGCCTGGTGCGAACGATAAGTATCGGAACCGCCGACCAGGTTGACGAGCTACGGCGTCGCCTTAATACCGAATTCCGCTTTCTGCAAGAAGAAGGGATGGATGTTGAAGTTAGTGAAACCAGTCGGGGTAACCTGACCTTCATCGGCTGCAACCTGGCTAGGAGGAACCAGGTCCAGCGTAAAGAGCTCATGCAGCTATTCTACCAGTATATTGCAAATGCAGTTTCAGATGTCATCGTAGACACCTGGGAGAAAGTGCTCCTAAAGAAGATCATCCGTACCAATTACTATTATTTTGATGGTGAGGAGCAGGCCGCTATCCTGGGCTACGCCGGTAAGTATCTGCAATCTCTGCACCGGGAACGCGGGGACCTGATCTATAAGATCGAGCGAAAGAGCCGGATCTTGAGGGAACTCCTGGACTATTTCGAGAAAAACGATGAACTGGTTCTTGAAGGGTTTGTAACTTTTCGCATGAAGGACTATGTAGCTGAACTGGAAGAAGCTGTTGAACGTGCCGTTGATGACTTTCTCATGGAAAAGGAACAAAGCGAGTTCATTCGTCTTCTCAAGTACTTCGTGGAAGTCCAGGACCCCCGCTTGAAAGAGGTTCACGTTCTCATCAGGCCGGAAGGTACCTTCAAGATTCTGGATGCCGGAAACAATCCGATAAATAACGAGTGCCTAGATGAAATTATCGTGGAACTGGGAGACACCGAGCCCAACCACGACGATATTCTTATTAGTGCCTTGATTACCATTGCACCGGGGAAGCTTACCATGCACTGCCGGCCTGAGGATGTCAACCAGGAGGGGATCCAGACCATCCTGGAAGTTTTTTCGGGCCGCGCAGAACTCTGCCACAGTTGTTTGTTGTGCCGGGGCAGTTCCCGGGATTGACAGTCAGAAAGACAGGTGGTGGTGGGTTTTTCCTTGGCCCGGACCGGTAGGTCTGGTAGAATTAGATCCGCAGAGTAATAAGTGTTTTGCCTGGGAGCAGCTCTCGGTACCGGATCGGGGTGAAATGGTTTGTACGAACTTCTTGTGCTGCCTCTGGTTGGCGCTCTCATTGGTTGGTTTACCAATTACCTGGCCATCAAGTTGTTGTTTCGGCCTTATCACCCATGGCGGATACCGGTCCTGGGCAGCAGGGTCCAGGGGCTGATACCCAGGCGCAAACGTGAGCTGGCGGCCAGCGTCGGAAAGGTTATCGAAGAGGCCCTCCTGTCGGCTCAAGACATCGTTGACGAGATGCTTACTCCCCAGGCAAGGGAAGAGGTAGCGTCTGCCGTGACCAGTGCTGTTGAAGGGCGGATCCGCGCAAAGGTGGCCCCTTTCCTGCCGGCGGGACTTGCCGGGGTGGTAACCTCCTACATAAGTAAACTGGTGCGGCGGGAAACAGCTCGTTTTTTGGACCAGGATATGGACGAGCTGGTAGCCCGTTTCGGCGGAAGGATCAGGTTGGGTAAGAGGGTGGAAAAGAGACTGAAGGCTCTGGACCTGGCTGAAATCGAGGGCCTGGTGCGGGTGCTGGCAGCCAGGGAACTGCGGGCCATTGAATACCTGGGTGGGGTTTTGGGCTTTATCATCGGTTTGCTCCAGGCGGGGGTTATCATTTATCTCAGGCAGGGGCTTTCTTGACACAGGTCTTTGTTCTCCCGTATAATGGCTGTAAACAGAATACCGGGTAAGAGGTAATGAAGGGGACGAGTAGGGCAAGAACACCCGGTCAGAGAGGAATTCCCGTGGCTGCAAGGATTCCAGGGTTTTTCTTGCTCGAAAACCACCCCGAAGCTGCCCATCGAAGCTGCTCCCTGCCCGGGCCGCGAGTCCTTAGATTGCCCCGGCCTTCGTTTGACCAACCCCGGAAAGTGTTGGTTGCGGAGAAGACGGGATAAGGGGCGAGGTCAGGAAAGCAGTGTGTAGGTGCGGCCGGTGGGAACCGTTAAAGCCAAAGGAGTGGACTGCTGCCATTTGGTTGTGGTCAACCAGGGTGGAACCGCGGGATTAGATGACTCCCGTCCCGATTGGGATGGGGGTTTTTATTGTCTTGTAAAAAAGGATAGACCAAATATTATTTGGAGGGGACGGATTATGGCTCAAGTCAAGGTTACACTGGTGGATGGGTCGGAGAAATGGTACCCGGCCGGAATTAACCCGGGTGAGATTGCTTCAGAAATAGGACCTGGGTTGTCCCGGTCGGCGTTGATAGCGAAGGTCAATGACACGTACATTGACCTGAACCGGCCCATTACCGAGGACGCTCGCCTTGAGATCGTAACCTTTGAGTCAAAAGAAGGGAAAAGTGCTTTCCGGCACACTGCTGCCCATATCCTGGCCCAGGCTGTAAAAAGGCTTTACCCTTCGGCCCGGCTGGGGATCGGGCCTTCAATTGAAGACGGGTTTTACTACGATTTTGATGTCGAGACCCCTTTTTCGACCGAGGACCTGGAAAGAATTGAGAAGGAGATGCGAAAGATCGTCAAAGAAAACTACCCCCTGGAAAGGATTGAGGTCGACCGGGAGGAAGCGGTGCGCCTATTTTCCAAAATGGGCGAAGCGTACAAGGTTGAGCTTATCCGGGATCTACCGCAAGGGGAAAAGATTACCTGCTACCGTCAGGGTGAGTTCATCGACCTCTGTACTGGTCCTCACGTACCTTCTACCGGTAAGATCAAGGCCTTTAAGCTCTTGAGCGTGGCCGGGGCCTACTGGCGCGGTGATGAGAAAAACCCCATGCTGCAGCGGATCTATGGGACGGCCTTTCCGAAAAAGACCGCCTTGGATGAATACCTGCAGAAATTGGAGGAAGCAAGGAAACGTGACCACCGCAAGCTGGGCAAGCAGCTTGACCTTTTCAGCATCCAAGAGGAGGGGCCGGGCTTTCCGTTTTTTCACCCCAAGGGGATGGTCTTGCGCAACATCCTGGAGGACTTCTGGAGGAAGGAGCACCGGAAACGGGGCTACCAGGAGATCAAGACCCCGATCATTCTCCATGAGAAGCTGTGGCGGCAGTCTGGTCATTGGGACCATTACAAGGAAAACATGTACTTTACCAACATTGATAACGAAAGTTATGCCATCAAACCTATGAACTGTCCGGGCAGCATGCTTTTGTATAGAAGGAAGATTCACAGTTACAGGGACCTCCCCCTGCGGGTAGCCGAACTTGGGCTTGTACACAGGCATGAACTTTCCGGGACCCTCCACGGGTTGATGCGGGTAAGGTGCTTTACCCAGGACGACGCTCACATCTTCATGCTGCCGAGCCAGGTTGAAGACGAGATCGTCAGGGTGATTGATCTCGTGGACCATTTCTACCGGGCCTTTGGTTTCGATTATCACGTGGAGCTCAGTACCCGGCCGGAAAAGGCCATGGGTTCTGTAGAAATCTGGGACCGGGCCACAGCGGCATTGAAAGAAGCCCTGGAGCGAAAAGGAATGGAATACAAGGTAAACGAAGGTGATGGGGCCTTCTACGGACCCAAGATCGATTTTCACCTCGAAGATGCCCTGGGACGGACCTGGCAGTGTGCCACGATTCAGCTGGACTTCTTGATGCCTGAGCGTTTTGACCTCACCTATATTGGGCCGGACGGTGGCCGACACCGGCCGGTGATGATCCACCGGGTTGTTTTCGGTGCCATCGAACGGTTTATTGCGATCCTTACCGAGCACTACGCCGGTGCGTTCCCGGTCTGGTTGAGCCCGGTTCAGGTCAAGATCCTGACCATCGCCGACCGTCACCGCCCGTATGCCGAAGAGATCAAAGGGCGACTGGAAGAGAGAGAGTTACGCGTGGAAGAGGATTATCGTGATGAAAAGATCGGTTACAAGGTCAGGCAGGCGGAACTGGAGAAGGTTCCCTACATGCTGGTCATCGGGGATCACGAAGTCGAAAACGGTTCCGTAGCGGTCAGAGAACGAGGGCAGAAAGACCGCGGTTTGATGAGTATAGATGAGTTCATGTCTCTGGTTGAGGCCGAGGTTGAGAGTAAGGGTTAGAAAGGTCACGGGTGTACGAGCCGGGGAATGGGCGTTGACGCTTTCTACCGGTTATGGTATACTAAGACGCGTCAAAGGAGGATTCTGTCATCAATCTGCTGCAAGACTAAACCAGAACGATTCCCGGGGAAGAAGAAGCCACCGCTTCTCACCTTGCGGCGCCCATTGAGGTAGCCAGTAAGGTAGGGTCGTCTGTTCTCAGCGATGCTGGTTGAGCGGGTAAGGCTTACCCGCTGTTTTTTGTTCGTCCCATGTGCGGGCAACCTGCAGACAATGAGGGCCCTGGTGGGTGATGTCCGTCGCTGAAGGGCAGCGGTTTGTCAGGGCGGCATATGGCGAGCAATAAACCTGAAATCTTTTTTCAAGGAGGTGACACACTATCACCAAGGAGTTCAGGGTTAACGAGGCCATCCGGGCGCGAGAGGTACGGTTGATCAGTCCAGAGGGTGAACAGCTGGGAATCGTACCGCTCAAAGAAGCACTCCGGATAGCTAGCGACCGGGGTATGGACCTGGTGGAGGTTGCTCCCGGTGCTAAACCCATCGTTTGCCGGATCATGGATTACGGCAAATTCAAGTACGAGCAGAGCAAGCGGGAAAAGCAGGCCAGGAAAAAACAGAAAATGGTTACGGTCAAAGAAGTCAAGATGCGCACGACCATCGAGGACCATGATTTCAGTGTCAAGGTTAAGAACGCGGAAAGGTTTCTCAAGAACGGTAACAAGGTGAAGGTTTCAATTATGTTTCGTGGCCGTGAAATAGTTCATTCCGACCTTGGGAAAAAGATCCTGGAGCGGTTTGCCGAGAGGACTAAGGACTTGGCGGTGATCGAAAGGAAGCCCAAGGTGGAGGGACGCAACATGGTCATGATCTTGGCTCCGAAACAGTAGGAAGGGGGTATCATGTTGCCAAAGATTAAGACCCACCGGGGGGCTGCCAAGAGGTTTAAGAGAACTGGCAGCGGAAAGTTTCTGCGCCGGAAGGGTTACAAAAGCCACCTGTTAGCCAAGAAGACCGCCAGGAGAAAACGGGTTCTTGGAAATCCGGTGGTTCTTGATCCCTCTAACAAGAAGAACGTGAAGAGGCTTTTGCCCTATGGGTGATGCTTCGGTATTAGTGTCAGGTGGATACTGAACGGTAGGGGGTTGATGGCGATGCCGAGGGTAAAGAAGGGTGTCAGGGCGAGAAGGAGACATAAAAAGATCCTCAAGCTGGCCAAGGGGTACCGTGGAGCCAAGAGCAAGCTCTTCCGCCCGGCCAACGAGCAGGTAATGAAATCCCTCTGGTATGCATACCAGCACCGGCGCAAGCGCAAGGGTGACTTTAGAAAACTCTGGATTACCAGGATCAACGCGGCTGCCCGTCAAAACGGGATGTCGTACAGCCGGTTTATCAACGGCTTGAAGAAGGCCGGCGTCCGGATCAACCGGAAGATGCTGGCTGACATGGCGGTAAACGATGAGCAGGCTTTCGGGCGGCTGGTTGAGATGGCCAAATCGGAACTAAAAGGCTGAAGAAGAAGACCTACCTGTTGGGTCTTTTTCCATTTCCGTTTCTATTGAGGGTTTTCCCGGTCAGGTTTTTCCCTGTACTTCTGGAGTGCAAAACCGTTGACCTGGTCTGTTACGGCCTTGGGGGGAGATGGGGTGCGGGCTAATTTCTTGGTGCCGCGCTTTGCTTTTTCGGGTGTCAGGGGGATGGTGAGTGGTTGGGGAAGCTAGATTGAAACTGCCGCGGTTGACACCGGCCCAGGCACTGGTGGTTGGTTTTGCGCTAACCATTGCTGTTGGCACTGTCATCCTGATGTTACCGCAGGCCACGGCATCTGGGGAAGGTGCTGATTTTACCACGGCCCTTTTCACGGCGACCTCGGCTGTTTGTGTCACGGGGCTTATTGTTGTTGACACCGCAACCTACTGGTCCGGTTTCGGGCAGTTAATCATCCTCCTTCTCATTCAGATCGGCGGGTTGGGGATCATGACCATGTCCACCTTCGTGGCCCTACTCCTGGGCCGGAGGGTGACCCTGAGGGGAAGGCTCTTTCTCCAGGAAGCCTTGGGAGAATCCACTCTCGCCGGGCTGGTTCGGTTAACGAGGTACGTGCTTCTTACCACAGCCCTCATTGAGGGCACAGGAGCTCTCTTGTTGACTTTACGGTGGGCCCAGGAGTTTCCGCTGGCAAAGGCTGCATATTTCGGCCTTTTCCATTCCGTTTCAGCCTTCAACAATGCCGGGTTCGATCTTTTCAGTATCAGCCTCGCCAGTTATACCACCGACTTTGTAACCAATGTGGTGATTACTACCCTCTTCATTGTCGGGGGGCTTGGTTTTGCGGTTTTGCTTGACGTCTATTTCAACTTTTTCTTACGTGGTAACGGAAACCACGTGGGAAAAAGCCGGTTGACTCTTCACACCAGGCTTGTTCTCAGGCTCACGTTGGCTCTGCTGGTTTTTGGCACCGTGTTCATCTTTCTGGTTGAAGCGTCAAATCCGGCCACCCTCAGACCCCTGGGGTTGACTGACCGGCTCCTGGCTTCATTCTTCCAGGCTGCTACCCCCAGGACAGCCGGTTTTAATACCCTTCCCATTGCGGAAATGCAGGCTCCAACCCTGCTCTTGCTGATGATCTTCATGTTTATCGGGGCGTCCCCTGGTTCAACTGGTGGCGGTATCAAGACCACAACCTTTGGCTCCTTGGTCCTGGCTGTCTGGGCTACGGTAACCGGAAGGCATGATATTGTCGTAAACGAAAAACGCCTGGCCCGGGATATAGTTGAACGGGCCCTGGCGATCACGATGATCTCCCTGGGCCTAATTTTCACCTCCACCATGGTGCTTTTGATTACCGAAAAAGGGAGGTTTCTTCCGATCCTTTTTGAATCCATGTCTGCCTTTGGCACGGTGGGGCTTTCCATGGGGGTTACACAGAATCTATCAGTCGCCGGGCGGGTAGTAGTGATCCTGACCATGTTCATCGGCCGGGTTGGACCTCTAACCATGGCTGAAGCCCTGGCCAGGCGCCGCCGGAAAGGAGAACTGCGTTACCCGGAGGAGCGGATCACGGTCGGGTAAAGATCATAGTGCCTGCTGGTGGTAAGGAAAAATCCTTTGTGGCTCTTGAGGTCGCGCATGGGACTTGATTGAAAGGTGGACCTATGATGAAAAAGCAGTTTGCCGTGATTGGCCTGGGAAGGTTCGGTACCAGTGTGGCGACCACCCTGGCGCAGCTGGGTTATGACGTCCTGGCGGTGGACTCTGATGAAGCCCGGGTGGAAGAGCTAGCTGAGGTGGCCACCCATGCTGTTCAGGCTGACGCCACTGATATCGAGGTATTGAAGCAGCTAGGTATTAGAAACTTCGATGTCGTGGTGGTCAGTATTGGCCACAATATGGAAGCAAGTATCCTGGTTACCCTGATTCTCAAAGAAATGGGCGTCAAGCAGGTTATCGCCAAGGCTGGAAGTGAACTCCACAGCCGGGTGTTGAAGAGAGTCGGTGCCGACCGGGTTGTTTTCCCGGAGCGGGATATGGGGGCCAGGGTCGCCCATAACCTGGTGGCTTCAAATATCATTGACTACATCGAGCTCGCTCCCAACTACTCCCTCTTGGAGATAACCCCCCCGTGCGAGATGTTCGACAAGACCATCAGGGAACTGAACCTGAGGACAGATTACGGTATCAACGTTCTGGCTATCAAACGGGGTAACGAAATCAAGGTTTCACCGGGCGCAGACGACGTGATCAAGAAGGGTGATATCCTGGTGGTAGTTGGGGAAAACGGTGACCTGAAGCAACTAGAAGAAGAATGAAAACCATCACCAGCCGTCACAACCACCTGGTTAAGGAACTGCGGAAACTCCACCAGCGCAAGCACCGGGACATCACGGGGACAACACTGGTTGAAGGGTATCGCTTGGTCAAAACGGCCCTTCAGGGCAAGGTGGAGTTTGAGACGGTGCTCATGACCCCGGACTTCTTGCAAGGACCGGAAGGGAAGTCTTTATCCGGGTCCCTGGAAAGGGTGGCCGTCAATGTGGTCATGGCGACCAGGGAGGTTCTGGCTTCAGTGGCTACCACCCGCAGCCCTCAGGGGGTGGTTGCCTCGGTCAAAAAGCCTGGCTACTCCATGGACGACATTACAGGGGGGGATTCCCCGGTCATCGTAGTGCTAGAGGAGCTTCAGG
>ENA-OSAE01000495-OSAE01000495.1-marine-sediment-metagenome-genome-assembly--contig:-NODE-495-length-12761-cov-17.120416_pt1 | contig 12761 bp, 11 predicted proteins | sample MGYA00237870_ERZ529317 | MGnify/ENA primary metagenome ERZ529317 (study PRJEB26369, sample SAMN03142812) | marine sediment metagenome | biome: marine; feature: borehole; material: sediment... | reverse complement strand
GGGGGGCGGGTCCCCGAGGTCGGGCGGAGTCCCCTCGATCCAGGAGAGGGCCGTGCTCCGCATGTGGATGACAGAACCCAGAAGGCCCCGCGTGTAGGGGTGGGCCGGGCGGCCGAAGACCCCCTCCACCGGGCCCTGCTCCACCAGCCTCCCCCCGTACATCACCCCGACGGTGTCGCTTATCTCGGCCACCACGCCCAGGTCGTGGGTTATGTTCAGGATGGCCAGGCCGTACCTGTCCCTGAGGTCCCTGAGGAGCCTGAGAATCTGGGCCTGGACGATCACGTCGAGGGAGGTGGTCGCCTCGTCGGCGATGAGGAGGCTCGGCTCGAAGACCAGGGCCAGGGCGATCATGATCCTCTGCCTCATCCCCCCGCTGAACTGGTGCGGGTAGTCGGGGAGACGGCTCGGCGGCACCCCGACCGCGTCGAGGGCCCTCGCCGCCCTCTGGACGGCCTCCTCCCGGGAGACCTCCCCGTGAGACAGGAGCGCCTCCACGAAGTGGTCCTCTATGGACATCAAGGGGTCCAGCCGGGTCATGGGGTCCTGGAAGATGAGGGCGATGTCCCTGCCCCTCATGCGCCTGAGCTCCTCCCGGCCGAGGGTGAGAAGGTCCCGGCCCCTGAAGACGACCTCGCCTGAGACCTCGGTCCGGTCCGGCAGGAGGTTCATGATGGTCGCCCCCAGGGTCGACTTGCCGCAGGCGCTCTCCCCGACCAGGCTGAAGACCTCGCCCCGCCTGATGTCGAGGTTCACGTCCCGGCAGGCCTTCACCGTCCGGCGCCTGGTGCGGTAGTGGGTGCTGAGGCCGCGGACGGAGAGGATGACCTCGTCCCGGCCGCCCCGAGCCGCCTCCGGCCGGACGACCTCGTCCGCGCCGCCCCGGGCCGCCTGTAGCCGGCGCGCCTCCACCCCCTCCCCGCCCCTCAACGCTGGCCCTCCCTCAGCTGGGGGTTCAGCACATCGTTCAGGCCCTCCCCGAGGAGGGTGAACCCGATGATGAGGATGACGATGGCCAGGCCGGGGACGGCCGTCCACCACCACACCTGGGGGTAGTCGGCGGTGAGGGTGAGGTAGCGCCAGGCCTCGCTGATGTCCAGCCCCCAGAACGGCTTGGGCGGGGTGATGCCGAACCCCAGGAAGCTCAGCCCGGCCAGGGTCAGGATGGCGTCGGCCGAGTTCAGGGTCAGGATGACGGGGATGGACTGCGAGACGTTGGGGAAGATGTAGCGCCTGATGATGTCGGCCCTGGAGGCCCCCAGGGCCCGGGCGGCCTCCACGAAGGTCTCCTCCCGCACCGAGAGCGTGTGGTTCCGCGTCACCCGGAAGTACTGCGGCACATAGATGACCGACACGGCCACGGCCGCGTTGAACATCCCGCCACCGAGGACGGCGGCGATGACGATGGCCAGGATGAGGCTCGGAAAGGAGTAGACCGAGTCCATGACCAGCACGGCCGCCCGGTCGAACCTGCCTCCGAGATAGCCGGAGACGAGTCCCAGCGGCACCCCGACGGAGACGGCCATGAGCGAGGCCGCCGCCACAATCGACAAAGCCGTCCGGGTGCCGTAGATGGTCCGGCTGTACAGGTCGTACCCGAGATAGGTCGTGCCGAAGCGATAGGTGGAGTCGGGCAGGGCCAGCGGCGGGCCCACCCCGAGCTCCTCGGGGTCGAACGGCGAGAGCACCGGGGCGAAGACGGCCACGAACACGTAGAAGAGGACGATGGCCACTCCGACCCATATCCGGAGCCCGCTCACGGTGAAGAGCTCGTCCTTCAGAAGAGCCCAGGTCCTGGGCAAAGGTCCTCCCCCCCTGTGTGCTCTAGTAGCGGATTCTCGGGTCTATGAGGGCGTTGACGATGTCGATGAGAATGCTGACCAGTATCACCCCGAGCGCGAAGACGGTGACGATGCCCTGGACGGCGGGGTAGTCGCGTTCCAGAAGCCGGTCGACCAGGAAGCTCCCCACGCCCGGCCAGCTGAAGGTGGTCTCGGTGAGGACCGCCCCGCCGAGAAGGAGAGCGAACTGCAGCCCGAGGACCGTGACCACCGGGACGAGAGCGTTCTTCAGGCCGTGCCTCAAGAGCACCCACCGCTCCCTCACCCCGCGGGCCCTGGCGGCCAGCACGTAGTCGGACTTCAGGGTCTGCAGCATGTTGGTCCTCACCATGCGGGCGAAGATGCCGGAGATGTAGAGACCGAGGACGGCCCCGGGCATGATGAGGTGCCGGAGGGCGACGACGAGCTTGTCGAGCCGGCCCTCCAGGAGACTGTCGACCACGTAGAGTCCTGTCCGCATGACCGGCGGGTCGATGAAGCCGCTGAACCGTCCCGAGGTGGGGAGCCACCCCAACTCCACCGCGAACAGCATCTGGCACATGATGCCGAGCCAGAAGATGGGGAACGCGTAGGTCAGGATGCCGTAGAAGTCGCCGGAGACGTCCCACACCGTGCCGCGCCGGCTCGCGGCGAAGACACCCACGGCCAGGCCGATGAGGGCGGCGACGGTGAACGCGAAGAGCACAAGCTCTATGGTCGCCGTCAGGCGGTGCTTTATCAGGTCCCACACCGGTATCCCGAACCGGAAGGACTTGCCGAGGTCTCCGGTGAGGACATCGCCCAGGAAGGCGAAGTACTGGACGTAGAGCGGCCGGTTGAGGCCCATCTGCTCCCTCATCTGCTCGATGACCTCGATGGAGGCGTGGGCCCCGAGCATGGCCGCCGCCGGGTCGCCGGGGGCCACCCGGAGGAGGATGAAGACGAGCGTCAGGAGGATGAAGAGCATTGGCACGGTCAGGAGAAGCCTGACGATGATGTAGTTGATGAGGCTACCCGGCTTGGCTCTGGCGGCCATCTGAACCCTCCCAACAAGGGGAGCCGCCCCCGGGCAAGCGGCTCCCCGTCCGTTCTACCCGACCGTCCTGCTACTCCCAGCCTTCCTTGCCGATGAGGTAGTACCGGAAGATCTGCAGGGGGTCGAGGATGACTCCCTTCACGTCCTTCTGGAAGGCCACGAACTGCGGCTTCTGGAAGAGCGGGATGTACGGGATGTCCTCAGCCAGGAGGTCCTGGACGGCCTCGAGGATCGGGGTCCGGTCCTCCTGGTCCGACAGGGCGACCTCATCCTTCAGCAGGGCGTCCATGGCCGCGCTCGAGTAGAACGACCCCAGCGACTTGGCCCCCTCGGTCGAGAGGAACGGGTAGAGGTAGTCATCGGGGTCGAAGTAATCGGGGTACCAGCCGAGGAGGAGGATTCCCATGCTGCCGGCCACGAGGTCGTCCGTGTAGCGGCCCCACTCCGAGCTCATGAGCTCGACCTGCATGGCTCCGGTGGCCTCGAACTGGGCCTTCAGGACCTGGGCCAGGTCGTCCTCGGTGTCACCGTAGTGGGTCGGGGTGTACCAGAGCTGGAACGAGAGCGGGTTGTCCGGCGTGTAGCCCGCCTCGGCCAGTTCGGCCAGGGCCCCCTCTATGTCGGGCTCGGGCTCGTGCTTGAAGACCGGCTTGTGGCTCCACATCCCGTCGGGGACCATGGAGTAGAGTGGGGTGACCGTGCCCTGGAAGACCTGCTCGTCGATGGCGTTGCGGTCGATGGCCAGAGCGATGGCCCGCCTGACGTGGATGTTGTCGAACGGCGGCTTCGTCACGTTGAGGACGAGGTAGCGGATAGCCGGGCTCGGCCCGTCGAGGCAGACCAGGTCTGGGTTGCCCTTCAGCCCTTCCTCCTCGAGCGGGGAGAAGGTGCGGTAGGCGACGTCGACCTCGCCCTTCTCGACGGCCAGCTTCAGGGCCGCGCTGTTGGCGTAGAACTTCACGACGACCTTGTCCGGCAGGGCCGGGTCGCCCCAGTACTCGTCGAAGCGGACCATCGTCAGGTGGTCGCCCTCGACCCACTCGACGAACTTGAAGGGGCCGGTCGCCACGACATCCGTCTCGAGCTTCTCGTCGGCCTTGTAGGCCGCCGGAGAGACGATGCACCCGACGGTGTAGGCGAGCTTGGAGAGGAACGGCGAGCACGGGGCCTTGAGCTTGATGGTGACCTCGTAGTCACCGGTCACCTCGATGGTGTCGATGTCGCTGAGGAGGAACCCGGGGTCGCCGCCGAGGGTCCTCGCCCGGTCGAGCGAGAACTTCACCGCTTCGGCGTCGAGCTCGGTCCCGTCGTGGAACTTCACCCCCTCGCGAATCTTGAAGACATAGGTCAGCCCGTCCTCACTGATGTCCCACTCTGTCGCCAGACAGGGAGCAAGGTTGGTCGTGCCGGGCTCATAGGCCACGAGCGTCTCGGCGACGTTGTTGAGGATGTTGCTTGACAGATAATCGTACGCGTCCGCGGGGTCGAGGGTCGTGACCGAGTCGGTGGTCCCGACGACCAGAATCTTGCCCTCGGCCGGGCCGGCGCACGCCGGGAGGAACGCCCCGGCCAGGGCGAGCACGAGCCCCACCGCCAAGAGCCTGCATGCTTTCCTCACACTTCCACCTCCTCACTCTCGCGGATCGCCCGGGTCCACCCGGGAGAGAACCCTTGGGCGGTGTGTATATTAGAGCCTGCTGTACCAATTCCTCCCGGCCAATGTACTCTGTGCCAGCAGGCGGGCTGATACGAATGCGGTCAGGTCATACCCAGTGCCGAGGAAACCGCCGGTGGGTAGAGGGCTTCCGGCTCCTGGCGGCGGACAGGAAAAGGGAGCGGGACATCGAGATGCCCAGGAAAAGAACGGCCCAGCCTAGGGTGGAGAGCACCATGACCCGGCGGAAGTCGGCCCTTGCGGTGGGATATCAGGCCGCCGAGGGACATCGACAGGATGAGGAGGGTGTAGACGGCGCCCGAGCCGGCCTCCGGCAGACCGCAGTCCCTGAGGATCATCACCCAGTAGAGCATGAACGTGGGGAGGACGAAGCTCATGAAGAGGCCCGACAGGATGAGGTAGAGCAGAACCTTGCTGCCGGCGACCTCCGAGACGCCCTCACGGAGGATGCGGGCGTAGGACCGCTCCCGCTCCCCGCCGTAGTTCTCTCTGAGCCAGATGACGGCCACGAAAGAGGCCGTTACGGCCATCGCGCCCGACACGATGATGGGCAGGTTCAGAGCCAGGGTCGAGATGAGACTGGCCAGGACCCCACAGGCCGGGCCGACGACGCCCTCGACGATGCTGGACTTGCTGAACGTGCTGTAGGCCGTCCTCTGGTCGTCGACCGAGTCGTAGAACCAGGCCGTGAGACTGCCGCTGGTGAAGGCCGCCCCGCCGTCGGCCAGAGCGAAGCTGGGCGCGAAGTCCGCCGCGGAGCCCGATGCGCCATGAAGAGCGATTGGGTGAGGCCGATCTCCACGAAGGTGAGGCCCTTCCCCTTCATCCAGAGGACGAGGTAGGGGCCGAGCAGGTGCATCATCGCCGTCTGCAGGCCGTGGACCAAGGTCCCGGGTTAGCCCCGAGGGGGGAGGGGGCCCCCCCAGCTCCTGAATCCTCTTTGTGCCGTTCACTCAGGCCGCAAAGGCCTCGTCGGGACGAGACAGGACCTCCGCCGCGAATCTCTCCAGCCGGAACCGTTCCTCTTGTGGCCTGCTTCGGGCCAGGCGGGACAGAGCGTTGACAACCCCGAAGAGGGAGTCGTGCGGGTCCCACTCATAGCAGCGGAGGAGTTCTTCGGTGGCTTGACGGCTGAGGCGGAGGCGAACGGCGAGCTGCTTCAGAGCGAAGCGTGCTCCGCCCTTGACGGGACGGTCGACCGCCTCCCCGAGCTGCTCCATGGCCTGCCGGGAGGCCTGCTCGGCCTCGCCGACGGCCCACCTGAACCGTGCGAGGGCTTCTTCGCGCTTCACGTTGATGTGCCTCTGGCGGAAGAAGGGCTGCCACCCGCCGCCGATCATCCCGTTGCTGCACACCATGCGGAAGACGAAACCGGACAGGGTGAGCGAACCGGCTCCGACCTCGGAGTTGACGAAGTAGAGGCCGGCATGGGCCCTGTCCTTGCCCCGGCGCGACCGGCCGAGGTCACTGGAGACCCTGTCCAGGGTCAGCCGCACCTCGGTGCGGGTCAGGCCCACGAAAGCATCCCGGACCGTGACGGGCTTGCCCGCCAGGGCCTCCTCGAGGGCCAGCAGGGCCTCGAGGTCGTCGATCGGCACATAGGCCGGGGAGACGACGCCCCGGACCAGGTCGCGCCAGCCCCGGAGGACGAAGGCCCGGTCGAACTCGTCGACTTTCTTCCTCTTCCGCTCGTAGGCGATGAGCCGGGCGGCCATCTTCGGGTCGAGCCCGCTGACATACTCGACGGGCATCCCGAGGCGGTCGCAGACCCAGGCCAGCCCGTGGCGGGTGAACCCGAAACGGCACCCCTTGGCCGGCCCGTCCGTGACGACCCCCTCAAGTCTCTTCCTACCGGCGCGGATCTCCAGGCCAGACCACGTGACCGTGACATCCCACTTTTCCCTTTCAAGCTCTCTGACTTCGCTGATGACCTGCCTGAGGGTGACCCTCTTGCCGGACATGGTCGACACCTCGCTCCCGGTGAAATGACCTCTCTCCCCCGATGAGATGGGGGCCCTCCGCCCCCCCGTCAATACTACCAGTCGGCTCCGTCAGTAGGCGTCGGACACCCGTACCACCGGCCCTTCAGACAAGGGTCTGGGCCGCCTTGCGCGAACCGGTGCTGGACGGGCGGCCCCGCCACGGGCCGGCTGTCGGCTGGCCGGATACGGTTGCGCCGGACACGGCGCGGACCGGGCCGGACGCGGAAGGGAGTCGGGAAGTTGTTCTTCCAAGAATATCAATCAGCCCAAGGTTTTCGCGAGGACGTGGTCTCCTTTCTGGAGCAGGATGAGGCCGTCAACAATCTGCCTCTGGGAATCGTCCTGGCCCTGGAGGACCCCGTTGCCGAAGCCGGCAGGCCGCTGCTAGGCGCAGTCAGGGACGACCGAGGCGAAATCGCGCTCGTCGCTCTCAGGACGCCGCCGCACAACCTGGTGCTCGCCGGCTGCGGCCGGCGGCTGGAGGCGGCGGTCCAGACCGCGGTCGAGCATCTGAGTGAAAGCCAGGTCGCCCTTCCGGGCGTCATCGGTCCCCGCCCCACCGCCGAGACCTTCGCGAGACTATGGTCCGACGGGACAGGAGACGGCGTCGAGCTACAGGTGGAGCTGGAAATCTACCGGCTGGACGAGGTCCGCCAGGTGAGCAGGAGTCCCGGCCGTCTCCGCCGGGCGGACGCGGCTGACAGCGAGCTGGCCGCAACGTGGCTCGAGGATTTCGCGAGAGAAGCACTCCTGGAGAAGCTGCGGGCGGACGATGTATGGCGCAGGGTGGAGCGGTCGATCCGCCAGGGACGGCTCTTCTTCTGGGAGGACGGGGAACCGGTATCGATGGCCACCACCGCCCGGCGCACTCAGAGGGGCATGGCCATCAGCAGTGTCTACACCCCGCCGCAATTCAGGAGGAAGGGCTACGCCACCTCCTGCGTCGCCGCCCTCAGTCGACTGCTGCTGGATGAGGGCCTCGATTTCTGCTGTCTGTACGCCGACCTCGCCAATCCGACCTCCAACCGCATCTACCGGAGGATCGGGTACCGTCCGGTCGGTGAGTCCGTAGTGTACAAGTTCAGAAGACATGCCAGCTGAGAGCCCGGATGGAGCCGGCGTCACCGCTCTGCCGTCGGTGGGAGGCACATCCTGAGCTGGTGGCGGGTGGCAGGGGCGTGGAAGTAAGGTGGTGAATTTCATCTTACAAGGTGCGGATAGCCGTGTGATGTGCTGTCCACGAGCGACCGGGACCCAGGAGGAGGCACGGGAATGCCAGATGCAGAGGTCAAGTTCCGGGGGCCCTACTGCCTCTATGAGAGGGGCGGCGAGAGCGACGCTCCTCTTCTCTTCGCGGATGAGGAAGCGTCTCTATTGCGAGGCGGGGTCTACATCCTGGCGTGGCGTCATCAAGATCTGCTCTACCCGTACTACATCGGTGAGACTCAGGGAGTCATAGCAGACCGCCTCGTGGCCCACATGCAGGGCTTCCTGTCAGGAGCATATTGGATTCCGAATCCCAAGATGCTCAGCTCCGCGTGCGAAAGCGGTTCCAGGCCGAAGCAGGAACAGTTTTACCTCTATAAGCCGAAGGACTTCAAGAAGAAGTTCCTGTATCGTCTGGAGCATTGCGCCCTGATGGACTCGATCATAGAGCTCCTCGCTGGCTTCCGGTGCTTCGTCGCCGAGGTGGAGGACCCTACCAAAGAGCGTCTCAAGGGTATCGAGAAGCATCTGACGCAACTGTGTTACGAAGAACTCAACGGAAGGCTGAAGGTTCCCATCATCGACAGCCCGAGGGACAACGGGGCCGAGCCCCTTGAGACGAAAGTCTCGTTCCCCTCGGGCTACACCATTGTCGGGCTCTCCTGAGCAAGCAGGCCAGGCAAGGGGTTCGTGAGTCCGATGGATCGGGGACGCTGACGGCCGGGGCCTCCCGGAACGGCAGGGCGCGGTGCCGCTCTCCGGCAACGTTTGTGGTATCCTCGAGACGGATAGGTCCGGGCGACCGACCCGAGCAGGCCCGAAGGAGGCCGCGCCATGAGAATCGACCCGCGGTGGTGGATGCGCGCCGGTGAACGCGACCTGGCCATGGCCCGTCAGCTTCACAGCGGTGGGTTCCACGAGGGAACCGCCTTCCACTGTCAGCAGGCGGCCGAGAAGATGTTGAAGGCCCTGGCCGCGGAGCTGCTGGGGGACGCCCGGACAAGTTCTACGACGAGGCCATCGCTCGAGAGACGCTCGAGGCGGCCCAGGCCATCCGCCGCTTCGTCGAGGAGCGCTCGCGATGACTCGCCCTGACGACAGCATCCTGGACGACTTCGTGGCCAACCTGAGACGGCTGATGACCGTCGAGGCCGTCGTCGTGTTCGGCTCCCGCGGGCGGGGGGACGAGCGCCCCTGGAGCGACTACGACCTCGTGGTCGTCTCGGACGACTTCGAAGGCGTCAACCCCATCAGGCGAAGGGAAAGAGTCGCCGAGGCGTGGCCGGTGATGAAGGCCGCCGACTTCTTCCCCCTGACAACGACCGAACTCCTGGAGATGAGGAGGCCCATCATCTGGGACATGCTCCAGGACGGGCGGCCGGTGGTCGACACCGGGGTCTGGCGGAGGGCAGCACGACGCTTCGAGGCCCTCAAGGCCGCCGGGGAGATCGCGCCCGTCCCGGGGGGCTGGCGCGTGACCGAAGGACCCTCAGACAGGAGGAGGCCCTCCGACCGGAGTTGACGGCCGAGCGGGGTGAGGCTTGATGCGGCCGCAGGAGCGTCGCAGACGGATAGTGGAACGGTTGAAGGACGCCGGCGAGCCGGTGACAGGAACGGAACTGGCCGAGGAGTTCGGCGTGAGCAGACAGGTCATCGTGCAGGACATCGCCCTGCTGCGGGCGGAGGGCCATGACATCATCGCGACCCTTCGCGGCTACCTCCTGCCGGCCCCTGCCGCCGAGGGCAGCGTGCGGCGGACCTTCGCGAGCGTCCACACGCGGGCCGACATCGCCGAGGAGCTCAACATCATCGTGGACAACGGCGGGCACGTCCTCGACGTCGTCATCGAGCATCCCCTCTACGGGGAGCTCCGGGGGCTCCTCATGGTCCGGTCCAGGCGCGACGTCGAGCAGTTCGTCGCCAAGATGAACGAGCAGGGGGCCCTCCCGCTCCTCACCCTCACCGGCGGCCCGCACCTGCACACCGTCGAGGCGCCGTCAGGGGAACATCTCGACCGCATCGAGAGCGCGCTCGAGAGAGCCGGTTTCCTTCTGAAGGCTGACGGCTAGCCCGCCCCTCCGAACCTTGAGGCCCACACCCGGAAGACTGTTGCTGTCTTGACAAGTGTCATGTCATAATGGGGGTGAAGGCAGGCCGAGACAGCAGAGTGGATAACCGGAAGGAGAAACCGGAATGAACAGACGGCATGTCGCCCTCGGCGCGATGTTGACCGCCCTCGCCCTCGTCATCCCCCTCTACTTCGGCTTCCTCCGCGTGGTCATCCCCCCCTTCTTCACGGCCACCCTTGCCTCCCACGTCCCCTCGATGCTGGCCATGTTCATCAGCCCCGTCGTGGCCGGAGCCGTGGGGGCGGGCTCAGCCCTGGGCTTCTTCGTCGTTCTGGGCCCAGTGATAGGGCTCAGGGCCTCCATCCACATCATCTTCGGCGTGTTCGGCGCCATCCTCTACCAGCGGGGCATGAAGCCCTGGCTCGTCCTGGTGCTCATGCTTCCCGTCCACGCCCTGGGGGAAGCCCTCGTCGTCTGGCCCTTCGTGCCGACCCTGAGGGACGCCTTCCTCATCACCGGGGTCGGGACGGCCCTGCACCACATCATGGACTCCTTCATCACCCTGGCCGTCTTCGGCATCGTCGTCAAGCTCCTGGGAGAGAGGGCCTTCGGCGCGGCGGGCACGACCAAGGGACCGGCGGGGTAGGGGTCAGCCTCTCGTCCCGCCCCCGCACGGGTCTACCACGGGCCTGCCCCGGTCCCTACCCTCCGGCCACGGTGGGAAAGACGGCGACGCGTTGACCTCGCTGCGGGTATGACGGGCATGGCCGCGGCGGTGGTTAGGTTGCCCGGCCGACCTCCGCCTTCAGAGACGATGAGAACTGAGCCCAAAGGGTGTTGCCCATGACGACTTGACAGTCGTACACTTAAGATGAATGGCCTGACTTTTGAGTCAATTGAGATGCGTAGGATCGGAGGTGAGGAGATCGCAATCGCGATCTTTGGAGGGGGACCTAACTCGACCGACCCTGAGCCTGGAGCACGACACACCTACGCTGGATTCGAAAGGATGAAGGGCGGCCTTCTCTTTGTGGTGCAGGCCGGGATAGCCGGTCTCATGTACGCCGCCTACGAACTCTTCGGGGGGGAGCTCCTGCCGACCCTCGCCGTGGTCCTCTTACTCTACGGGGCCTATTTCGTTCTCCGCTGGCCTATCTGGCACCACCTCTACCGCTCCCGGGGACATATCGAGGACCGCAAGGAACTGGCCAGCGTCCGGCGCTTTCTCTGGCTGTGGGGCGCCATCCTGCCCGGCTTGTTCGCCCTGCTGATAGTGACCGGTGCCTTCGAGGCCCCTCTCTGGCCCACGCTTGCCCTCGTGCTCTTCCTTTGGGTCACTCTCGCTCTCTACGGACGATTGCCCGTCGACGGCCCGATGGTGGGGTTCACCGTGGTGATAGTCACCGAACTGCTCCGAATCTGGCCCTCGGAGTTCAGAATCGAGACCTGGGGGCTGATAGTGCTCGCGACGGCCCTGATGGGAGTGGCCCAGCACTACGATTTCATGAGAGAGGAGCATGGCAGGAGGAAGACGGGCGGCCGGGCCGGAGCGCGGCCGGCCCCTTCGAGCCCTCCAGCGGCAGCGCTCGGACTCCCCCGGTGGACACCCCTGGCCCTGCTCGTCGCCGCGGCCGGGGTCTTGCTCCTGACCTACGGTTCGCTCTCCGGGCCGGATTACGCTCCCGGCGCGGGACCGGTGACCCCAGCCGATGCAGGCGAGTTTTCGCGGACCGAGGTTGGAGGCGCGGTCCTGCTCTTCAGAGAGTCGCCGCACGATGGGCCGGACGGCTCCATCTTCGCCGTGATGCTGGCAGGTACGGGCGACCAGACCCCCGAGGAGTGGTACTGTGCCCGCCTCTCCCGGGACGTTGTGCTTCTGTGCTGGGGCTGGGATGAAGGCGACAAGAGCTTGGCCAGATGGGTCTGGGAAGCGGGCGGTACCAGCAGTGGTTGGACGGGCCGCGACCATACCGAGTTCCGCATCACCTTGCCGCACGGCAAGATTGTCGAGGCTCTGCAGCGTCTCATTCATGCTCTGTTCAGTCAGGAGACCGGCGGGGTGTTTGCCCTGCTGAAGCACAATCTCCCTGCCGAGATTGAGTTACTGACCAGAGACGAGTCGGCGGCCCCGCCGCAGATCTTCATGGACCGGATGCTCGCCGGCACTGTCTATGAAGAATCCCTCGGGGAGGAGGACCGGGCGCCGTTTACAGTCCGCAAGCTCCTGGACTGGCTGGCCCGGGAGTACACGCCACGGCGGCTCGTGATCGTTGTCGAGGCCGACATCCACCGGGAGAGCGTGATAGCCGCTCTGCGCGAAGCGCTTGACGGCGTGCCGCCCGGGGCTCCGCCTGAGGCGAGAAGTGTCGACCTCCTGCCCCGGGAGCCCGGGCTTCTAGTCCTACCTGAAGCCGCCTCCCGGCAGGTGATCACGGGGTTCGGCATAGACGGTCTGCCGGCTTCTGACGGGCCGGGGGCGACCGCCGGTGTGGGAACGTCCGCCGCTTCTCAGGCTCCCGCTCGTGGAACCTACGTTTCGTTGGTTGTGTCCCTGGTCCGGGGACGGCTGGCCGACACGCTGCCGGACGGGCTTGTCCTCGACCGGGAGAGGACCACCCGCTGGGCCGTACGGGGAGCCCAGGGCCTCACGGTGGCCTGCACGGTCACCGGGTGGCCGGAAGAGACAGAGGACACCGACGTCTGGTTCCGCGACCTGGGGGAGGTCGCGACCTGGACACTCCGGAGCATCCTGTCCGACCTCGCGGAAGAAGGGCCCTCAGACGCCGAACTGGAGGAAGCCCTCTCGGATTTGCGCGGTGCGGGGAGCGAACTCCCGCCTGATGCCGACCCCACCCTGGTCGACGCCTACTTCGAAGGCATCGAGTGGGTCCCGGGGGTGGTATCCGACGACGAGATCGCGGCCCTGCGGGCCATGGAGGCCGAGGAGCTTCGCTCACAGGTCCGAGCCGCGGC
>ENA-OSAE01000494-OSAE01000494.1-marine-sediment-metagenome-genome-assembly--contig:-NODE-494-length-12895-cov-23.871963_pt1 | contig 12895 bp, 11 predicted proteins | sample MGYA00237870_ERZ529317 | MGnify/ENA primary metagenome ERZ529317 (study PRJEB26369, sample SAMN03142812) | marine sediment metagenome | biome: marine; feature: borehole; material: sediment... | reverse complement strand
ATTGGACCCGGTATGCAGCGGCCCGTTGATCGGGTAGGATCATGAGTTGCACGCCGGGGGTGCTCCAGAACGAGACCGGTTATGCCGCAGCCCGAAGGGGCGAGGAACATAAGGCGAGTGGAGGAGCACCCCGGGCGAGGCAGATGGTGGTATTTTCGTAGAAGTGGACAGCTAGTGGAGGAGCTTTGAGTGAAGGGAGTGAGGGACAGATGGCAATCAAGCTGACGGACTTACCCCACGAAGACCTGTTTGTAGGACCGAACAACGGCTGTCCCGGGTGCGGTGTTGCCATTGCCTTGCGCCAGGCTACCAAGGTACTGGGACCGCGCACGATGGTGACGATCCCGGCTTCCTGTGCTGCCACCATTGGGGGTTCCAACCTGGCGACGGCTTGGAAAATACCCTTTTTCCATGCCCTTTTTGAATGTTCGGCTGCAGTAGCTTCCGGTATCAAGGCCGGGCTTGAACGGCAGGGGAAAAAAGACGTTGTCGTTGTCTCATGGGCAGGCGACGCCGGTAGTGCTGACATTGGATTTCAAGCTTTGAGTGGTGCGGCGGAACGCAACGAAGATATACTACATGTCTGTTACGACAACGAGGTGGCCATGAACACGGGGGGACAGGCCAGCAGCTCTTCTCCCGAGTCTGTTTTTACCACCCTCACCCCTGCGGGTAAACCCACCGGCAAGAAGGATATGCTGGCCATTATGGCCGCACACCGGGTGCCCTACGTGGCCTCGGCCTCCATCGGGTATCCAGAGGACTTTGTTAACAAGGTGGCCACAGCCCGTAAGGTGAAAGGCTTTCGGTATCTCCACGTCCTGGCCCCGTGTTTTCGCGGGTGGCAGATCCCGGCGGCAAGGACGGTAGAAATGGCCCGGTTGGCTGTTGACAGCGGGTTGTGGCCTCTCTACGAGCTCGTCGACGGAAAGAAGCGGGTTACCGTGGAGCCGGCGAGGCGGGTCCCGGTGAAAGATTACATCCGTCCCCAGGGTCGTTTTGCCCCTTTGAGTGACCATGACCTGGAAGCAATACAACGACAGGTTGAGGCTGGCCAAGGGTGTTTTGGGGCGAAGTGGTGAGGAGTGGAGGTGATGTCCGTGGTTGAAGTGAGATTTCACGGGCGGGGTGGGCAAAGCTACCTGGCATTTCCCCGGCTTCTTGGTGAAGCAGCACTATTAGATGGGCTTTATGCCCAGGTTTACGCATCCTTTGGAACCATCAGGCCCGGGATGCCGTCCTATGCCGGTGTTCGCATCGACCGGGCCTTTATCCGGACCCGCTCCACTAATGCGAGCCTTCCGGACCACGTTGTGGTTCTCGACAACAGCCTTCTCCTGGTGGACGATGTAACCAGCGGGCTGCGTCCGGGTGGCACCGTCCTTGTTGGAAAGGGGATCGGTGTCGCTGAACTCAAGGAGAAAGTTGGGTCGGACTTCAAGATCCACCTCCTTGAGGTTGGGGAGGAGGTACCGGCCTTGGCCCGGCAGGTTGCTGTGTTAGCGGAAATAAACCGGGTCATTGGTCTCATTTCGCCCCAGGCCCTGTTCCAGTTGGTGGACTCCCGGGTTCCGGCCGAGGAACGCCCTGCGTGCCATGCTGAAATAGAGAAAAGGATCAGCGGGTAGCCTGGAACAAGACCGGTTCGCACCGCTGCCCGGGCCAGGGTCTGGACTGCGGTGCACTGCTCTGCTCTCACTTTCACCTCCCGTTCTCGCCTTCCGGAGGCGCAAGCTGCTTACCAAGGCACGAGCCGCGGTGGCCAGAGGAGTGTTGTTTCCGCCTCGTCCCTCTCTGGGGACGATTTCTATTTATGCATTGGGTAACATCAGGCACCTGTGCACCGCTGACCAGGCGGCAATGTAGGGAGAAGCGATGTAGATCGCGGCCTGCCGGGCCCCCATACGACCCGGCGTATTCCGAACCGTGGTCGTCAAGACCGAATCAGTGCTTCCCGCAACCCCCAGGTGGTTTCCGCCGCAGGGCCCACATCCTGGCGGGGTGATGATCCCCCCGCTTGCACGGATCACCGCGGTGTAGCCCTCTCTTTCCATGGCTCCCAGCACCCGGGCGGAAGCAGGAACGACGACAAGGTTTACCCCTGGATGAACACGCCGCCCCGACAGAACCTCGGCCAGCACCTGCATATCTTCGAGACGGCCGGCGGAGCAACCACCGACCACTACCTGGGTCAGGGGAACCCCACTTACCTCGGCCAGGTCCCGGACATTGGCCGGAGAGGGTGGACAGGCGACCACGGGAGACATGCTCGAGGCGTCAAGTTCGATTGTTTCCTCAAAGCCTCCGGAGGTGGTGTCCTCCCCTTCATCGATCCAACCGGTTACAGCTCCCAGTTCCCCCATCATGTTGGTGAGGGTCATGCGCTCCGACCAGCTGAGGGCTTTGACAGCACTCCCCCCCACGGCCAGGGCCTTTCCCTTGAGGGTGTCTGTTCCGAAGTTTTTCAGCAGGTGTAGGGCCATGTCTTTGGCCCCCACCCCTGGACCGGGCTGCCCTTCGATCAGGCAGCGAACGACAGGCGGTACCTCTAGGGTCAGGTGGCCGGTGGCAAGGATCCAGGCCATTTCGGCGGGGGAGACCGAAAAGCCCAGGGCTCCCCAGGCTCCAACGGTGGCCATGTGCCCGTCGGCCCCGGCTACGACAGCCCCGCGGGACGGGCGTAGGGTTTCGGCGATGACCTGGTGGATGACCCCTTCACCCCGCTGGTAGAGTTTCACGCCGTGGCGGCGGCAGAATTCCAACATTAACAAATGGGCTTCTCTAGCCGTACTTGTTGGAGCTGGAAGGAAATGATCCAGGCTCCATACAACCCGCGTGGGGTCGAAAACTGTCTTCGCCCCCAGTTTTTCGAAGGCTTCGATTACCTTAGGGCCAGACCCGTCGTGGGCCACCGCCAGCTCAACGGGAACAGATACCTTTTGTCCTACTTCTACGGTGGTTTGTCTTGTAGCGCGGGCAATGGACCTTTGGAGCAGGTTCACTGCTTGATCCCTCCTCAGGGTTTAATAAGAAAGGGCCATCCTGACTTTTTTCAACGGCGTTCCCGTGATGCCGCAACTGCCAAAGGGCAGTTAGAAGGAGATGCCGCAACTGCCAAAGGGCAGTTAGAAGGAAAAGAGTTGGCCCCGGGACTCCCCCCTTGGGAAGCCCAGGACCTTGATCGGGTCAAGTACATTGCTCTCCACTTGGCCAATTTGTGGCGGCCGGCCGCGGACTGGAGAACCGGTCAGTGGGAGAGGGGTCAACTGCCGTTCTTGACTGACCTGGAGGCCCGGAGTTGGATAATGATCGGGATCACCAGGGCAGCGAAGGCCGCGATCATCAAGACCAGTGCAATGGGCCTCGTGAAGAAGATGCTGAAGCTGCCCTGGGAAAGCATCAAGGACAGCCGCATTGTTTTTTCGGCGAGAGGTCCGAGGACGAGAGCCAGAACCAGCGGTGCCGCCGGAATCTTGAGCTTCTTGAAGAGGTAGCCGATAACGCCGAAAATCAAGGCAATCCAAACGTCGATGAGGTTGTTCCTGATACTGAAGGTACCCACAAGGGTAATGACGATGATCAAGGGCATTAGAATGTTCTTCGGTGTCAGGAGGACCCTGACGAAGAGCGGGATAAAGACGATGATCATGATCGCCAGGAGGATGTTGCCGACGTACATACTCGCAATGGCGGCCCAGGCGAAGTCAGGTCGCTGGGCAAAGAGGAGCGGGCCTGGGCGGAGACCGTACATCATGAAGGCACCCAAGAGAACGGCAGTTGTGGCTGACCCGGGAATGCCGAGGGCCAAGAGGGGTACCATGGCTCCGGCCGACGCCGCGTTATTAGCAGCTTCAGGGGCAGCAACGCCGGGGAGGTGCCCCTTGCCGAACCTCTGGGGGGTCCTGGAGAAGTTCTTCTCTGTGGCGTAGGCCATGAAGGAGGCCATCGTTGCCCCTGCACCCGGGAGAACGCCGATTGCAAAGCCGATGATTGCTCCGCGGATCCAGGCTTTCCAGAGGGAGAAGAACTCACGGGCTTTGGGGAACATATTTCTCAGTCCGACCTTGGAGGTGATCATTTCCCCGTAAGCCATGGATTCCATCCCCGCCAGCACTTCAGCAACACCGAAAAGGCCCATGACGACGGGTAGAAAGTCGATACCGTCCAAAAGCTCCAGGACACCATAGGTATACCGGCCAACACCGGAGACGATGTCCAGGCCGACCATGGCCAGCATCAGGCCGAAAAATGTTGAAATGAGCCCTTTAATGGGGGAGTCGCCGGCAAGACCGGTCAGGGTGGTTAGGCCCATGACCATGAGGGCAAAATACTCTGGAGGCCCGAAATTTAGAGCCCACCTGGCGAGGGATGGTGCCAGGAAAGTCAACATGATGATGCCAAAGGTTCCACCAATAAAGGAACTCCCGGACGCCACCGTAAAAGCATGCCCCGCCCTACCCTGCTGGGCGAGTGGGTGTCCGTCGAGAGAAGTCATGACTGCTGCAGGGTCACCGGGGGCATTGATCAGGATGGCGGAAATGCTCCCACCGTACATTGCACCGTAATAAACACCGGCCAGCAGAATCACGGCCGTGATTGGATTCATCCCGTAGGTGATCGGCAGGAGGACGGCTACTCCTGTGGCGGATCCGATTCCGGGAAGTGCCCCGATGATGGCTCCTAGGATTACGCCAATGGTGGCCATGAGGACGTTGATGGGCGTCAAGGCGGTAGAGAGACCTTGCAGTAGCAGTTGTAGGGTTTCCATAGCCTAAGTACTCCCTTCTGCCGCTGAACTTAAAACCCGAGGATCCCGCTGGGAAGCGGAATCATCAGCCATTTGATAAAGATGAATTGGACAACGAGCGAGGTGCCGATGGCAACCCCAATGATCGCTAGGATACTTCGGTTACCCAGGTACCAAGTCAAAATGCCCATAAAGAGGGCAACGCTCAGAAAAGTTCCCAAAATGTCCAGCAGCAGGGTCATAGCTAGACCACCGCTGATGATGGTTAGGATGCGCAAGTGGGCAGCCCGATCCGTAGGGAACCAATTCTTGGGAAAGCTAGTTTGGCGCAAGGTCGACATGAGATAGAGAGCAGCACTGGTGACCATGCCCCAGCCGATATAGCGTGGGAGGAACCCCGGACCGGGCTTATTGTCAAGCAAGTACTGGTAGGTTGTGTAAGAGGTGGTGATAAAGTATACCCCGAGTGCTAGAAAGATTAATGCGGTTATTATTTCAGCTTTCTTCAAGCTAGGTGTACACCTCCTTTAATGAGCCGGGGGGTTACCGGGAGAAGCCGGCTTTGAAGCCGGCTTCTCCCTCAAGCCGCCTTATTTGCCTTTGTAAACACCGATGGCCTTGAGAACGTCGATGAGGCCGGGTTCGATCTTGGCCATGTATGCTCCGAATTCCTCGCCCGGCAGGTAGGCTGAAGTCAGCATGTTACGCTTGATATAATTTTCCTGCCAGTCCGCATCTTCGCTGACCTTCTTCAAAACCTCTTGCATTGTCTTCACGGCTTCCTCGGGCATATCCTTGGGTCCGACAACACCGCGGAACATCTGGAAGGTGACGTCGTAGCCTAATTCCTTGGCGGTCGGGACGTCAGGGAGATCCTTCAGGCGCTCTTCGCGGAAGACGACCAGTGGACGAAAGTCACCGGACTCGATGGCACCAATGGCCTCGTTGGGGTTAAAGATACCGGAGTCGATCTGCTTACCCATCAGGTTGGTATTGACTTCACCACCGCTGTCGAAGGGGATGTAGTTAAAGTCCACTCCGGCAGCATTTTCCAGCATACCCACGACCATATTGTCCTCGGCACCCAAGGCAGTTCCGCCCACGGTGAATTCACCAGGTTTCTGCTTGGCGGCCTCCAGGACCTCTTCCAGGCTCTGATATGGGGAATCCTTATGCACCAGGAGGAGGAACTCGTCCAGGGCCAGCCGGGCGATGGGGGTGAAGTCCCTCCAGCTGTAGGTACCCATACCAGTCATCGGAGCAGTCATCTGGCCGGTGATGAAGGTGAGGATCTTGTAAGCATCACCAGGATTCTGGGCAACGTAGGTGGAGCCCACGCTTCCGCTTCCGCCCGGCTTGTTGACGACCTGGATCGGTTCTGGAAGCAGGTTGTTCTGTTCAATCACCTTAACGATAAAGCGACCCAAGCGGTCACTACCGCCGCCAGGGGAATAGGGAACGGTCATTTCAATGGGTTTCTGCGGCCAGGCGGCTGTTTCTTTCTCTTCTTCCTTGGCCGGTTCGCTGGCCTGGGGTTCCTCTTCTTTTGGCTCCTCAGCCTGGGTGCCGCAGCCGCTGGCAACCAGCAGCATCGAGAGGACCAGCACCAGGGAGATAACCAAAACTAACAACCGAGACCTTTTCATCTAGACCCCTCCTTTAAACAAGTTAATTAAATTCAACTGAAGTGATTAGGTAGATTAGCAGCGGGTGTTACTTCCCCCCTTTCTCCAGGCTCTGAATTCAGCATCCAAACCGTAAGGGCTTGTCCCGTAGTGCCGCCTAAACTGCACCCTTTGCGCGGGAATGCCCTTTTCTGTTGTCAGCAAGGAAGAAGTCTCAGTGGCTGGGACGATTCTTAGTACTACGAAAATGCCACGATCCGCCTCGCCATGGTTGCTCCTCCACTCGCCTTTCTTATTCGGCGGCCCTCTGGGCCTGCGGCATACCCGGTCTCGTTCCGGAGTAACCCTGGCGTGTAACCTTTGCGAAATACCGCTTCAAATTTTTGTGTTTCGGGGTGCCGCCGCACCGCAGGGCGGCATGAAGCACTATTCACCCATGGTGTCTAAAAAGTGTGGTACCAGGCTGACCGAAAACGTAAGACAAGTAAGTATTTTCGGATTAGTACGTAAATATTCGCGGCCCAAATTTGGAACCCCTGCCTCACGGGCAACAATGTTTCAAAAATATCAGTTTATTGATACATTTAAGACGCAAGTACCGTGCCAAACTTGCTCCATAATTCAGAAATTGAGAAAGTCGCTGTAGAGTCTGGTTCCCGGCCTTTTGCCAGCGGGCAGGGACGGGAACCAAAGGGTGTAACCTTTCCGATTTTTAGCGGTTGATGTTTCATTTCGAACAACCAGCACCATGGTCTGGGGCCAGGACAAGGAAGGGGCAAAGGAGGAAAGACGAAAACCAAGCAATAGGAAAAAAAAGAAAGAGAGCGAATTAGAACACCCAAGGTGCAAACCAAAGTTCTCCGGTGAGAACGGTAAACTGGATGAAAATGATATACTATAAGGGAGGAGGTGGGCAGGGTTGGACCTGAAGGAAAGGCTCCTGGAGGACATGAAAAAAGCGATGAAAGCCCGGGAATCGGGCCGTGAGAGGCTGTCATTGATCCGGATGCTGCGGGCCGCCATCAAGAACGCCGAGATTGAAAAGGGGTGTGACCTGGATGACCCTGGTGTGGTGGAGGTCCTGGCCGGTGAGCTAAAAAAGCGTAAAGATGCCCTGGAAGAGTTTCGCAAGGCCGGGCGTGATGACCTGGTCAAGGCTACCGAGAAGGAGCTGGAGATCCTCGCAGAGTACCTGCCGGAACCCCTGGGTGAGGAAGAAATCAGGCAGATGGTCATCGCCCTGGTGGAAGAAATGGGGGCCACAGGACCAAAGGACCTGGGCAGGGTTATGGGGCGTGTCATGCCCCAGGTGAGGGGCAGGGCCGATGGACGGGTAGTGAACCGGGTTGTCCGCGAGGTTCTTGCTGGAGAGTAAGAGGGAGACCGGCGGGTGCGGTAGGTACTTAAAGAGGAACAGCCCGCACCGATAGCATGTCTTAGGCCGTTGATGGCCAGGAAGAAGAGGCGGTGGCCCCTGGGGAGCCTGGAGGAGGGGAAAGGTTGAATCACTACCGGAAACCGCACGGTTGGTGTACCTTAGTAGTTCTGGTCTTCTGGCTGGTGGGCCTGGTCCTGGGACTGCCGGCGGTGGAAGGGGCCGGAACGTCACAGTCGACAGTAGTGGTGGCCCGGATCGATGACCTGGCTGTCGATGCCGGTCTCGCCCGGTACCTGGAAAGGGCTTTCGGCAGGGCCCAAGAGCTTGGGGCCGATGCCGTGATCCTGGAGATCACCACTCTCGGGGGTTTTGTCAAAGATGCTTTGAGGATTCAGGACACCATCGAAGCGGCTGAGGTTCCCGTGGTCGCTTTTGTGCTGGAAAGGGCCTGGTCGGCCGGGGCCTTAATCACCCTGGCGGCCGACCACGTGGTCATGGCGCCGGGCAGCAGCATTGGGGCGGCAGAACCGCGTCCGGCCGATGCCAAGACCATTTCCGCCTTACGGGCCCAGTTCGAGGGTGCGGCCGAACGCCACGGCCGGGACCCAAAGGTGGCAGCCGCCATGGTGGACGCCAAGGTGGAAATTCAAGGACTGGTAGAGCAGGGGGAACTGTTGACCCTGACCGCCGAGGAGGCCAGGCGGGTTGGTTATGCCGACCTGGTTACTGCTGATCGGCAGAGGATTCTAAACTACCTGGGCCTGCAAGGCGCCCGTATCGAAGAGGTGCTTCCTACCGGGGCCGAAAGGCTGGCCACCTTTCTAACACACCCGGTGGTCGCCCCCATTTTGCTCACCCTGGGATTCATTGGCCTGGTATTAGAGTTCTTTCTTCCCGGTTTCGGTGTTTTCGGGATTACAGGGCTGGTTTTTCTTGGGCTCTTTTTTGGGGGGCACCTGGTTGCCGGGTTTGCCGGCTGGGAAGTCGTGGCCCTCTTCCTTCTCGGGCTGGTGCTCCTGGTCTTCGAAATCTTCGTTCCCGGTTTTGGTGTTTTCGGGTTTGGAGGGATCCTGGCCATCATGGCCAGTGTCTTCCTGGTATCGGGAAGCGTGGAACAGGGGATTCGCTCCCTGGCGGTTTCCTTTTCGGCAACAGTGGTGGTAACGGCATTCGCGGCGCGGTATGCAGCCAAGAGAGGGTTCTTTACCCGGTTTGCCCTAAACTTGAAACAAAGGCGGGAGTCCGGGTACGTGGCGCCGGCAGCAGCCCGGGAACTACTGGGAAAGGAAGGGAAGGCCATTAGCCCCCTGAGGCCGGCCGGTGTGGCCGAGATTGGTATGGCCAGGGTGGACGTGGTATCCGAGGGTGGTTTTGTGAGCCCGGGGACCCGGGTCAGGGTGATCCGTGTGGAAGGGTCCCGGGTCGTGGTGCGTCCCGTGGACGACGGTCCGGATAGGGGAAGGTAGGTGGTCGTCATTTCTTGGGCACCGGAAGGATGTTGATTGGCGGCGGTAAACAGGTATCTGCGCGCGGATTCTAAAGACAAGGAGGAGATAGGATGCCGGGTTTGGATGGTTTGATTGTTCTTTTGATCTTCCTGGCCCTGGGATTTATTTTGATCAGTGTCCTGTTCAGCTTTATTCCCATCGGGCTCTGGATCTCGGCCCTGGCTGCCGGGGTGCGGGTCGGCATTCTCAACTTGGTTGGCATGAGGTTTCGAAGGGTACCACCGGCCAAGATTGTCATCCCGTTGATTAAAGCCACCAAGGCCGGTTTGGATGTTGAGATCGACAAGCTTGAGGCCCACTACCTGGCTGGCGGTAATGTAGACCGGGTGGTCAATGCCTTGATCGCGGCCCAGAGGGCAGAGATCAGTCTGACCTTTGAAAGGGCGGCGGCCATTGACCTGGCTGGCCGGAATGTGCTTGAAGCCGTTCAGATGACGGTCAATCCCAAGGTGATTGAGACCCCGGTGGTGGCGGCGGTGGCCAAGGACGGTATCGAGGTCAAGGCCAAGGCACGGGTAACGGTCCGGGTCAATATCGACCGCCTAGTAGGTGGTGCCGGCGAGGAAACTGTCATTGCCCGGGTGGGAGAAGGAATAGTTACCACCGTTGGCTCGGCGGGAAACCACAAGGAGGTCCTGGAGAACCCTGATTCCATTTCCCAGACAGTACTGAACAAGGGCCTCGATGCGGGAACTGCCTTCGAGATTCTTTCCATCGATATCGCCGATGTTGACGTGGGACGGAATATCGGGGCTAAACTAAGAAGCGATACCGCTGAAGCCGACAAGCGTATCGCTCAGGCCAAGGCCGAGGAAAGGCGGGCCATGGCGGTTGCCTTTGAGCAGGAAATGACCGCCAAGGTAGCAGAGATGAGGGCCAAGGTGGTGGAAGCCGAAGCCGAGGTTCCACGCGCCATGGCCCAGGCTTTACGCGAGGGCAAGATGGGTGTGATGGACTATTACAACATGAAGAACATCTTGGCCGATACCGAGATGAGGCAGGCTATTTCCCGAATCAGCCGTGAGGAAACCCATGAGGAGAGCGAGAAGAGATAGGGTTCGGTTGGGGGTAGATGACCCGTGGATACCCTAATTGTGATGGCTGTCATCATTTACCTGGTGGCCAGGGCCATGGGCCGGGCCTGGGAGCGGGGACGTCCAGACCGCCGGCGGCCTTTTCCACCCGCGCCTGGTGAAAGGCGAGGTGTCCATCCCCTGGACCGGGAGCGAAGGGCTCTTCCCCGGCAGGAAACCTGGGAGGCCCCCGAGGCAAGGCCGGCAGAGGTTCTTGGCGGCCCCAACTTATCGCCCCTGGGCCGGGAGTGGGACCAGGCCGGAGAGAAGGATTCAGACTGGGACCGGGATCAAGACTGGCTCGGGGTCCATACCGGCCGGGTTGTGGCTGAACCCGGTGAGACCGGGGGCCGTGAAATTGAAACCAAAGAGGAAGCTGTCAGGCACTGGGATAAAAAGACCAGAAGAAGACACCCCTTTCTGGGAAGGCTCGGGTCCAGGGACTTGGCCAGAGCCTTGATTATGTCGGAGGTTCTAGGGCCGCCTCGTGCCCAAAGGGGGTTGCGGCAAGGTTTGAGGCGTTAAGAAGGCCTCATTTCTGGGGACTGTTTCCCAGCGGTCTACCGGTGGAACCTCGACGTTAGGGGCCGATTTTTTCGGAAATTGCCCGGATCCTTTCCAGGAGGGTGTAGGCTGGGTTGCCCTCCTGGATTTGAGGTTGGTGCTCCTGGATCCTCACGGGTACCACCCTCACCTGTTGAACCCCTTTTCGGGTCAGGATTAACTCCAGGATCATGCTGCGACGGGTAATCTCGCGCTTCTGGTCCATGATGAAGTTTCCCAGGCTGTAGGCAATAAGCTTGCCCTTGTACAGCTCCAAGCCCTGGACGGCATGGGGGTGAGAACCCAGGACAATGTCGGCTCCGGCGTCGATGGCCCAGCGCCCGAACCTCTTTTGCCCCTCGTTAGGCACCTCCACGTACTCGTCCCCCCAGTGAAAGGCCACCACCACCACGTCTGCTAACCGGCGGGCGTTCTCAATGTCACGGCGGATTTCCTCCAGGTGGTTCTCACCCAAAGTGGCTACACCGGGCCTGTTGTCGGTGGCGCTGAAGGAGCGGGGATAGGAGTAGGTCCAGAAGATGTCCCCGAATGCGCTGTACCCTAGGAAAGCAACGGTAATGCCGTTTTTTTCGATTACCGCCGGGCGGTGGGCTTCGGCATAATTTCGGCCCCCGCCTGTGTACCGGACCTGGTTCTCCTCGAGGATCTTGAGGGTTTCAAGGAAATTGGGGGTATCATAGTCGAGGATGTGGTTGTTGGCCAGGTTGACCACGTCGATCCCAGCCTCAACGAGGGTTTTCGCGCTTTCCGGGGCGGCCCGAAACCAAATCCCCTTGTTGGGAATCGGGTGCCCCGTGGTGCCGAAAGGTGACTCCAGGTTGGCAAAGGCAATGTCGGCCCTTTTCAGCCGTTCCCCGGTGTTCCCGAAGGCATAATCTAGCCCGTACCTGGCGATCTTGGAGGCCACCCCGCGGGCCAACATCACGTCCCCCACTGCAGCGAGGGTCAGGCTGGGCTGCTTCTTACCGTAAACAACATCCCTGGCTGGCTGGGAACCAAGCCATTCTCCGAAATCCTCGACCGCATCCCGGTTAGGAACCAGGTATGGTTCCAGGACCCTGGCCAGCAGGTTTGGCTGCCGGTCCCGGCGTACCAGGACTACTGGCAGTGAGAGGGGGTAGCGGCCGGTTGCGATTGAGATCCGGGTGGGCATGATTCCGTCGATTTCCAACGGGCGTAGGGGCATCTTTACCTGGTGGAGACTACCTGCCAGGATCAAATCCTCCGTTGGTGACACCCAGGTGGGGGTACCGGGAGCTGTCAGTGCAGCCAGGGGTCGAACGGCAACTGTCCCGGGCTGGTCAACCCCGAGGTCGGCCCAAGCCAGGTTTTCACCGTCCAGGAGGGCAACTGCCTGCCGGCTGGTCAGGGACTGGAGGGGATGGAGGAAGGGAACCGCCAAGACGACATGTTGGTAGAAGGCGATTTGAGAGGAAAGCTCGAAAAGCCTTGAAGGCCCGAAAAACCTGTCAGGCCCATAAACCCCGGCTGAAGTCCCGGGGTATTCTGCATCTTTCCGCAGCAGAGCCAGGTCGGCCTCTCCACCGGCAACCTCGGCGACGGCGGCCTGGGGGTCGGCGACCCGGGCGGAGACCACGAGAGCGGGATTGCCCTCCAGAAACTTGTTGACAAGGCCTTTTGCGGTTTCCTCCAGCTCGGGCTGGGTGACGAGAACTACTTCCCCGGGGGCCCGGTCAACCCTTAACCCGACGGTTGACTGGTAAAGGGCAGCTGCCGTACCGGCCAGCAAGAGCAGGGTCAGGGTTGCGGCAGCAAGGACAATGGTCCGTGATCTTTGTGTCACACAGGGTGCCTCCCCGTGGCGGTCAGCCGTGGAGTGACTGTTCCTAGAATACCCCGGCGGCGACCAGATGGACCAGGCGCGGAAACTACTAAGAGACTTTTAGTGCTTGTAGTTCTTGATGAACCTTTAAATTATTGTTTTAACCCAAGTTTGAGACCTGAACCTTGAAAAATCCCGAAAACTCAATGGTTTCCGG
>ENA-OSAE01000493-OSAE01000493.1-marine-sediment-metagenome-genome-assembly--contig:-NODE-493-length-12915-cov-43.636858_pt1 | contig 12915 bp, 12 predicted proteins | sample MGYA00237870_ERZ529317 | MGnify/ENA primary metagenome ERZ529317 (study PRJEB26369, sample SAMN03142812) | marine sediment metagenome | biome: marine; feature: borehole; material: sediment... | reverse complement strand
CCGGGCAAAGGAATTCACGTATATTTGGCTGTCAGGCTGCAGTTGATTAAAGCACACTGCTCCGCTTCATCGAAACCCTGTGCCGCGGTTATAGAAAAAACGATTCTTCCCTTTTCCATTTCCATGCCCATTGAAATCCCGGATATTTATGAACTACATTCGCTGTTGTTGAAATATCCGGTCAATTCTTAACAACTATAATGATTTAACTATTGACCGGATTGGGTTTGCATGACATTTAATTCAACTAAAATGGAGAAGAACCATATAGATTTATTTAGAAAAATAAGTATTTTTAACTTTTAAGCATTATTTCCATTCCTTATAGCACGAAAGGCAGGTGGTTAAAATTTTAATCAAAAGTTTCAATCAGCTTTTTGAAGCAGTGAAAAAAAACGGGTATAAAAAAATTGCTGTTGCATGTGCTGATGATGAAGAAATCTTAAAAGCTATAAGCAATGTTTCTGAACAGGGGTTGACGGAAGGTATATTTATAGGTAACAGGGGAAAAATAGAGGAATTAATCCAAAAGAAAAATTTAGATATAAAAAAATATGAAATTATCGATTCTAAGGATTCCAAGAGTTCAGCTGAGTGTGCCGTAAGATTAGTTGCTGAAGGCCATGCTGATCTAGTAATGAAGGGATTAATTAACACCGCAGATTTTTTAAAAGCAGTGCTAAATGAAGAATATGGTTTAACGACCGGGAATTTATTAAGTCATGTGGCTGTTTTTGAAATCAAAAATTATCACAAATTCCTAATAATAACTGATGCAGCAATGAACATTTCTCCAGATGCTGAACAAAAAGTTAATATCATTAATAATGCCCTAACCGTAACCCGCGCTTTAAACATACAGGAACCCAAGGTTGCCCTTTTGGCTGCAGTTGAAAAGATCAACACCAAAATGAGTGCTACCCTGGATGCTGCTTATATATCCAAGATGGCTGAACGAAAACAAATCAAAGGGGCAATTATCGACGGGCCGCTGGCATTAGATAATGCTGTTTCTGCCAAAGCAGCTGCCCACAAGGGTATAGCAAGTTCCGTTGCAGGTGACGCAGATATCCTGGTTGTACCTAACATTGAAACAGGAAATGTCTTGTATAAAAGCCTTGTTTGTTTCGCTGAAGCAAGGTGTGCAGGAATCATTGCTGGTGCTAAAGTTCCTGTTGTTGTTACTTCCAGAGCCGATTCCTGGGAAACCAAAATGAATTCAATCGCCTTGGGGTTGTTAATGGCACAAAAATAAAGGGGGGAATTTTCGTGGTCTTTGAAAAAATGGAAAGGCATGATTATGAACAACTGGTTTTTTGTCAGGAAAAGACTTCGGGTTTGAAAGCAATAATTGCAATACATGACACAACTCTGGGGCCTGCCCTTGGCGGCACAAGAATGTGGACTTATAAATCAGAAGAAGATGCCGTTGTTGATGCATTGAGGTTAGCCAGGGGGATGACATACAAAAATGCTGCAATGGGGTTGAATCTGGGTGGAGGAAAGGCTGTTATCATAGGCAATCCAAAAACTGATAAATCCGAAGAGCTCTTCAGAGCTTACGGAAAGTTTGTAGACAGCCTTGGAGGAAGATACATCACTGCTGAGGATGTTGGAACATGTGTTGAAGATATGGAATACATCCATTACGAAACCCAGAACGTTGTAGGCTTGCCAGGAAAAAGCGGAGATCCTTCTCCTGCTACAGCTTATGGTGTATTCTGCGGAATTAAAGCATGTTGTCAAAAAGCATATGGCAGCGAAAATTTAAGCGATAAAATAGTAGCAATACAAGGGATAGGCCATGTGGGTTACTGCCTTGCCAAACACCTGCATAAAGCTGGTGCCAAATTAATTGTAACAGATATTTTTGCTGAAAATATCAAGAAAGCAGTAAATGATTTTAATGCGGAGGCTGTAAAGCCTGAAGAAATTTATAGTGTCAAGTGTGACATTTTTGCTCCTTGTGCTCTAGGAGCAATAATAAACGATGAAACCATTCCCAAGCTCAATTGTGATATCATCGCGGGATCCGCCAATAATCAATTAAAAGAACCAAAACACGGCGATGTATTGAAAGAAAAAGGGATATTGTATGCGCCGGATTATGTTATAAATGGCGGAGGGGTAATAAATGTAGCGGAAGAAGTTTTTTATGAAACCTATAGCAGAGAAAGGGCAATGAGAAAAATTTCAAAGATATATTACAAGTTGCTGAGAGTGTTTGAAATCTCAGAACAAAAAAACATCCCTACCCACATTGCAGCCAATAAAATGGCTGAAGAACGAATAAACAAAATTAGAAAAATTTGCAAGATAAGGACGAAATTCTAGAAAAAGTCTACCGGGAAGAGTTGTACCCAAAGCAACTCTTCCAATTTATGATGTTACACATATCCGTAATGGAGGTTTTAAAGGTGGTTAAAAATTTTAAAATACTGGTAATAAATCCCGGATCGACTTCTACAAAAACAGCAGTATTTAACAATAACACAATGATTTTTAAAGACACACTGCGTCACAGCATAAAGGAAATTTCGAGGTTTAAAAAAATCGGTGATCAGTATAACTTCAGGAAACAGGTAATTTTAAATTTACTAAAGAAAAACAATATTAACATTGAAGAAATCGATGCAGTAGTTGGTAGAGGAGGACTGATAAAACCTATTGCAGGTGGAACATATAAGGTTAGCAAATTGATGTTAAAACATTTAAAAGAAGGTTTTATGGGTGAGCATGCATCAAATCTGGGAGGCATTCTGGCATATGAAATAGCTTCCGGGATTGGAGTCCCTGCCTTTATCGTCGACCCTGTGGTTGTTGATGAGATGGAACCTCTAGCACGCTATTCTGGTATACCGGAAATAAAAAGGAAAAGCATATTTCATGCATTAAATCAAAAAGCAGTGGCAAGGAAAGTTTCTAAAAAGATTGGTAAAAAATACGAAGAATTGAACCTGATTGTTGCCCATTTGGGAGGAGGTATTTCAGTAGGAGCTCATAAAAAAGGAAAAGTTGTGGATGTTAATAATGCTTTAAATGGCGATGGGCCTTTCTCCCCTGAGCGTAGTGGCGGTTTGCCAGCGGGAGATCTGGTTAATCTTTGTTTTTCAGGGAAATATACCAAAGAAGAGATTCATCAAAAGATTAAAGGTAGAGGAGGCCTTGTAGCCTATCTGGGTACAAATGATGGCCGAGAAGTTTCAGCTAGAATAATATCGGGTGATAAAGAAGCTGAGCAGGTATACAAAAGTATGGCTTATCAAGTCGGTAAGGAAATAGGGGCTTTAAGTGCGGTGCTAAAGGGAGAGGTTGATGGGATAATCCTGACAGGTGGCCTGGCTTATGATAAAATGTTTGTAGAGTGGATTTCAGAGATGGTTGAATTTATTGCTGAAGTATTTGTTTATCCTGGAGAGGATGAACTCGAAGCTCTGGCCCAAGGAGCCTTACGGGTGCTGAAGGGGGAAGAAAAAGCCAAAGAATATATCTAAGAGTCAAGTAAGAAAGGGATGTGATCTGTGCTTATACACAGTAAGGTAAATATTTTGTGTGGCAATTTCGGCAGTGGAAAAACAGAAATATCACTAAATTTGTGCATTAAAAAAGCTAAAGAAAACTGTAAAGTAACCCTGGTTGATTTGGACATTGTCAATCCCTTTTTTAGATCCAGAGAAAAACAACATTTGTTAGACAAATACGGCATTAAAATAATTTCATCTTCCATAAAACATCCTCATGCTGATCTGCCTGCACTATCTCCAGCAATTATTTCTCCACTGCAGCATGAAAATGATTACGTCTTTTTTGATGTAGGGGGAGATGAAATAGGAGCAAATGTTTTGGGGAGGTACAGAAATTTTTTTAAACACCTCCATTACAGTTTTTTCTTTGTAATCAACTGTCGCAGACCGCGGACCAGTAAAGCTGAAGACATCCAGAAACTGATAGAGCATATAGAAGCAAAATCAGGATTAAAAATTACCGGTCTAATAAATAACACCAACCTTGGTACTGAAACAAAAATCATGGATATTCTGGATGGCTATGATATAATAGCTGAGGTCTCAAAAAACACCAATATTCCAATTTCATTTCACACGGTAAAAGAAAATTTATCTGAAAAGAAAGAATTGTATAAAGTTTTAAAAGAACCCGTTTTTCCGATAAAACTACTGATGCGTTATCCATGGGAAGAATAAGCACTTATTATGCGAGGGAGGGATTTTCTTGAAAAAAGTTGTTTTTGATGAAGAAAGATGCAAAGGCTGTGAACTGTGTACGACAGTTTGCCCCAAAAACATCATAGTAATGGATACAAAAAGAATCAATTCTCAGGGGTTTCATCCAGCAACTGTTAAAGATGAAGATCAGGAGAAGTGCATTGCATGTGCAAACTGTGCAAAAAGGTGTCCTGATCTGGTAATAAGCGTTTATAGACCTGAATAACCAAGACAAAGGGGGAGGGATTTTTGTGATGAAAATTTTAATGAAAGGCAATGAAGCAATTGGGGAAGCTGCGATAAGAGCCGGATGCAGATTCTTTTTTGGGTATCCTATAACTCCGCAGAGTGAGTTGCCGGCATATTTAGCCCGAAAATTTCCTGAAGTAGGCGGAACCTTTCTTCAAGCTGAGAGTGAAATTGCAGCTATAAACATGGTTTATGGTGCAGCAGGTGCAGGGGCCAGGGTAATGACTTCATCTTCAAGTCCTGGAATCAGCCTTAAGCAGGAAGGCATTTCATACATCGCCGGTGCAGAACTCCCTTGTGTAATAGTAAATATTGCAAGAGGAGGACCGGGTTTGGGGGATATACAACCTGCTCAATCAGATTATTTCCAGGCCACTAAAGGAGGGGGACATGGAGATTACAAACTGATTGTTCTGGCCCCTGCTTCAGTACAGGAAATAGTTGATCTTGTCATGGACGCTTTTGATCTAGCAGATCTGTACAGAAATCCGGTAATGATCATTGGAGATGGAGCCCTGGGGCAGATGATGGAACCTGTTGAGTTTAAAGAAAGGAAAAAAATTAAGTTGCCTCCAAAGGATTGGACAACAACAGGGATGATGGGGAGGAAACAAAACCTCATCAACACTCTGGATTTAGATCCCGAAGGTCTTGAGAGACACAATCTCAAGCTAAAGAAAAAATATGACGAAATTAAGAAAAAGGAGCAGCGGTGTGAAGTAATAGATTGTGATGATGCTGAAGTTATCGTTGTGGCTTATGGGACAGCAGCCCGGGTTGTTCAAACAGCTCAGAAACGGCTGAGAAAGGAAGGAGTAAAAGTTGGAATAATCAGACCTATAACTTTGTGGCCGTTCCCTGAAAAAACAATAAAACAATACCGAGATAAAGTTGATTCATTTTTAACTGTTGAAATGAGCACAGGACAAATGGTGGAGGATGTTGAATTGGCCGTTGGAGGAAAAGCCCCGGTGTATTTTTACGGCAGGACAGGCGGAATGATTCCCACACCAGGCGAAATTACTAGGGAAGTTAAAAAATTGGCATCAGGGGGGTGTAAATAGTGAAGACAGTTTTTGAAAGACCCAAATCCTTACAGGATGTAAAAACCCATTACTGTCCTGGCTGCACTCATGGTATTGTTCACCGCCTGGTGGCTGAAATCATGGATGAGTTACAAATAAGGGAAGAAACCATAGGAGTTTGCCCTGTGGGATGTTCAGTGCTTGCATACAATTACTTCAATTGTGATATGCAGCAGGCAGCTCACGGTAGAGCCCCAGCCGTCGCAACTGGCATAAAAAGGGTTTTACCTGATAAAGTTGTGTTTACCTATCAAGGGGATGGAGACCTGGCTTCGATAGGCACAGCGGAAATTATACATGCCGCAGCTCGTGGAGAAAACATTACCGTTGTATTTATAAACAATGCCATTTACGGAATGACAGGAGGCCAGATGGCTCCTACTACACTGGTCGGTCAAAAAACCCAAACTTCTCCATATGGAAGGGATCCCAAATCTGCAGGTTATCCCATTAAAATGAGCGAAATGCTTGCGACCCTTAATGGAGCGGGATATATTGCCAGAGTTTCAGTTCATGATATAAAAAACATTAACAGGGCAAAAAGGTGCATCAAAAAAGCCTTTGAAACCCAAATCAATAAACAGGGATTTTCAATGGTAGAGGTATTATCAACGTGTCCAACCAACTGGGGAATGCATCCTTTGGATGCTTTAAAATGGCTGGAAGAAAACATGATTCCTTGTTATCCACTGGGAGAATACAAAACTCCTGGGGAGGTGAAATAAATGCTGTATGAGATTATCATGGCTGGATTTGGTGGACAGGGTATAATGGTGATGGGGCAGCTGCTTGCCTATGCAGCGATGTTGGAAGGAAAAGAAGTTTCCTGGATGCCTTCTTATGGTCCCGAAATGAGGGGAGGTACTGCCAATTGTACAGTCGTTGTTTCTTCTGAAAAAATTGGTTCTCCGATAGTTTCAAATCCCACAGCTTCCATTGTCATGAACAAACCATCCTTTGATAAATTCGAACCCGTGGTAAAAAAACACGGTATTTTGGTAGTTAACAGCTCTCTCGTTGAAGACAAATCCCAGAGAGAGGATCTGGAAAAAATATATATACCGGCAAATGAAATCGCAAACAAATTGGGAAACAGTAAAGTGGCAAACATGGTTACCCTGGGAGCCTATGTTGGAAAGACAAACATTGTCTCTTTAAATTCATTGGAAGAATCTTTGAAAAAAGTTTTTTCGAATAAAAAGAAAGAGCTGATTCCTTTAAACATGGAAGCTCTAAGAAAAGGTATGGAATTGGCAAACAAAGCATAATTATATGTATTGAAATATATGTTAAAACTCCTCCCGTGTAATAATGCTCAGACAGCAGGTTCCCTTTAAGAATACTGTTGTCTAAGTTTATAATATTATAATAATATGGTTCGATATAAAGGACTTTTTAAAAACATTAGAGGATTTTTTTGATTAATGTAGAATAAAAAAATATATTTTTATTTTGTATACTTTTGCAATATTTATAACCTCTTGGAAAGTCATTGAATAACTGTAGTTAAACAGTGGAAAATTTCCCCAATTAATGTTCATTGACAACTTCACATAGTCAGGATAAGCGAAGGCTGATATTTTCCCTAAAAAATGCAACAGGAAAGCTAACCAGTGTTTTATAAAACTTTACACCAGTCAAAGTGAACTAAGTTTATATACATCTGGGTTGATTATGTTGTTTTTGAAACAGGTTTCAAATCGGTTTTGGCCATTTAGCGATGCTGTAGATTTTTAAGTGTAGCATAACGGCCAGAGTCCGTAGGATTTCCGGTTGGTTTTTAGCAAGCCGTTCAACAGAAGAATAAAAACAGAAGAATAAAGAGGAGTAATTGCCTTTTCAACCGGTTCCAGATTTAAAACATACACTTTTTTAATCTCTGAGGGTTTAATTCCCCGCCGCTTGTTGCGATAAAATATGATAAAATGATATAAAAGTGTAGAAAGGGAAAATGTGGTTTGAGTAATTATATACATAAATAACACAATGTATCAGTACTAATGTACCATTTTGTCTGTCCAGCAAAATATAGGAGAGTTGTTTTCAGCAAGGAAGTTGATAAAACGCTAAAAGAAGTTTGTTTGCAGATATCAGATAGATATGAAATAAATTGAGTTTTTGGAAATTGGGGCTGATAAAAATCATGTGCACTTCTTAGTACAGTCAGTACCAAAATATAGTCCAACAAAGATAATACGAACCATAAAAAAGTATAACTGCAAGAGAAATATTTGCAACTCATCCAGAGGTAAAGAAAAAGTTATGGGGTGGAGAATTCTGGTCGGACGGGTATTTTGTAAGCACAGTTAGCAAATTTGGCAGTGAAGAAACTATAAATATGTACAAAACCAAGGAAGAAAAGATGAGTACATAGAATTACACAAGAAGGTAAAATGTAAATACGAGCAATTATCGCTTTTTAGCGAGCGAAGCGAGCAAGAATAGATACCCCGCAGCTTGCTGCGGGGAGATTCATTAAGGGGGGCATAGAAACGTATTGGAGGTTCATACTTTGGCATAAGAGAAACAAGTTTAGATACGAGGCATTTTTGATAAATCCTTATGAGAACGTCAGTGACCTAACAAAAGAATCGCTTCCCACAAACCTTTCGTAGAAAAAATACCTCCGATTCGATCGCTGGACGGACTCTTGTTCGTTAAGGGTCTTTTTGGGAATATATTCCAGAATACAATGTGATATTTTGAAACATATCATGTTACATCTTTGTATCGTTTATTTTGGCTATGTGAAGCTGTAGAGCATAATTGGGGAAGATACAAATATTACCAGTTGACCCCTGGCTGGTATGACTGGCCTGCGACTTTCCGAGAAACTACACCAATTAAAAGGGGGTGATAAAGAAAATATATTGTCTGTTTTAGTAAAAATAATTAGTCTAATTATTATACAAGAAGGAGGAAAGAAAATGTCAAAAGTAAAAGAAAAAAGTTTCTATGAAGGGAATTTTGGAAAATACGTTCTCCCTGGAGTCATATTACAATCAGTTCTAATTGGGGGTGGTTATGCAACAGGTCGTGAAATTGTGGCCTTTGGTGCCAAGTTTGGAGCCTTAGGATGGTTAGGAGGTATAGGTATTTTTTTGGGATTTACAATAATGAGTATTTTAACCTTCGAGATTGCCAGGATTTATAGAGTTTATGATTATAAGTCTGTTGTCGAAAAATTCGCAGGAAAATTATGGGTTTTATATGATATTGTCTATATACTTCTTGCAATTATCATAATTGCTGTAATGGCTTCTGCTACCGGTGAAATTGTTCAACAAACATTGGGAATACCATATTGGGTTGGAGTTACTGGAGTCATAATAATTGTTGGTATCCTTAATTTTTATGGAAACTGGTTAATTGAAAGATTTAAAACTTATGGAACAGTGGCACTGTACATAGGATATATAATTTTCAGTGGATTGGTAATATCTAAAACATGGAATCATGCCCAACAGGTATTTGCTACGGGAGATACTAGTTATATTAATGGTCATGTTGGAATTGGAGCAGTCTTATGGACGGGTATTGTATACGTTGGTTATAACCTTGCTGTTTATCCCGCTTCGTTTTTTACGCTAAAAAGGCAAACTTCCCGAAAAGAAACAATATGGGGAGGAATAATATCAGGTGTGCTTATGACGATCCCATGGTTCTTAACTTATTTTTCTATTATGGGATTTTATCCCTCAGAAGAAATATTAGGTGCAACAGTACCTTGGCTAGCAATGTTAAAAGGAATTGCAGGACCAGGAATAATTTCGTTATATGGTATAGTAGTTGGCTGGACATTAATTGAAACATCTACAGGTATTATTCATGCTTTGATTGAAAGAATTAATGCAGGATTAGAAGAAATTGGCCAAAAAACTCTTACAGCCAGGCAGAATGCTGTATTAACAGTAGTTGTTTTATTAATGGCAACTCTACTAGCGAAAGTAGGCATTATTGCTCTAATAGCTAAAGGTTACACAATGATGGCTTATGGTATGATTGCCGTATATGCTATACCTCTTATTACGGTTGGTTTATATAAAGTGGTAACCTATAAAGAAAAGAGTTAATCTGCCCAAATTAATTATGTTATAAAAATTTTCCTGAGTATCCCGAATAGGGAAAACTTTTAAGAACCGTGTCGTTGTTAAAATGCAATGATAAATAGATTGGGAGTCCATAATGCCCACTCGCGAATCGGGTTTAAGTGCATTGTAGGATCGACTTCTAATGCCACTTGTATAAAGAATAGTTAGAATAACTCAAGGCAAAAGACAGGTATCAAGGCAATATCTAAGAGAGGTCAGCGTGGGTTTACGAGTAATGTATACCCTGGATAGAGAAAAGCTGCATTATGATTCACATAAAGTTTTGGGCAGCTACCGAGAAACCCAACTGTGTCAAGTGGCGTAATACCTAACCATGTTTATAATTGTGGGTGGGGAAAGCTGTATCACTTTATAGGTCATGACCCTGCATACAAGTAAAGGCATACCCCACCCGTTCTCAACAAACCGAACGAAGGAATGGTAGGGCGTACCTTATGGTGCGACCCCATGGAGCATGATAGGGTAGGCGGAGGGCGGAGAAGTGGAGAACCACCCAGAAAAGAATTATAAACTTTAAAAAAGGTGATACATTTAATAAAGTGAAAATACAGCTTTTACATCCATATATTAGCATAAAATAAATACATCAATAGTTATTAATGGTAGTAATAATATTTTCTTAAATTCTATGAAAAAGAGAGTTTGATGGAGAATTAATACAAAATATTGATATAGGAGTGATATGCTTGAAAACAAAAATTGATAAATGTAAGAAACTTGTCCGGGAAGACAATAAAGTTATCTCACCTGCGGCTCGTGTACCTTATTATCCCCTGGCAGTAAAGCGCGCCTATGGATCAATAGTAGAAGATCTGGATGGGAACAAGTACATTGATTTACTGGCTAGTGCAGCAGCTTTGAACATTGGTCACTGTCACAAGAAAGTGGTCAAAGCTATTACTGAACAAGTTCAGGATTTTATTCATTACACCCCAGCTTATATGTACCATGAGCCTTTAGTTCAATTGGCAAAAGAGCTAAAAGCTATTACTCCTGGAGATTTTAATAAAAGAGTAGCCTTCGGGCTTTCAGGTTCTGATGCGAACGATGGAATGATAAAACTAGCTCGAGCATATACAGGAAGAAGCAAGATTATTTCTTGCATACAGGCATATCATGGTTCGACTTATGGTGCCCTTTCATTAACAGCTTTAAGTTTGAATATGCGTCGAAAAATTGGCCCTTTAGTGCCGGAAATTCATCATATTCCCTACCCTGATTGTTACCGATGTGTATTTGGTCAACAAGAAGCTACCTGTAACCAGGAATGTTTAAACCAACTGAAAATTGCTTTTCAATATTATTTGCCGGCAGAAGAAGTAGCAGCAGTAATAATAGAGCCTATAGCAGGAGATGCCGGTCTGGTTGTTCCACCCCAGAAATGGATTAAAGAATTATATAATATTTGTAAAGAAAATGGAATTCTTTTTGTAAGTGAAGAGGTACAGCAGGGATTTGGTCGTACAGGAAAATGGTTTGGGATTGAGAACTTTGGAGTAGTGCCCGATGCTGTAATACTCGGTAAATCTATAGCCTCAGGTATGCCTTTAAGTGCCATCGTAGCAAAAGAAGAAATCATGCAGGCTTGGGAAGCACCAGCTCATTTATTTACCACTGGAGGGAATCCTGTTTCATGCAGAGCAGCTCTTGCTACTATAGATGTTATACGGGAAGAGAATCTTTTAGAACATAGTAAGGAATTAGGGGAATATGTGAAAGAACGTTTCGAGGAAATGAAAGATAAATATGAACTCATAGGAGATGTCCGCGGTATTGGTCTTTCAATAGGAGTTGATCTGGTAACCGATCGAAAAACCAAGAAGAAAGCCAAGGAAGCAGCTGCCAAAATATGTTATCGTTGTTGGGAAAAAGGAGTGATTTTAACATTTTTTGCTAATAGTGTTCTCAGGATTCAACCTCCCCTTGTTATTACAAAACAAGAAATGGATAAGGCTATAGATATTATTGAAGAAGCTATCAATGATTACCTGGCGGGGGATATTCCGGATGAAATTCTTGAGGTAGCTAAAGGGTGGTAAAAAATATCTAGCCTGTTGATAACCGATCTGATTAGACAGTTCGTAATTTTAGGTAGTAGAGTAAGAGTTGATCGGTAAGGAGTTTTGTCTCCTTACCGACACTACAAACAAAAAAAATATATTACTATGTTTTCAAAACTATATGCATTGAACTTTACTAAGTAATTTTCTTTGATCTTTAGTATTACATCTTTCCAAGTTCAGCAGAGGAATTTTAAAAAAATCGAATATCAAATAATAGGAAAACTATCTTATTGTTTTAAGTTAAAACTCTTTATTTCTTAGTTTAAATGTATTAAAATCAGCAGTAGCCGAAACCGTGGGTATGTGGGCAACGCGATAACGTCGTCCAGGCCTAATATCAATGATGCCTGATATAGTACGCTCATCAAGTTGCTTCTGCCTCTTTTGGATATTTTGCTTCTGCTCTTTCTTTCGCCTGAACTGTTCTCTACTAAGTTGTAACCGGCCAGCTTCCTGATCTGCTTCCAGCAATCAAACCTTCTTACATCTCCAACCTCCCCTAAAAACCGGCTGCGGTTACTACCCATATACCGGGTATGCTCAATATTATGTCTTTTAACCGGGTCCTTTGTAATGCTCGTTCCATCTTCTGATTTATTGTCTCTAGCTCCTGATTGTAAAACTCGAACTCCCTCAATATTGACTTTAACCTCACTCGGGCTGTCTCTAATCCTTCCTCTACTCCTATGGATTCCTGCGCCGCCTCTTTTAGCTTCGTTGCTCTTTTTTCTCCTACCCGGTTAAAAGCTCTGTCAGTTGCTCTATGCTCTTTGCCCTTATGTCTCTGGGAAAAGGCAAATGGTTTAATATATACCATGATTGCTTTACCCAATAAGTCTTTGAATACCCCCTGATACTCGGGAAAGTATTCATCTAAAAATGCTGCCAATCTGTTTTTTTGCACTGTTGTATTTTTGCTTTAACTGCTGCCTTGTGGCTGTTAACACCCTGAGATCTTTTGATATATTCCTCGGGGTATGTAAAGCTCGAAAAACCTCCCTTCACTCACTAGATTGGCTATGATATATGCATCTTTTTTGTCGTTCTTGGTGGGAGAATTGTCATCGAATTCTTTGCTCTTCTTGACATGATAGGGATTTACTGTTACTACTGTATATCCATAATGGGTTAAGTAATGGGCTAAGGGCTTCCAATAATGACCTGATGGCTCAATACCTATTAC
>ENA-OSAE01000492-OSAE01000492.1-marine-sediment-metagenome-genome-assembly--contig:-NODE-492-length-12938-cov-22.894046_pt1 | contig 12938 bp, 14 predicted proteins | sample MGYA00237870_ERZ529317 | MGnify/ENA primary metagenome ERZ529317 (study PRJEB26369, sample SAMN03142812) | marine sediment metagenome | biome: marine; feature: borehole; material: sediment... | reverse complement strand
ACCTTTGGACGTCCAGGCCTCTTTTCCTTTTTACATACATTTTAGGACATTACCAAGCTGCGACATGGAGGAACATGATGGGTTTATCCCCTGAAGCAGGAAATCCCGCCCCCACCCCGTATATCCCCTAACAAACCCCTTAGAGAAAGGACCTGAGACATGAAACTGGTGACTTACCGCGATAATGAAGGTAGAGCCCGCGTGGGAGCAGTCCAAGACGACCATATCGTGGCGTTACCGGCCGTCGGGAGCATGCTCGAGCTCATCGAGGTAGGACCGGACGCCGTGACGGCGGCCCGGCGGGCCCTCCTCGAGCCCGCCGACAGCATTCCCCTGTCCGGTGTCAAGCTCCTGGCCCCCATACCCCACACCCCCAAGAACATCATGTGCGTGGGGCTGAATTACCTAGAGCACATCGAAGAGAGCCAGTCCGCGTCCGCGAGGCCGGACGTCCCGGTCTTCTTCACCAAGCCGCCCACGGCCATAGCCCCGCCTGAGAGCGAGATCCCCTATCCTACCGCGACGCGGGAGCTGGACTACGAGGTGGAGCTGGCGGTGGTGATCGGCAGGCGGGGAAAGAACATTCCGAGGGACGAGGCCCTGGATTACGTCTTCGGCTACACCATAATAAACGACATAACTGCACGGGACCTGCAGAGAAAGCACGGCCAGTGGTTCAAGGGGAAGTCGCTCGACCTCACCTGCCCCATGGGCCCGTGGATAGTCACGACCGACGAGATCCCCGATCCCGGCGAGCTGGACATAATCTCCAGGGTGAACGGGGAGGTCAGGCAGCAATCCAACACCAGGCACATGATCTTCGACGTGGCCGAAATCATATCGTCCCTGTCGGCGGGCATGACCCTCGAGCCCGGGGACGTCATCGCCACCGGGACCCCTTCCGGGGTGGGGATGGGCTTCAGCCCGCCGAGGTACCTGCAGGTGGGAGATACCGTGGAGTGCGAGGTTCAGGGGATAGGGGTGCTCAGGAACACCATCGGGCCGAGAGAATGAGCGTCATCAAGGCCCGAGCCGCCGTCGAACCGCCCGGTGCCCGCCGAGGACGGCCAAGGCCACGGCCCCACCGGCCAGGGCCGTGAACAACTGGGGGACCTGCAGCGCCAGAGTCAGCGCCGGGCTCAGGGGAATGACGAAGCGGACCAGCGTGCTAATCACGACGTACTTGGCGGCGGCCGCCGCGAGCACTCCAAGGATGGGGCTTCGACCCCGCAGCGAGGAGAAGACCAGGACCAGGGTTACGTTCCCCAACACGATGGCGGGCACCGCGGGGGCAAGGGCGGGCTTCAGTATGCCGGCCAGGAGAGCTCCCCAGGGCGTGAGGGCCCCGACGGCCGCCCCGGCGGCCGGACCCACGGTGGCTGCGGCCAGGAACAGTATCGCGTTGATCAGCAGCCCGGTGACCGGCTGGGGAAGGCGCAGGGCCTGAAGGGCCAGTGCTATGGCGAGGAAAAGGGCCGAGCGGGTGAGAAGGCGCGGGCTGAAACCCGGCATAGGCTGCACCTACCCTCCGTAGCTCGAGTCCATGAAGACAACGCGGTCGCCGTCCACGAGCTCCTGACTGGCAGAGGCTATTCTCCTGCCGTTTCGCAAGGCCAGCATGCGGTTGGAGAGGACCTCCCTTCTGAGATCAGGCAGGCGAGGATACATCTCCTTCAGGTGGTCGATCAGCTCCGCCACCGTCTTCCCCGCGAACTTCACCTCAGTATCCTTCGGCCCGTCCCAGGTAAGCATGAAAAACCCCACGTGTACTCGAGTCACCGCTCCGGCCCCCTCGAATCCGTGACGAAGTCCATCACCCGCTGGCGCCGCACCGCCACGGGCAGGGAGACGCCCATTCCCGGCCCGCTGAGACAGCCCCCGGGGCACGCCAGCAGCTCCAGGAACTCGGGCCCTTGGTCCTCCACGAGCCCTTCCACCAGTGACCGCAAGAGGGCCCGGCTCTGGGATACCCCGCTGACCCGGCTCACGAGGACGCTCAGCCGCGCCCAATCGGGGGGTACGACGTCGAAGCTGCGCGGGGGCAGGGCCGCGGCCTCCACGCCGGCCTCCCGGAGCCAGCCCAGCAGGTCCTTGAAGGTCAGGGCATAGTCCACCGGCCCCCCTCGGGCCTCAGCCCTCTTGGCCGGACAGGGGCTGATGAATACCACCGCCGTATCCTGCCCGTACCGCTCCTTGAGCTCAGCCGCGTGCCATATCATCGGCGAGACCATCTCAGCCAGCCGTGAGACCAGGGCGGGGAACTCCCGCCGCACCAGCCTGACGATAACGGGACAGGAGGTGCCGATCACGGGGCCACCGGCCCCGGCCAGGAGCTCGCCTCGCCGCCGTACCACCTCGGGCAGGACGCTCACCGTCTCTTCAACGGCGGCAAACCCCAGGCGGCGCAGGGCAGAGACCAGCTGGCCGGGCTCGGCGCGGCCGATGGCGGCGGGGAAGGACGGGGCCAGGCTGACGACGGCCCGCCCGCCGTCGGCCAGCAGCCTCTGCACGGCCAAGAGGTCAGACCTCTTCACGGTGCCACCCCTTCCGGCCTTGGGCGTCCAGGGTCTCTACTTCCCGGCCTCCCGAATCCACCCCTTGATCTCCTGGACGTCGGCCACCCGTCCTGACGCCATTACCTTCTCGTCGATCACCAGGGCCGGGGTCATCAGCACATCGTACTCCATGATGCTTGAGATATCGGTGACCTTGCTGACCTCCGCCTCTACCCCGAGCTCCTCTACGGCCCGCCGGGCGTTGGCCTCAAGGGCCCTGCACTTCGGGCATCCTGTGCCGAGAACCTTGATCTTCACCCTCCATCACCCTCTACTGCACGAGATTTCCGAAGAAGAGGCCGCTTATCGTGGCCATGATCACCACCAGGCCCACGTAAACCGCCGTCTTCCTCGTGCCCAACACGCTCCCTATAACCAACATATTGGGCAGGCTTAACGCCGGCCCGGCCAGCAGCAAGGCCAGGGCTGGCCCCTGGCCCATCCCGGATCCCAGCAATCCCTGCAGGATCGGCACCTCAGTCAGGGTGGCGAAGTACATCAGGGAGCCGAGGGCCGAGGCGAGCAGGTTCGCGCCCACCGAGTTCCCGCCCACGAGCGCGGTGACATATCGTGCGGGGACGAGCCCCGCGTCCGTGCCGGGCCTCCCCATCAGCGCGCCGGCCACCAGTACCCCGGCGAAGAGCAGCGGCAGGATCTGCTTGGCGAAGTCCCAGGTTGCACCGAGCCAGCTCGCCCTCTCCGCCGGCTTGAACCACCTCACCAGCATGATCGCCAGCGCGACCAGGAGAAGCCCAGTGAGGTACCCTTTGAGGGAGTACACCGCGTGCCAGAGGCCCGCGGGTTCTGACGGCCTGCCCCAGGCGGCGAAGACCAGAATGAGGACTAGGGTTGAGAAATACAGGAGGTCCTGCCCGGGGCTGCGCCCGCCCGCCTCATCGGCGGGCACGTTCAGGGCGGCCTTCGCCCGCTGAGCCTCTTCGCGTCTGTACAGCGTCGCCATAATCAGGCCGATGACCACCGCGAACACGACCGCGCCCACTGCCCTGGCCAGCCCGAGCTGCCAGCCCAGCACCCTGGCCGTGAGGACGATGGCCAGGACGTTGATCGCCGGTCCCGAATACAGAAAGGCGATGGCGGGCCCGATCCCTGCCCCCCGCCTGTATATCCCCGCGAAGAGCGGCAGCACGGTGCAGGAACAGACCGCCAGGATGGCGCCGGATACCGAGGCCACGGAGTAGGCCAGCCACTGATTCGCCCCGCCGCCGAAATACCGGAGGACGGCCGCCTGGGAGATGAAATTAGCTATGGCACCGGCGATGAAGAAGGCTGGAACGAGGCAGAGCAGGACGTGCTCCCTGGCGTAATCCTGCAGCATAAAGAAGGCCTCGAGTATCGCCCCCTGCACCCGCGGGTGGTCCAAGGGCATTAGATACACAGCTGTGAATACGGTCACAATTAGTGCGAATTTCTGCCACTCTTTCATCGGTTCTCCCTCCCAACACAGTGCTCGAGGCCTCATTATTATATTCGAATATGCTTATCTAATCCCATTCTATAAGGTCTGGCCCTGTTTCGTCAACGGGAACTTTGGGGGGCACACCGCGGAAGGTGGCTGTCAAAGGGCCTCCTGCTGTCGGGCTAGGGCTTGTCACCAGGTTCGGCGAAATCCAGAGGCCTGAGCCGGCCTTCCTGGTCGAAGGACAGCTCATAGGGCCCGCCCAGGACTTCATAGTCGACGTCCGGCCGTAGCCTGGGTGCCAGGTCCGGGCTCATCTCGATCACGTCAAGGCGCGAGGTGTTCCTGATCCTGACCAGTCCGTCGGCCCTCCCGCCCAGGGACCGGAGGGCGGCCTCGATGGCCTCGCGGTCGTCCTTCAGGGTCATGGGTATCATGGCCTTGGCCGGGAACCCGGAGGCCAGGGCGTTGGCGTAGGTGGCCTCGCGGTCCAGCATCTTGACCGCCCTCGCGGTGGTGAAGTCGGCCAGCCCTATCCCGTACCCGTTTCCCGCCGTGGCCCGCGAGAGGCCCAGGACGACTATGCGCTTTATCCGCGGCGGGTAGAAGTCGGGCTCGCCGTCGTTCCGCCTCCTGCCGATGACGTTGCTGTCCATGCCGGTGCCGCTGATGTCCTTCCCGATCTCGTCCACCACCAGTAGATCAATCTCGTGCACCGGAAGCCTGGGCAGCAGCCGCTTGGCCTCGGCCTGCAGCTCCCTCTCCCTCTCCTCCATCTCCTCCGGCGCCAGGGCATATACCCCCGCCGTCTCCTTGTAACCGTTCTCCAGGACGGCGAGCCCACCGACCACGGGCATCCTCTCCAGGAAACACTGTCCCATGGAGACCAGGGACGAGGCCATCCCCCTCCAGCCCAGCCGGTGAAAGGAGCGAGCGCCGGGCTCCTTGCCCAGGCCGACCACCATCATCTTGAAGAGCCCGCTCTCGAGGTCGCCCCGGAAGGAGGTGTGCATCTTGACCCTGTTGACCACCAGGATGGCGTCGGCCTGCGCGGCGTAGGCGTCGCAGTAGACCGTCTGGCCGGCGGGGGTCTCGCCGATGGGGACCGCCTCCTCGCCTATCAGGACCTTCGCCCCCACGGCCTCCTCGGTGATGCCCAGGCTCTCGAGAACGCGCCTCTGGCCCGCGACAGTCCCCCCGCCGTGGCCGCCCATGGCCGCCACCAGGAAGGGCTCCGCCCCGAGCTCCTTGAGATAGGCCACCGCCTGGGAGAGGATGAGGACGATGTCGACGATCCCCCTGCTCCCCGCGGTCAGGCAGACCCTGGCCCCCGGCCCTAGGCGGGAGCCGAGGTTCAGCCGGGCCAGCTCACGACGCACGGCACGAGCCACGTCCTCTTCCCGCGGGCGGGGAAACCTCTGCCGCACCCTGATCACCTTCATGACCACCCCTCCATGAAACCCTGCCGGGGGGAGAGTTCGAAAGATTTGAGCATCTTCGCCCTTTCCAGTATACTTCTAATAGGAGCCCGAGGGGGGGGAAGGACCTTGGCGAACAGGGCCCTGCTAGCGAGGATCACGGGCCGGGTCATCGGCGTGAATTTCCGCTCCATGATGCACCGGCAGGCCACCAGGCTGCGGCTCACCGGCTACGTCAGGGCCTTCCCCAATCGGACCCTGGAGGTCCTCGCCGAGGGCCCGGAGGAGGCGCTATGGGAGTTCCTCGAGTTCCTCAAGGTGGGCCCCCCGCGGGCCGAGGTCGAGAGGATCGAGTACGAGTGGCGGGAGTACGTGGGCGACCGGGAGAGGTTCACCATCGAGTACGGGGAATAGCCTCTACCCGCGGCCAAGCTCCTTCCTCATGATGACCCGGTAGGGCACGAAGCCCAGGTCCTCGTAGAGCCCCCTGGCGGGGTTCTCAGAATACACGCTGAGGTCCGCGCTCTCGAGCCCCCGCTCCCGGGCCCAGCCGAGCGCGCCCTCCATCAGGGCTCGTCCCACCCCTTGTCTCCTGTAGGGGGGACGAACGTACAGGTCCATTATGTGCAGCCAGGGCCGAGGCACGAAGATGGGCCCGGGCCTCTCGACCCTGGCGCAGAGGAAGCCCACCGCCTCGCCCTCATCCTCCGCAAGCCAGCTGAGGAAATCCTCAGCACCCAGGTTCTCCCGAAAGTATCGGCGGCCTTTATCCATGAAATCTTCGTCAAGGTCTAGGTGACGGTCCATGGCGTCCATCTCGCGGGCAAGGCTCGCCCACAGGTCCAAGAGGACCTCCAGGTCGGCCTCTCGCCCTCGACGTATCCGAAGGGGCAACGTCATCCCTCCAGTGCTGCCTCCCCTAGGGGGTCAGCCGGTGCCTGTCGCGGGGGAAGAGGGAGGCCTCCCGCACATTGCCGAGGCCCAGGAGTTTCATCGTGAGCCGCTCGAGACCGATGGCCAGCCCGCCGTGCGGCGGCATCCCGGCCTTGAAGGCCTCGAGATAGAATTCCATCCCCTCCCGCCTGAGCCCTGCCGCCTCGATGGACTCGAGCAACATATCGTAGCTGTGGATCCTCTGCCCCCCCGTGGTGACCTCGAGGCCGCGGAAGATGAGGTCAAAGGACCGCGTCCGCCCGCCCGGCGCCGGCATGGTATAAAAGGGCCGCTGCTCGGCCGGGAAGGAGGTCACGAAGACCAGCTCGGAGCCCACCGCGGCGCAGAGCTGCCTCTCCCCCTCCGGGTCGAGGTCCCGCCCGATAAGGGAGACGGCCTCGTCATAGGTCAGGCGGGGGATCCCACCCGACAGGTCAGGGACCTCACTTCCCAAGAGCCGGAGCTCCTCGCCGCACCTCTCCCGCACGGACTCGAAGATGTAGTGGAGCATCTCCTCCTCGAGGTCCATCACGTCCTCCGGGCCCTCGATGAACCCCATCTCCAGGTCCATGCTCACGTATTCGTTGAGGTGCCTAGAGGTATCGTGCTTCTCCGCCCGGTAAACGGGGGCCACCTCGAAGACCCTCTCCAGGCCCGAGCCCACCATGATCTGTTTGTAGAACTGGGGGCTCTGAGCCAGGAAGGCCTCGCGCTCGAAGTACCGCAGGGGAAAGAGCTCCGAGCCCCCCTCCGTCCCCGTGGCCACGATCTTCGGGGTGTGGATCTCGCAGAAGCCCCGCTCGCGGAGGAAGGAGCGGAAGCCCTGCGAGAGCTCCGCCTGCACGCGGAAGACCGCCCGGATCCTCTCGTTGCGCAAGCTCACCGCGCGGTGTTCGAGGAGCGCCTCGAGCCCCGCCCGCAGCACCGGGCTCGCCGCGTCCAGGGGCGGCGCCTCGACGGGGGAGGCGAGCACCTCCATCTCCTCCACCACTACCTCCGCCCCGCCCGGGGCCCGCTGGTCGGCCCGGACTCGGCCCTTCACCTGCACGACGCTCCCCGGGGGAGGCGGCGAGGCCCCCTCGAGGACGCACTGGACGCTCCCCGAGCGGTCCCGGAGCACTACGAAGGCTATGCCCCCGAGATCCCGGACCTTGTCCGCCCATCCCTGCAAGTGGACCCTCTCCCCAACCATGTTCCTGCTCTCTCTGGCCAGCGTGCGCTTCATCCCATGACCTCCCCCATAATTACAAACCCCCATCCCATCTAGGGACGAGGGCCTTGAACAGTGAACCCCCCGTCCGCAGGGACGGGGGGTCGACCTCCCGTGGTGCCACCCTAATTGAACGGCCGCGCCGTTCCACTCGAGCGCCCTGTATCGGGGGCAACCGGCCCGGCCTACTCCCGAGGGGTTTCGGCGGGCTGCTCCGAGGCGTCTTTCAGTCCGGCCGCGCTCCGGGCTTCCACCGTCCCCGGATCGCTATAGCCGCGGGTCCCGAACCTACTCTCCCTCTTCATGGCGTTGGCTTTATTGCCTAATGATACATCCCTTGGGGAGAGGTGTCAAGGGGGAATAGCCTCAGGTCCGTGTAAAGAGACCGAGTTCAGGTCTCAGGTACCCGCACCAGCGAATTCGGCCGTCAACCCCCTCCCCTCCTACATCAGTGTGCCGGACGTAACTTCTTCACAGCAGCAGGCAACAAAGGGAGAAAACCATATCAACTTAACCCTCTTCGTAACCGCAATAGCCCCACCCTTCATCCCGAATGGGGTGATGGGGGTTCTGCACAATAGAGGAATTTGGCTGAATTTGCAGAAGCTTCCATCTAGCCGGTGATGTACAACCGGCGCGAGAGTAGGTGGAGAGATGAGGTCGAGAGACATAAAATCGGCGAATCTACGTGCGTATGCTAGGGGTTCTAAGGGGTATCTGATAACCTGTAAATACTGCGGCACGACAATTTACATTCATCGGGATTACGATGGTATCTTCCGGCCTTATGAGTCCTGGGTTGCTGGAAATGCTATGCCAGGTGAATGGATCTTGCACGAGTGTATTGGAACATCACAAGGATATGGCAACAGGCCCATGAGATGACCACGAACTGCCGGAAGTGTACTAACAAAGGGAAAACGCTGCTGCCCTAAGTGCCATATTGCAATGCCCGTTAGTTGCTCTAGTCCCCTTGGTTAAAGGCGGCCCCCCGATTCCTCAAGAGAAGGAGCCTACCTTACCCCCCAATTAACGTGTCTCTGCCTATCGGCATGTTGGCACATCGGTATACGAATACACCCTAACTCAAAACAGGGAATCCGTGGGCAAACCTTTCAAGACAGGACAGGCCCTTCAGCATCTGCCCGCAGAGACCCGGGACGGCCCCTGCAGTCAAATCTCACCTTCGACGAGGAATCATCCGGAAAACACCAGATAGAAGGCGCGCCGCGCGGAGATGCGTTGTTTCTCAACGGCAGGAGATCCGGGCGGGCCGGGCAAAGAGTCTCCTCAAAAGGAGGCACTGCCATGCAAGAGGATCTGGTCGGGCTGCTCGAGGAGATCATCCGGGCCGGCGTCAGGGCCCACGCCGGGGAGACCCGGTTCAGGGAGCCCCTGCTCGGCTTCGCCGACGCCGATGACCATGACTTCCTGCGCCTGAACCAGCGGTCCCCAGGACACCTGCTCCCCGCAGACCTGTTGCCGGGGGCGCGCACGGTGATCAGCTTCTTCCTGCCCTTCGCGCCGGCGGTGGTGGAGGCCAACAGGGCCGCAACGCCCTGTGCGCGCGAGTGGGCCGTGGGGTATACCGAAACCAACCGGCTCATCGCCCGTCTCTCCTCTGAGGTCCAGGAGGCCCTCAGGGAGCGGGGTCACCGGGCCGTCTGGGAGCTTCCCACCCACGAGTTCGACCGCACCACCCTGCGCGCCCGCTGGTCCCACAAGAGCGTGGCCCGCATCGCCGGGCTCGGCGAGTTCGGCCTGCATCGCATGCTCATCACGCCCTCGGGATGTGCCGGCAGGTTCGGCAGCGTGGTAACCGACGCGGTCCTGCGCGCTCCCCGGCTCTGGCGGGGCCAGGCCTGCCTCCCACCTGGCCGGCAGCCGATGCCGCATCTGCGTGGAGCGGTGCCCCGTCGGCGCCCTGAGCCCGTCGGGCTTCAACCGCGGGAGGTGTCACCGGCACCTCGAGCGGGTGGACGCCCACTGGTCGGAGACCCTCGGGGGAGTCCACGACGTATGCGGTAAGTGCGCCACGGGCCCCTGCTCTCTGGCCGCGCCCACGGCGGCATCACGCCAGGAGTGAATATATCGCCTGCATGTCGAGGCTCTCCCTCACCGTCCGGGCCAGCAGATCGTAGGCCTCCTCCCGGTCCACGTCCCCGCCCGAGACCGGCCCGAGGCCCTTCCTGACGCGGAGGTAGTTCACGAAGGCGAGCCTGAAGTCCCGGTTGGCGAAGATGTCGTGGAGGTAAGTGCCCAGGACGCGTCCGGAAGCGGCCCCCTCCTCGAGGGACACCTCCTCCTGGCCGCGTCGCCTGAGCCGGATCCAGGGCCTGGCCCCCGGGCCGCGGGTAGTGCGCCCCATGTGGATCTCGTAGCCCCTGACCGGCGCCCCGTGTGCCGCGGCGAGGAAGCCCCCGCAGACCTCACCCTCGACCCTGAGGACCTCCTTCTCGGGCACAAACACCGTCTCCACGTCCAAGAGCCCCAGGCCCTCCACCTCGGGCACGGAGGACTCCACGCCCTCGGGGTCGAGGATCCGCCGGCCCAGCATCTGATACCCCCCGCATATCCCCACCACGGGGATGCCCCTGGCGGCCAAGGCCCGGATCTCGGCGGCGTAGCCGTTCTCCACCAGGTACTGGAGATCACCCACGGTGTACTTGGTCCCGGGGATGATCACCGCATCGGGCTCGCCTAGGGGCTCGCCGCGCCGCACGAGGCGCAAGATGACCCCGGGCGTCCTCTCCAGGGGGTCGAGGTCGGTGAAGTTGGAGATCCGCGGCAACACCAAGGCGGCCACGGTGACCTCACCCTGCTCCGGGCCCCTTCTCTCCGTGAGCACCACCGCGTCCTCGGCCTCCACGAGCCCCGGGTCGATCCAGGGGATCACGCCGAGGACGGGCACCCCCGTCCTGTCGGCCAGGAACTCGAGGCCCGGCCGCAGGAGCTCGAGGTCTCCCCTGAACTTGTTGATCAGGAACCCCCGGACCATGGCCCTCTCGGCGGGGGCCAAGAGCTCCATGGTGCCCACCAGGGAGGCCAGCACCCCTCCCCGGTCGATGTCCCCCACCAGGAGGACCGGCGCCCGGGCCATCTCGGCCACCGTCATGTTGGCGATGTCCCGGTCCCTGAGGTTCACCTCGGCGGGGCTGCCCGCCCCCTCGATGACCACGATGTCGAAGCGCCGCAGCAGCTCCTCCAGCGACCTGCGCACCACGGGCAGCACCCGCGGCACGTACTCCTCGCCGTAGCCCCTGGCCCCGACGGTCATGAGGGGCTTTCCGAGCAGGACCACCTGGGCGGTGTTCTCCCCGCTGGGCTTCACCAGGACCGGGTTCATGATCGCCTCGGCCCGAACCCCCGCGGCCTCCGCCTGAACCCCCTGCGCCCGCCCTATCTCCAACCCGTCCTCGGTGACGTAGGAGTTGTTGGACATGTTCTGGGCCTTGAAGGGGGCCACCCGGTAGCCGTCCTGGGCGAAGATGCGACAGAGCGCGGTGGCCAGGACGCTCTTGCCCACGTTGGAGGAGGTACCCTGCAGCATGATGGCCTTACCCACGGTCCCTCACCCCCAGAGGACGGCTGAGGATTAGGGCCTCGCCGCGCTCCTCGACCGCCGAGAAGCCCGCCCGGCGATAGAGGGACGCCGTCTCGCCGCGGGCGCAGGCCTCCACGGTATGGTACCCGGGCGGAGCGGCCTCCTCTAGGGCCGCCCTCAGGAGGCCCTCCAGCACCGCCTCCCGGTCCACCCCGCCGGTGGCCTCCAGGCACACTAGGGTGAGCACCCCGTCACCGTCCCCCTCTCCCGTGACGTAGCCGTGGGCCCGGGCGAGGGGCCTGGGCATCCACTTGAGCAGCGCCACCGGCTCCGGACCGCCGGAAGAGGGCCGCAGGGCCAGGTAGCCCGCCACGGGGACCGCCTCCAGCACCTCGGCCAGGGCCCTCCTCGCCGCCTCCCGGCCGGCGTTGGCCGCCTTGGCCTCAGGCCACATGCCCGAGGGGTGGTAGAGGAGACAGAAGTCAATGGCCAGGTCCAGGGTCCTCGGGTTGATGGGAACGTAGCGAACCGCGGGCGCCTCGCCGCCGCGAGGCGGCTCCTCCCTACTCCTCTCCGGGACCGGCCGCCCCTCGAGGAGGGCCATGAAGTTGTCCTTGTACTCGGGATCGGCGGGATGGCCCGGCACCAGCTCTCCGTCCACGAAGGCCGCGATGTGGGCCTGGCGGGACCGCCCGAGCTCGGGCGCCCGTCGCAGTAGCTCCCTCGCCTCGTCGGGGCTCTGGGAGATGTCTAGGGCGCGGAAAGAAGCGCCCGCCTCCTCGGCCCAGTGTCTCATCGCGCGCAGGAAACCGGGGTTCCAGGGACAATGCGGGGTGTATACCACCTTCACCTCGTGCAAGCGCGTCGCCTCCTCCTTATCGTCACTTCAAGGGCGTTACGGGTGGCGGCCGAGCCCTCCGTCGCGTAGATTATATCACCGAACTCCAACGGGGGTGAAGGACGTTGAGCTACGGACAGGCCGAGGGAACCAGACCCCTTATAACCCTCGAGAAGCTGCGGAAGGGGGAGAGGGGGGTCATCAAGTACCTGCCCGGGGTGGAGCTCAGGGCCCGGGCCCTGAGGCTCGGGCTCGCCACCGGCGACCGTGTAGAGTGTCTGTCGGTGCTGCCGGGCGGGCCGGTGGTCATCGAGGTCCGGGGCCAGGAGGTGGCCGTGGGGAGGAACCTCGCCCGCCGCATCCTCATCGCCCCCCTCTAAAGGCATCACTCCCCCCGCCCCGGCGTATACATTCCCCAGACCCTGATGGGGGGAAAGTGGGGAATGGCAGCCGGAAGGATAGCCCTGGTAGGCAACCCCAACGTGGGAAAATCCGTGATCTTTCGCCTGCTCACGGGGTCCTACGTGGACGTCTCCAACTACCCGGGCACCACCGTGGACGTGAGCCGGGGCAGGTTGGACGGGGACTGGGTCGTGGACACGCCCGGAATCTGGGGGCTCGCCGCCGACGGCGAGGAGGAGAGGGTGACCCTGGCCATCCTCTCCTCCGCCGACTTGGTGGTGAATGTGATCGATGCCACCAGCCTTGAGAGGGGCCTCTTCCTGGCCCTCGAGCTCAAGAGGGCCGGCGCCTCGCTGGTGGTGGCCCTGAACATGATGGACGAGGCCCGCGCCCGGGGGGTGGAGATAGACGTGGAGGCCCTGGGCCGGTACCTCGGCGCCCCGGTGGTGCCCATGGTGGCCGTGCGGGGGGAGGGCCGAGACCGCCTCCTCAGGGCGATCCTCGCCGCCCCCCGCCGCCGCGCCCAGCTGCCGGCGGAGGGGGACGAGGCCGCCACCCTGCGGGAGGCCCGGGCCCTGGCGGCGCGGGTGATGACCCTTCGCGGGGCGCCCGGCGGCCGGC
>ENA-OSAE01000490-OSAE01000490.1-marine-sediment-metagenome-genome-assembly--contig:-NODE-490-length-12955-cov-25.016434_pt1 | contig 12955 bp, 11 predicted proteins | sample MGYA00237870_ERZ529317 | MGnify/ENA primary metagenome ERZ529317 (study PRJEB26369, sample SAMN03142812) | marine sediment metagenome | biome: marine; feature: borehole; material: sediment... | reverse complement strand
GTATTTCGCAAAGGTTGCACGCCCGGGGTGCTCCGGAACGAGACCGGTTATGCCGGAGCGGTGGCACCAGGGAAGATGAAATTCGGAAGCAACCGGTTGCTCCTGTCAGCACCCGGGGTAGCAACGAAAAGGTCGGTATACTCTTCTTTAGCCGAGCGGTGGTGTTCACCGTTGCAGGGAAAAGACGTAGAAGGTCGCGGGGGGAGATTTTTGAAGGCATTCTCGTACTTGGCCTTACTAGAAGGTATCGTGGCGGTTTCCTTTGCTTCCATTTTTATCAGGTGGTCGGATGCACCGGCTGTAGTCATTGCTGGCTACCGGATGCTCTTGGCCTTTCTTGTGACAGCTGTGGTTGCCGGTTGTAAAGGTGAACTCAAGCCGGCTAAGTTCACGCGTACTGATTGTCTTCTGGCCCTTGTGGGAGGGGGTTTCCTGGCCCTGCACTTTTATACCTGGATTGCGTCGTTGAGTTTCACCTCGGTGGCGAGCGCGGTGATGCTCGTTTCCCTACACCCGATCTTTGTATACACGGTGGCCCGACTCCTTTATGGTGAAGAGGCGCGGGGACTGGCCGTGGTTGGACTTCTTCTTGGGGTGCTGGGAATTATCATTATCGGTGCCGGGGATTTTCGCCTTGGTCAAAGGGCTTTTTGGGGTGATGCCCTGGCCTTGGCCGGCGCGGTGACCATGGCAGCTTACCTCTTGATCAGCCGTGGCCTGAGGGAGCGCCTGTCTGTCTGGAGTGCGACCACACTAGTTTACGGGGTAACAGCCCTGTTTTTGCTGCTGGCAGCGGCTCTGGGACCGGCCTCATTATTTGGGTACGGTGTGCGGAACTGGCTTCTCTTCTTGGCCCTGGCCCTGGTTCCGACCCTGTTGGGCCATACAGTGTTCAACTGGGCCATTAAACACGTGGGAGCGGCGGCGGTTTCGGTTTCGATTCTCGGTGAACCGATCGGTGCCACCCTCCTGGCTTTCCTCATCCTGCACGAGGTCCCCACTGGGACCCAGGTGCTTGGTGGAGTCCTGACTATTTTCGGGGTGGTGCTGTTTATCCGGTTTCGTACCTAGACGGAATCCGGGAACCGAAATTTTTGTTGCATCTAGCTGTTGCAATTTTACCGGTAATGTGCTATTCTTTTAGACAAATATTTTTTTAAAGGTGCATCTTTAGAAAAGGCTGTGAAGGGGAAGAACGGAAGTGGTTCCCGGGCCAGAGAACCGGCGGCAGGTGGAAGCCGGAGCGGGATGCTTCTGGAGCCACCCTGGAGCTTTGGGGTGAAAGGACCCGCATCATTTTGTAGTGGGCCGGAGTAAGCCCCAACCAGACGTAGGGCCGGTTACAGCCCCCCGGTAGAACAGACCTACCGGACGAGGCCAGTTGCCGTGAGGCGCTGGTAAAGACGGGTGGTACCGCGAAGTAGACCCCTTCGCCCCTCACTTACCGGGGCGAAGGGGTTTTGGTTTTTTCCGGGACTGTTATGTAAAAAAAAGAAGTAGCCAAGAGCAAAGGGCGACTTCACGATGATGGGGCGAAGGGTTCCCTGGGCTTGTGCCCGTGTTCAACCCAGAGAGGGGGTTCGAGGCTGGAAAACCTCCAGAACACAGAACCCGGGCCACCCCTGAGTTGTCGGCTGCAGCGTAATCCCTTTTCCTGGTCCTCATGCCTGGCTCAAAAATGGCTCAGGTGAGGGAGGCTGAACCGCGAACTGAGGATTACGCAACCCGACCGGTGGCTCCGTTATCGCCTTCAAGGGGTCGGCTGGATACCTTTCCACTACTGGAAGGGCCCAACCGGCAACCAGAGTGGTACCGCGGGAAAACCCGTCTCTGACGAGGCGGGTTTTGTTGGTGTCTGTGGATTAGGTGAGCCCTATCTAACAAGGCAAAGCGGAGGTGTCCGGGGAATGGGTTTGGACCTTACCGAACTCTATGCGAACAGAACCAGGGGTATGAAAACATCATCAATCCGGGAGTTTTTCAAGCTTACCGAGCGGGCGGATGTGATTTCGTTCGCGGGGGGTTTTCCCAGTGGAAAGGTTTTCCCGGTGGATGCCCTGGCCAGGATTACCGATGGGTTGCTTGGCAACGGGGCTGTAAAGGCGCTTCAGTACGGACCTACTGAGGGCCACGGGGATTTGCGTCGCCTGCTGGCAAGGCGCATGTCAGACCAGGGGTGTCCTGCCACCGAGGAGGAGATCCTGATTACCTCTGGGTCCCAGCAGGCCCTGGACCTCTTGGCCAAACTCTTCGTGGATCCCGGCGACAAGGTGCTTGTCGAGGAACCGGGGTATGTAGGTGGACTCGGGGCTTTCAGAAATTATGAGGCCGATCTGATACCGATCCCAATAGATGCCCAGGGTATCATCACCGACCGGCTGCGGGCAAAGCTGGTGGAACTTCGTGCCCGCGGGATTACGCCCAAGCTCTTGTACCTGGTGCCCAACTTTCAAAACCCAAGCGGCCTGACCCTTTCATTGCCAAGACGCAAAGAGATTCTCAGCCTAGCGGAGGAGTTTCATTTCTTGGTGGTGGAGGATGACCCGTACGGCCTGCTCCGGTACGAGGGAAGCGTCCTCGCCAGCCTGAAGTCCATGGATGAAAAGGGCCATGTCATCTACCTGGGGTCGGTTTCAAAAACCCTGCTCCCCGGAATCAGGGTTGGTTGGCTGCATGGTCCTGAAGAACTGGTTTCAAAAATGATCATGGCAAAGCAGGCGACAGATCTCTGTGGAAACTCCCTGGGCCAGAGGATGGTTTATGAATTCTACCGGCGGGGCCTGGAACCAGAACACCTTAAGCGGCTGAGGCGGTACTACAAGAGAAAACGGGATGCGATGCTGGCGGCGCTGGAAAGGTATTTCCCCCGAGAAGTGACCTGGACCCGACCAAAGGGTGGATTCTTTATCTGGGTTACTTTACCGCCATACATGGATGCCCGCAATCTCCTTCTCCTGGCCCTCCAACACCGGGTTGCCTTCGTGGATGGAGCTGGGTTCCATGTCGGGGAGAGGGGCAAGAACACCTTGAGGCTTTCCTTCAGTGAAGCCGAAGAGCAGGAGATTTACACCGGTATCCAAAGATTGGGTGAACTAATTGAATCGGAAGTATCCCGAGCGCAATAGGGTTTTCAGGCTTTGAGATCTGAATATTTAATGCCTGGGGAAGTGCAAGAATCCCTGCTGATCCAGGCCAGGACTGAAGCACAAAGCAGGTGTCTTCAGTCGTCCACACCGTCAGGAGCAACAGAAGTGTTCCTGGTCTAAACAAAGGCCAGGACATTTTCTTTATGGAGGAAAAGCCGGTATTCTGGTAGAAGATGTCAAAAAAGGGAGGGACTGTCACCGTGATGGCTAAGGTTTTCAGCTCGGCACTCTACGGGGTTGAGGGCTACATCGTGGAAGTGGAGGTTGATGTCAGCTCTGGTTTACCCGACCTGCAAATCGTGGGACTGCCCAACAAGGCTGTTAGGGAAGCCAAGGAGAGGGTGCGGTCAGCTTTAAAAAACTGTGGCTTTGAATACCCGGTCCGACGGGTAACGGTAAACCTGGCCCCAGCCTACCGGCGCAAAGAAGGCCCCCACTTTGACCTTCCCATCGCCCTGGGTATCTTGCTGGCGACAGGACAGGTACCTGGTGGTGCCTTGGAGGGAAAGGTGGTTGTCGGGGAACTCTCCCTGGATGGTATAATCCGGCCGGTCTGCGGTGTCTTGCCGATGGCGGCTACTGTCAAGAAAGAAGGTTTTGAGGCCTTTGTTGTACCGGGTCCCAATGGACCGGAGGCGGCAGCAGTAGGAGAATTCAAGATTGAGTGTTTCGATTCCCTGGTGAAACTTGTCCGTTGGCTGCGCAGCCCAGAAGATAACGAAGGGTTGGCTCCAAGGGTACACAGGGGGTCGAGGCCAGGGCTCTTGTCCAGGGGCAAAAGGGGTGACCTCGCCTTGGACTACAGTGACATCAAGGGGCAATCGGTGGCAAAAAGGGCCCTTGAGGTGGCCGCTGCCGGTGGGCATAATGTACTTTTGGTGGGCCCACCGGGCTCCGGCAAAACCATGCTTGCCAAGCGGATCCCCACGATCCTCCCACCCCTGACCCATCATGAAGCCCTGGAGGTCACGGTGGTTCACAGTGTGGCCGGTCTCCTTCCTCCCGGCCAGGGGTTGATGCAGACCCGTCCCTTCCGGGCCCCGCACCATACCGTCTCAGTGGCAGCTATGACCGGTGGAGGGACGGAACCGCGACCTGGAGAGATCAGTCTTGCCCACCGCGGGGTCTTGTACCTGGACGAGTTTCCCGAGTACCGCAGGGAGACCCTGGAGGTCCTCAGGGGTCCTCTTGAAGACGGCCAGGTGACCATTTCTCGTGTCAGGGAAACCGTCTCATACCCGGCCTGCTTTACCTTGGTAGCATCCATGAACCCTTGTCCGTGTGGTTGGAGTGGGGACCCGGAACGGGCCTGCCGGTGTTCAGTAGACGACCTGCGCCGCTACCAGCGGAAACTTTCGGGGCCCCTCTTGGACCGGATCGATATCCATGTTGAGGTGCCAAGGGTGCCCTATTCCGACCTCGACTCTCCAGTGGTTTCGGAGACATCTGCTGAAATCCGGGCACGGGTTGTTGCTGCACGCAAAATACAGGCCGACCGGTACGCAGACACGGGCTTCGAAGCCAACGCCGAACTGAACAGGCGCCTGCTTTCCCGTTTTTGCCGCCCCGGGCCTTCTGGACGGGCCCTTTTGCGGGCTGCCTTCAGTGAATTGAAGCTGAGCATGAGGGCCCATGACCGGATTCTCAAGGTTGCCCGAACCATCGCTGACCTGGCCGAAAGTCCGGGAATTACAGAGGAACATGTGGCTGAAGCCATCCAATACCGAAGCCTGGACCGCCGAATGGAGTGGTGAAGGCTGGCCCCTCAAAATCTTCCATCGGCAGTGGAGCTGGACCAGCCGTCACCTTGCCAGGGCGGGACTAGAAATACCGCTTCAGAAGGCCTTCCAGGGCCCGGGCGTGGCGGGCTTCATCCTTGGCTGATTCGTCAAAGAAGTCGTGGGCCGCGTCGATACCGTTTTCTTTAGCAGAAACGGCGGCTTTCCTCTTGCCCTGGTTGGCCATTTTCTCCCCCTGGAGCATCTTCTCGATGTTTTCTTTGGTACTGGGTGAGATCTTCCCGTTCAGTTCGGCAAACCGCGCTGCATGCCATGCTTCTTCAAAGGCGATTTTTTCCAGGACAGCGGCTATTTCAGGGTAACCCTCTCGTTGAGCCTGCCGGGCCATGGCCAGGTACAAGCCGACCTCCATTGTTTCCCCTGCAAAGTTTTTCTCCACAGCCTCTTCCACTACCGAACCTTTGGCTGCTCCTAGCTGGTTTTCGATTATAAGCTCCGACATCAAAATCTCCTCCCTTGATAAGATAATGATTACTATTACTATTAATAAATCTATACCGAATCACAGACATGATCAACTATCATAGTTAGTTTTATCCAGGGAAAAAGGGTTGATATGGTGTGTAACCGGAATCTTGCTTCACTTTCCGTCAATTCTGGCTTGAGCATGTTGGTGATAAGGGGTGGGTTGATCCAAGACATCACTATGGGGCGGGAACTTCCCGCCCCGACAAGTGTTTGCCTAAAGTTGCTACTGGGTGGTTTCCTCGAGGTAATCCAGGCGGTCCCTGAGCATTTGGCAGTGGCGCCGCATATCCTGGGACATTTGCTGGAACATTTGTTTGGCTGATTGGTCCTGTGTGGACTGGGCAAAGGTGTCGTAATTTCCAAGGGCGGCTTCGGCAGAGGCAAGGGCCTTCTGAAGGTCCTGCTTGACGGTCAAATAGATCCACCTCCTTTTAGGTTTTCGCCCGCCGCGTTATAGTGTTTCTTGGTCCCACCTATTTTATAATCAACAAATCCTCCCTGCGCAGATCCAAGAACCTGCCATGGTGCTGGAAGGAATTCCGGTAGTGGTAAAAGCGGGAAAAGTAAAAATGTTTAAATCAAGGACTTGCGGAAATCTTATCGAACAATATGGGGAAAGCGCAAGTTCAGCTTTGGAAATGGAGGTAGTGATTCTTGGCTTACAGCGACCTAGTTTTCCTGCACCCGCCCAGTGTTTATGACTTCAGGAAGAAAACAGTCATGTTTGGTCCCATTGCTGATGTCATTCCGTCTTCCCCGGTTTTTGAGATGTATCCAGTTGGAATGACCAGTATTGCTGACTATCTTGAAAGGCACGGGTTTACGGTTAGGATCATCAACCTAGCCTACCAGATGGCAAGAAATGAATCCTATGACGTGGAAAAGGCCATCACTGGTTTGAACCCTGTGGCCTTTGGCGTTGACCTCCACTGGCTGCCCCATGTCCAAGGGAGCCTCGAGGTGGCCAGGATCATCAAGGGGAAGCATCCCGAGACACCGGTGATCTTCGGCGGACTTAGTTCCACCTACTTTCACCGTGAACTCCTGCAGTATCCATGGATTGATTACGTGGTTAGGGGAGACTGCACCGAGGAGCCCATCCGCCAGCTGCTTACCTCCTTGAAATACGGGCGCCGGGGACTGGAGCAGATCCCGAACCTATCCTGGAAGCGTTCAGATGGTACCATTGTCTCCAACCCCCTCACCTATATCCCCGGTGACCTGGACTATGTCGATGTTCCGGGTTACCGTTACGTGATGCGTTCTGTGCTTCGCTACCGGCGCCTGCACGAGAGCATGCCGTACCTGGAGTGGTTGGATTACCCCACTACGATGCTCCTGACAGCCCGGGGGTGTACCCAGGGGTGTGCCATTTGTGGGGGTTCAGTTTTTGGGTGCCTGAAGGTCTGTCGGCGTAAGAAACCGGCCTACCGGTCACCTGAGAAACTAGTTGAAGATATCAAGTTTATCCAGTCCTTTAGCAGGGCCCCAATTTTTGTTGTTCATGATATCCGTCAGGCTGGACCCGAATATGCGGCAAGGTTTCTACAGCTTTTAAGAAAGGCCGGGGTCACCAACGAGATTGTTTTTGAACTTTTCGAGCCTGCCGGTGAAGAATTCTTTCGACAGATCGAAGGCGCGGTACCGCGTTACAGTTTGGAGATGAGTATTGAATCGCACCTGGAGCGGATCCGTAAGGTATCGGGCAAGTTCAGTTGTTCCAACAGCGAGATCGAGGCCACCATCAGGGCAGCCCTGGACTGCGGGTGCAGGAAAATTGACCTCTTTTTCATGGTCGGCTTGCCCGGACAAAGCCACGAGGATGCAACTGGGGCGGTGGAATTTACGCGCCGGCTGGTGGACAGGTTGGGTGGAGACCGACGGTTGGTACCATTTGTCGCCCCGCTGGCACCCTTTCTGGACCCGGGGAGCCTCGCCTACGAAGAACCGGAACGGTTCGGGTACATCCGGCTCTGCCACACCCTTGAAGATCACATCAAAGCCATGGAGCAGCCCAGCTGGAAGCACATGTTAAGTTATGAAACTGAGTTGATGAACAGGGATGATATTGTCCGAGCCACCTACGATGCAGCAGCCGGTTTCAACCGGCTCAAGTATGAGTATGGGATCATAGATGAAAGGGTTTACCGGGAAGTGGAGTCCCGGATTGCGCGTTCCCTGGAGGTCCTTGCCGAGATCGATCGTCTCATGCTCTTGCCTCCGGAGCAAATGGAAGAGGGCTTAAGGGAGCTGCGCTCTGTGGTCCGAGAACTGAACCGGCACTCACTTTGCGGAGAAGAGGAACTCAAGTGGCCTATCTCAAAGAGATTTGCCAACGTCTTCTCCTGGGCTCGCGTTTTTCTTTCGGTGGTCGCCGAGGACGTGTCAAGAAGGACATCAAGGCTCTTTTCCCAGGCTGGTTTGCGCCTGCCACGCTGGTAATGGACTTTGTGCTTGATCTAAAACCCCGCCTGAAGGAATTACCTGGTTTCCAGCGAAAAGTGATGAAGGTCGTTTATTTCATGCAATTTGAGAAGGGAAGGGTTGCAGGTGATGATGCCTAGCACGGATCTAAAGGGGAAAAAGGCCGTCGTAACTGGTGCTGGCAAAGGTATCGGGCGAGGAATTGCCCTGGCCTATGCCGAGATGGGTGCGGATGTTGCCCTTGTGAGCAGGACCGAAAGCGACCTCAAGAAGGTGGCAGCTGAGATTGAGGCCATGGACCGGCAGGCCTTGGTGGTTCCAGCAGATGTGAGCAAGGTGGCTGAAATAAGGCGTATGACCGCAGAAGTGATGGATGCTTTCGGCCGGATTGATATTCTGGTCAATAATGCCGGAAGGAATATCTTGAGCCCGGCCCTCGAGGTCACTGAAGAGGATTGGGACAAGGTTCTGGAATTGAACCTGAAGGGTCTCTTTTTCTGCTGCCAGGCGGTCGGCAAGTACATGGTCCGGCAAAGGAAAGGAAAGATTATCAATATTACTTCCCAAATGGGTGTCGTGGCTTTACCCAACCGAGTGACGTACTGTGCCAGCAAGGGTGGGGTGGTTCAGCTGACAAAGGTCCTCGCCCTCGAGTGGGCTCAGTACAATGTAAACGTCAACGCCATCGGCCCCACCTTTATCAAGACCCCGCTGACTGAGCCTATTCTGGCGAACGAGGAATTCCGCCAGGAGGTCCTCTGGCGCATACCCATGGGACGGGTTGGTGAGGTTAGGGACGTGGTCGGGGCAGCTGTTTTTCTGGCTTCAGATGCTTCAGATTTCATCACGGGCCATACCCTCCTGGTGGACGGCGGGTGGGTTGCCCATTGATGCCAGCACGGAGAGGTGGATAAGTACGTGGAAAGACAGGTTACTTTCGTAAGTCGTGGGAAACGGACCTTTGGTTTTCTTCATGTTCCGGATGGACCCTTACCGGCTCCGGGTCTAATCTACTGCCACGGTTTTACCGGGGACCACATAGGACAAAACCGGATGGTAACCCGCTTTGCCCGGGCAGCAAGTGAAGCTGGGTACGTGACCCTGCGCTTTGATTTTATCGGCTCAGGTGACAGCGAGGGCGATTTTGCCTCGCATACCCACCTCACCGGCTGGCTGGAAGACCTGGAAAACGCCCTCAACTTCCTATCCCGGCAGGAGGAAGTTGACAGGTCTCGGATCGGCACCATTGGATTGAGTTTTGGAGGCGCTGCGGTCCTTTGCAAAGGTGATGCTGGGGGAAGGGTAAAGGCGGTAGCCACCTGGTCTGCCGTGGTTCACCTGGAGAAATCCTATCGTGAAACCATCCTGGGTCCCGAACTGTGGGAACGGGCTGAGAAGGGAGAAAAGGTCAAGAACTTCTACAACAAGGGGTTTTCCCTGGAGCCCGGTTTCTTGGATGACATCAAGAAATACCATCCACTCGAGGCGGTCAGGGGCTTTAACGGGCTTCCATTACTTATTGTCCACGCCACCGGGGATGAGGTCATCGACCCCGACCATGCCCGTGAACTGTACGAGGCGGCTCCAGAACCGAAAGGCCTGGTGATGATTGAAGGGGATGACCACGTCTTTAAGGACCGTCTTGCCGATGCCACCTGGGCCACCCTGCAGTGGATGGATCAGTATTTGAAGGCCAGCCCTTGAAATGGTTGGGGTGGTACGGCGCGTCGCTTACACTAAAGAACCAGGTTGTGTCCTTAGCTCTCCTTTTTCTCCACGTGACGGCGTGCGATGGCAAGCATTTTTTGCACCATCGGTCCGGCCTTGCCCCTAAGATGTAGGTGTCTTTTTTGAATCCGGTGACGGTAGTTTTGTACCTGAAGGTCTCTCATGACTTGTTGCTTAAGCCTGGAAAGCCCGGTTTCAGCCCCTTCGATGAGGGGTCCTTTTCCTTTCGCGGCCAATTCCATTCCTCCCGACGGGTATTTTCGGCAGCCATGGAAGCGCCGAGGCATCAGCTTCAAGGAGGGTAGAGGCTAGAAAGAGTGACCAATGATGCAAACCCTTTCTTCTACATTTTATCCCAAGAGGCCGCCGTACTATCCAGGTTGACTATCCAGGTTTCAGGGCGAGATGTGACTATCCTCACTTCCCAGCGGGAGACCGTTTGCATACCGCTAAAGAAGGGATTCGGTCTGTTTTGGACCTGGAAAACAGGCTCCCCGGATAGTTTGCCTGGGTGAGGTAATAATAACCACTGCAGGCCTACATCGGCCCTGGGGTGGAAGTTTTGTTTTTTGGACTCTGGGAGGGATTACAAGTGTGGCGCAGGATTGCTGCTGGGGTAGGCGCTACCCTGGTGTGTGCACTGGTCTTTTTTGGTATTTATCAGAACCTGGCGCCTTTCGGCCCGGGGATTACCGGGGTGGCAGAGGACGGCAGCCAAGGAGGCCCTAACACTGGCTTATCCCAAGACGGCAGCGGGAGCGAGGACAAAAAACCTGGTCTGGAAGAAGAGCAAGAGCCCGGTGGCAGCCCCAAAAGGCAATCCCCGGAGGCCGGGGTTGGACCTGATCCTTTCGAGGAGGTAGATTTTCCCCTCCGGGCTAAGTCCGGTATCTTGATGGTCGTGGAAACAGGCCAGGTGCTGGCTTCAAAAAACCCTGACCTGAAGAATGCTCCAGCCAGCCTGGTCAAGATCATGACCATGAAAGTGGCCCTCGAGGCCGTGAAGCAAGGTGTGGTGCAACTCGATACCAGGGTCCGGGTCAGCCGCCAGGCCTGGGAGGTAGGTCAGGGTACCTCAACCATGTTCCTGAACATCGACGAGAGGGTCACGCTGGAAGACCTTCTTTTCGGCGTAGGGGTAGTGTCCGGTAATGATGCTTCAGTGGCGGTGGCAGAACTCCTGGCCGGGGCCGAAGAACTCTTTGTCCAGAGGATGAACCGCCGGGCCGGGGAACTGGGGCTTGAAAACACCCGGTTTGTCAACGCCCACGGCTTGGATGCCGAGGGCCAGTACACCACGGCTCGCGATATGGCGCTCCTGGCCAGGGCTTTCTTCCGGGACCACCCGAAAGACCTCGAACGGTTTGCGGGGCTGAAGAAATTCACTTTCAACGGTATTACCCAGTACAACCGCAACGGCCTTCTGGGGCGGTACGAAGGGGTTAACGGCCTAAAGACCGGTTTCACCGAAAGCGCCGGTTACAATATTGCCGTTACCGCAAGAAGGGGTGAGATGGGGTTGGTGGCGGTGGTGATGGGGGCTCAACCGGAGATGGATGACACCGGGAAAGTGGTGAAGTCAGGGGAAAGGGTGCGTGAGGAAGAAGCTGCCAAACTTTTGAATTTTGGTTTCATGAACTTTACCAACGTCAGGATCGCCCAAGAGGGGGAAAAGCTTGGCACCAGAAGGGTTTGGAAGGGTAAGACCAACCAGGTGGAACTGGTGATTCCAGAAGAAGTGGTGGTCACCCTTCCCAAGACGAAGATCCGCGCGGTGGAACAACGTCTCGAAATTACTGATCCCATTTTTGCCCCTTTAAAGAAGGGGGAAAAGATTGGCGTGGTGAAAATAAGGGTTCAAGGTCAGGAGGTTACTGCGGCCGATGTTGTCGCTGGTAACCGGGTGGAAGCCGGGTCTCTCGTGAAACGATTTCTGGATACCCTGCGCATTTTCCTGCTCCGACTGGTAGGCCAGCTCTGAAAAACCAGCCCTTTGTACACTGATTTCTGACTTCATTGACACTCTTTTCCCGGCATGATAAACTTTACCTAGTCAAAGTAGCCACACGCAGGAAAGGAGTATTAGCCGCTTATGGACTACTTTCTGACCGAGGAGCAGAAAATGATCCGGGACCTGGCCCGGACAATTGCCAGGGAGCAGGTGGCACCCATTGTTACCGAACTTGAAGAAAAGGAAGAGTTTCCGCGTGAGATTCTCGATACCCTGGCCAGGGCCGACCTGGCTGCGGTCTATATTCCAGAGGAGTACGGTGGCCTGGGGGGTGGGGTTTTTGAGCAGTGCCTGGTCATGGAAGAATTGAGCCGGGTCTGCGGTGGGGTCGGGGTAAGCTTTGGTGCGACCGCCCTGGGTGCCTATCCAATCCTCTTGTTTGGAAGCCGTGAGCAAAAGGAAAGATACCTGCCGGACCTTGCCTCCGGCAAGAAGCTGGCTGCTTTTGCCCTCACGGAGGCGGAAGCCGGTAGTGATGCCGGTAACATCAAAACCACGGCCACCCTTGACGGTGATGAGTACGTTTTAAACGGTACCAAGCAATGGATTACCAATGCTGGAGAGGCCGATGTCTATACAGTGATTGCCAGTACTGATCGGAAAAAGGGTGCGCGGGGCCTCACTGCTTTTGTGGTGGAAAAAGGAACCCCTGGTTTCAGTTTCGGCAGGAAGGAGAACAAAATGGGGATCCGGTGTTCCCCGACCAGGGAATTGATCTTTCGTAACTGCCGGATTCCGCGGGAAAACCTTCTCGGCAGGCCGGGCTCTGGTTTTGTCGTGGCCATGAGGACCCTGGACAAGGCCCGTCCCGGTGTGGGGGCCCAGGCGGTAGGTATTGCCCAGGGCGCCCTTGATGAGGCCTTGCGCTATTCCCGCCAGCGGGTACAGTTTGGTCAGGCCATCTCCTCATTTCAAGGCATTCAATTCATGCTGGCCGACATGGCGACCCAGATCGAAGCCGCCCGGGCGCTGGTGTATTCGGTGGCGCGTCACATTGATTCGGGAAGCAAAGAATACTCCAAGGAATCGGCCATGGCGAAGCTTTTTGCTTCCGACGTCGCAATGAGGGTGACTACAGACGCTGTCCAGATCTTTGGGGGCTATGGTTACATGCAGGATTACCCGGTGGAAAAACGCATGCGGGATGCCAAGGTGACTCAAATCTACGAGGGGACCAACCAAGTACAACGCGTGGTGATAGCGGCCCGTCTCATCAGGGAGACTGCCCTCGGAGCATAGGTTTTCAGAGCACGCCGGCGGAGCTTTTCGAAGGAAGGAAAGATTTGACGCGTATCTCAAAAGGGCCAGTAGGAGAAGGCCCTTCTCTTTGTTCGCCCAGCATGTCTGCTGAGCCGATGAGCTGAAAGAAGCTCTGTCGC
>ENA-OSAE01000488-OSAE01000488.1-marine-sediment-metagenome-genome-assembly--contig:-NODE-488-length-13287-cov-47.081696_pt1 | contig 13287 bp, 11 predicted proteins | sample MGYA00237870_ERZ529317 | MGnify/ENA primary metagenome ERZ529317 (study PRJEB26369, sample SAMN03142812) | marine sediment metagenome | biome: marine; feature: borehole; material: sediment... | reverse complement strand
ATTCATAATTACCAACTACTACCTTATACTTCCAATTTCTAGGGAATCCTCATATCCTATCTGACGCTACCATATCTTTTAAAAATGAAAGTTAAAACAAAAAACCCTTTGGCAACCATACATTCAAAAACTTACCAAATACACCATATAGTATTAGCGTTGAGACTGAGGCAACAATTATATACAAAAATTTATTTTTAGTGTTAAGAATCCACATTAAAGTGAACATGAAAAGAAAAGTTGATACAGCGTATCCCATAACGGGTATTAAAATAATATATGAAAGGGTGGTTATTCCGGTGTAAATTAAATTTAACATTTGCTTCCGCGTATATTTTTTTTCTTTAGTGGAATTTTTCGGTTTAATCCGTTTTTCTTTAAAATAAGCGTTTAAAAATAATAAAATTGATACTACAGCTCCTATTACTGCCAGGATTTTGGGGTAACTAGCCACGCGAGGAGGGAAGCTAATGCTTAGATAATAAACAAACGTAAAAAAAGCTATCAGAATAAGTGAAGCAACTTTATCTGCCAGATACATTTTAATCATCCTTCCCCAGAATTGAATAAGAACATTAGGGTGAGAGAAAAAATTGGTTTTATGATTATGATATTCTCTCACCCTTTTTTAAAATTATTGTTCAATCACTTCAACAAGTGTCTTATACAGCTCTGATGCTTTTTCCATGGACTTTCTAAATTTGTCAGGTGGTAAGTATTTAATAGGAAGACCAAGTTTATTCATTTCTTCAATGTATTCCGGTTCCTCCATGGCCTTTTTGTACGCATCAGCCAGATAGTCAACTATTTCTTTGGGTGTTCCGGCAGGAGCGCAAATACCACGGCTTGAAGCTATTACTAGATCAATTCCTTTCTCCATAAAAGTTGGCGTATCTGGGAACAAATCCAGTCTCTCTTCTGCAGCAATGGCTATTATTCTAGCCTGACCTTCTTCAACCATTTGTTTAACCTCTCCTACCGTCTGGGCAATAGCATCCACATGTCCACCCAAAAAAGCCGCTCTGGATTCACCGGCTCCTCCAAAATGCACTGGCTTAACATCAACTTTCGCAAAATGATTAAAGGCTTCAATGGAAAAATGTCCTGTTGTCCCTGCTCCTGAAGTTGCAATAGTGAGCTGCCCTGGATTTTCCTTTGCATAATTCAAGAAGTCTTCAAAATTTTTAAACCTCTCATCATCTGCTCTTACGGCAAATAACCTGGGGTCTTCCACCTGCTGACAAATAAACTCAAAGTCTGCCAATGGATCATATTTAACCTCTCTAAGGGCCGCTGCCATAACATGTGCCGAGTTAAAGTTTCCAATTGTGTAACCATCATTTTTTGAGTTTTTGATTTCAACAAGTCCAACTTCTCCTCCACCACCCGGCTTATTCACTATAACAACAGATTGGCCGATATACTTTTCTGCATATTTGTGTAAAATTCGAACACCCGTATCAGTTCCTCCACCAGCCGAATAAGTTACTATAAAAGTAATAGGCTTAGTTGGATAATCAAGCTTGCTCTTCTCTTCTTTTTTTTCTTCTTGTGTTGCTGGTTTTTGCTGACATCCTGCAGCTACCACAAGCACCAGACACAAAATTACAACAATAAAAATCCTGTACTTTTTATTCATAATTTCTCCCCCTCATTGTTTTTTTGGCCCGGCTTTCTTCCATGATTTATCTCTTCATCTATCACCTCCCAATGACCATTGTTTGCTTACAACCCCTCACTCTATGTTTTTTATAAGAAATTTATAATAACATTAATATTTTGAAAGTTTATTAGTTTTTTACATTTTATTTTTCCAAAGATTTTAGCCTTCTCCATAATGTGGTTACACTAATCCCTAACTTTTTTGCAGCGAGAGATTTATTGCCTCTCGTCTGTTTTATTACTTCCCTAATAATATCCTTTTCAGCTTTCTGTAATATGCCCTCATTTTTTATAAGGCTATTTTTCGCGGCATCATGATCCTTACTTGCATTGTAATTATTTAAGGCTTCAGCTAAAACATCTGCATCAATTTTAGATTTTTCACATAAAACCACAGCTCTTTCAATAACATTCTCTAGTTGTCGCACGTTTCCGGGCCACTCATAAAATTTCAATAAACCTACAGCATCAGGTGTTATACCTTTTATTTTTTTCCCCAGCTTATTACCTATCTTATACGCAAAATATTCTGCAAGTTCAGGTATATCCTCTTTTCTCTCTCTTAATGGAGGAATCTTTAATAAAAGGACACAAAGGCGATAATACAAATCTTCGCGGAATTTGCCTTCCTCGACAAGCTTAAGCAGATCGCGGTTTGTGGCCGCAATTATTCTGATATCAACGGGTATTACATTATCATCACCTATCCTTGTTACCTCCTTTTCCTGGATAACTCTCAAAAACCTAGCCTGTAGCTTTGGAGACATTTCACTTACTTCATCAAGAAATATAGTACCCGTATGAGCGAGCTCAAATAACCCTATTTTTCCACCTTTTCTGGCACCTGTAAAAGCCCCTTCTACATATCCAAAAAGCTCACTTTCTAAAAGGTTTTCAGGTAACGCAGCACAATTTACTGCTACAAAGGGTTTATTGGCCCGTGCACTTGCCCTGTGAATGCTTTGGGCAAAGAGCTCCTTCCCGGTTCCGGTTTCTCCTATCAGTAATACGGTACTATCCACTGCCGCAAATCTTTTTGCTCTATTCTTAACTTGATTTATAACTTTACTCTTTCCAACAATATCATCAAAAGTTGCTTTGGCTACATGGCCTCTGAGAAAAAGTTTTTTTCTAATTTTTCTTTCAATACTCTGTATTTTTTCAACCTCCTGGAAGGTTGCAACGGCTCCTTTAATCTCACCATTCACAAATATGGGAACTCTATTCGTTACGATGCTTACTTTTCCGATTTTTTGGAATTTACCCAGCTCAGCCTTTCCCGTACGAAGTATGCGTATCATTCCGGTATTCGTTATTACATCATTTATATATTTACCTATTACCTCCTGAGCTTTATAGCCGATAATTTTTTCTGCAACAGGGTTAAAAACCGATATTTTCCCTTCTTCATCTACACCTATAATTCCATTATAGGCAAAATCAATTATCGATTTTAGTATCTCGGCTTTTTCCTTTTCTTTCATCTGAACTTCAAGAAGATGTTTGGCTTCACGAATTGCTTCTATTATTGACTCACAACCAGATTCCAGCAAAACCCCTCGAAAACCATACTGATTAACTACAGTAATAACTGCTGTTCCTCCTATAAATACCTCGACTCCTTTTCGCGCAAGACTTAAAACCCTGGTTTTTATTTCTCTTTCACTTTTTACTAAGGCGGTAATAAAATCCATGGGGTAATTTTTTTTTATCTTTTCAAAACTATCTATCAGTTTTTCAAAACCAATTACTCCTATACATTCTGACTGTTGCAGTGCTTTATTTAATACATATAAAACATCATAACCACTAAACTGAATTTCCACTACAGGTATCTGTAAGTTCTCTTTTATCAAATTAGCAGTTGCGCCACGGCTGATTACTATCTTTGTGCCTTTTTCCACTGATTCCCCGGCTATTTTGACGCCTCTGCTCAATGACCCTTCATAAACTTTTATGGTATCTCCTGTTTCAGCGATAACTGTTTTGGCTTTTTCAGCCAACTTCTTATCAGGGGCAATAAGTATAATATCACAACCCAAAAAATTCTCCCCCCTCCTACTTATTTACTTATTACTTTTCACAGTACTTCGAATGTTCGGTAATAAAAACAATTTTCCTTCTTTTTATTTTTACTATTAAATTTCGAAATATATTCTTTACCAGTTAGGGGGAAAATCTCCTTTTTCCTGCAAAGTATGAAACTATGCCGCCCAGTTTAAATCCCTTCAGTGTAACACTCCATAAGCAGAGGAGCAATGTTAATGGAATTACGATAAAAAATTCTTACAAAAGATTCGGCGATCACTGTCTTTATCGCCGCTACTTTTATAACCCTTGGAGCAGCTTCCCTCAAAGAACCGCAACTAAAATTTTTACCTGCTACTATGAAAATGTCATGATATAATGCTATTATAAAAGCCAGGAGCTATATCATCCATCAGGTATCTGTCAAGCATCCTGTCAACAATGGAATTCCATTACAGGCACCGCAACACCATCCACACTCGGGAGGTAGAATGGTTACTCCTGCTTCCACAAGAGTTTCTAATATACCCCTTTTCACTGCAAGTACATGTATAAGAATCTCCATCGACAACCAGATCACCCGGTGCTACATGCCCTTTTTCTACTTTTAACTGGTGACAGATCCTCTCTCCAACATAATAAAGGATACACCTATTTTTTGTTTGAAATTTTCTCACCATAATTATGTAGTTTAGAAACTTTTCATGGGGGCTGGGTGTATAATGGTCTATGACAAAACATACTTTTGATGTGTTGGAAACCTATTTTCTACCCATTTCCTTTAAAACTTCAATTGCAATGGGTATTGATCCATCATACCCCATTATCAGATCTATATCAGCCACAGCAAAATCTCCTGCTTTAACATCTTTTCCACTGTAAAGGCTAAAAATTTCTCACTTGTCGTTTTTCCTCTCAAAAGCTTTCTCTCTATCACTTTTGAAGAAATGATCTTGCATGTTGTACCATTTTTCTAGTTTTTAATGCAATCTCATCGGGGTCTATATTCAGTTGAGCAACCCCACTTTTTTGTGCTGCCTCCGCTACAGCTTTTGCAACCTCAGGAGCAACTCTCGGGTCAAAGGGTTTGGGGATTATATAATCTTCTGAAAGTTCTTCTTCTGAAATCAGATTCGCAAGGGCATACGCAGCTGCAATTTTCATTTCTTCATTTATATCTGTAGCTCGAACTTCCAGCGCACCTCTAAGTACACCTGGAAAAGCAAGGACATTGTTTATTTGATTTGGGAAATCAGACCTTCCTGTCCCCACAATTCGTGCTCCACCTCTTTTGGCTTCATCGGGATGTATCTCGGGTACGGGATTTGCCATGGCAAAGACAATTGGATCATCTTTCATACTCTTTATCATATCCACATTTACAACATTTCCAGAAGAAAGGCCTACAAATACATCGGCTCCAATCATCGCCTCAGCCAGCAGACCCTTTTTATTGCTACTGTTTGTCATCTCAGCTATCTCTTCCTTAGCCCAATTCATACCAACCTTTCTACCTTTATAAATAATGCCTCTGCTATCACATATGATCAAATCTTTAATACCGGCACTAATAAATATTTTGGAAACAGCAATCCCGGCAGCACCAGCTCCATTTATGACCACAACAACATCTTCAAGTTTTTTGTTTACAATTTTAAGAGCATTTAAAAGGGCTGCAAGGGTAACAATCGCTGTTCCATGCTGGTCATCATGAAAAATAGGAATGGAAAGCCGCTCCTTGAGCTTTCTCTCAATTTCGAAACATGCCGGAGCTGCAATATCCTCCAGATTGATTCCACCAAAAACAGGTTCAATAAGAGTTACTATCTCTACAATTTTATCTACATCATTGGTTTTTATGCAAATTGGAAAAGCATCAACACCTGCAAAACTTTTAAACAGTACCGCCTTACCTTCCATTACGGGAAGAGAAGCTTCTGCACCTATATTCCCAAGGCCCAAAACTGCTGTACCATCAGTTACTACTGCAACCATGTTTCCTTTTGTTGTATATTCATAAATTTTTTCTGGATCTGAATGTATTTCTTTACATGGCTCTGCTACTCCAGGAGTATAGGCCAGGCTCAGGCTTTCCCTATCTTTAACCTCGACTTTGCTAACAACCTCTATTTTACCCCTGTTTTCACGGTGTAAGTTCAATGCTTTTTCTCTTAATGACATCAAAACTGCTCCCTTCTATATTTTTCTATATTGTTCTTTTCCAATACGATACAAATCATTGCCTTCCTTATCAATGACCACAGTTACTGGAAATTTTTCTACTTTCAATCGGTAGACAGCTTCAGGACCCAGTTCAGGAAAAGCTACAATCTCAGCTTCTTTTATTGATTCTGCCAGAAGTGCACCCGCTCCACCAATGGCAGCAAAATACACTGCACCATATTTAACAATGGCATCTATTACAGTCTGAGATCTAAAGCCTTTACCTATCATACCTTTTAACCCTGCTTTTAAAAGTTTGGGAGTATACGGATCCATTCGACCGCTTGTTGTAGGACCGGCAGATCCGATAATCCTTCCTGGTTTTGCCGGACACGGCCCCACATAATAAATAATCTGATCATTTAAATCAAATGGAAGCCCTTTTCCCAGGTCAAGTATTTCTACCAGCCGTTTATGAGCAGCATCTCTAGCTGTGTATATAATTCCATCTATCAAAACCCTGTCTCCGCACTTTAAGCTGTTTATTGTCTCTCTTGTTAAAGGTGTTGTTATATTTTTAGTCATATGGCTCACCTCCACAGCTTATCAAATTACCGCTTCAACATGTCTGGCAGCATGACATTGAATATTAACAGCTACTGGCAAGCTTGCAATATGTGCCGGGAATGTTTCAATATTAACTGCAAGGGCCGTTGTTTTCCCTCCAAAACCCTGGGGACCAATGCCAAGATTGTTGATTTCTTCAAGTAATTCCTTTTCAATTTGTGCTATTTCTGGATTACTGTTATGCTGACCTACAGGCCTTAACAAAGCCTCTTTGGCTTTTAATGTAGTAATTTCAATGGTTCCACCTATTCCGACTCCAACTATTACAGGGGGACAGGGGTTGGGCCCGGCTTTGTCAACAACTTCCAATACAAAATTCTTTATTCCTGTTACACCATCTGCTGGTTTCAACATCCTCAACGCACTCATGTTCTCGCTTCCTCCACCTTTAGGTGCCAGAATTATTTTGATTCTGTCTCCTGGAACAATTCTGGTATGAACTACGGCTGGAGTATTATCGCCAGTGTTTTTTCTTATTAGAAAGGAATCATCAACAATGGACTTTCGCAGATATCCACCCGCGTATCCCCTTCTTATCCCTTCATTAATAGCATCATTTAGATTTCCTCCTACCAGCTTAACGTCCTGGCCGAGCTCCAGAAAAATCACTGCAAATCCTGTATCCTGGCATATGGGTATCATGTTTTCCTCAGCAACTTCTGCATTTTTTAGAATATCTTTAAGTATATCCCTACCCAGAGGGGACACTTCTTCTCTTACAGAGTTCTCCAGAGCTTTTTTTACATCAGGTGGAAGTATACAATTCGCTTCAATGCATAATTTTTCAATAACACTGGTAATCCGCTCAACATTGAGTTCTCTCATCCCATATCGTCCTTTCATGCCAAATTAATTTATTTTAGCAGGTTGATGAGTTCGTTAATATTATCCATTTCATCTATGTTATTAATGCTGTTCATTATTTCATTCAGTTTGTTATTTTCAAAAATGCCTTCGGTACAATACTCGAATTTTTCCCTAAGCTCTTCCGACGTAAGAGGGTGTTCCGGTTCACCTTTGGGTAAGTCTACGCGTTTTTTAAGAGGTTTTCCATTTTTTAGTAATATTTGAACTTCAGCTCCTCTAATTCTTGGATTAACCTTCTCTGTAGCGGGATCCACCTCAACCTTCACTTTGTCTGTCATTTTTAATATCTCGGGGGCAGTAAGTCTGTCAGGTTTGAATTGCTTGAGTCCTACTTCACCATCAACAAGGGCTGCGCAAACACAATATGGAATACTAAATTTGGCTGCAGCAGTTGTTTTGGGTCTAAAAATATGACCTGTTAGGCTTATTGCTGCAGGATATGTTTTAATTACAATTTCCTTAATATCTTCCAGACTAAAATCCTCTTCTCTCCTTAATGCAAGGATAGCGTCTATGGGAGCATGAGTATGGCGACATGATGGATAGGGCTTTATATAACAACTTAAAATTTTGTATTCCTTTCCTAAATCATCAAGAATAAGCTCAAAATCACATCCATCACTCATGGCTTTTGCAAAGCCCTTATTACCCTCTATAATGGTTTTAGGACCTTCTGCTCCCTTTTTAGCTAAAAGTGCAGCTAAAATACCTGCTTGAGCAGCCTTACCCACATGCAGTGCTTTTGCCATTTGGCCGTCCTCAGTAACTTCCATTAAACCCGCTCCCTGAATTCCGGCAAGCCCCAAGGCATTAGCAGTTTGTTCATCATCCAATTTAAACATTTTGGATGCTGCTGCAGCCGCAGAAAAGGCTCCACATGTCCCAGTTGTATGGAATCCCAAGGTTAAATGGGAAGGATTTATAGCGCTTGCAATTCTTACAAACACATCATATCCAGCAACAGCAGCAGTAACCAATTCTCGGCCGCTTGCTTGCAAATATTCCCCCGCCGCCAAAGCTGCTGTAATTGTTGTTACACCGGGATGCCCAAGGGCAATACGGTGGCCATCATCAAGTTCCACAACATGGCTTAAAACTCCATTGGCCAGCGCAGCATTTATCATAGGAACCTTTTCTCCCAATCCAAATACAGTTGATTCCTTTTTTCCACCGATGTTTTTAACCATTTGAATTATGTTTCTGCTGAGAATGTTTCCTTCCTTATAACCTGCAATCACAGCACTCAAATAATCTATTACAGCATCTTTGGACCTTGCAACGACCTCTGCAGGTAATTCTTTATATTCTAAATTAGCAACAAACTCTGCAAGCTTTTTGGTTATCATTGCTGTATTGATCCTCCCGTAAAGTTTTATTCCGGTACTGCCATATCAGGAGTTTCCGCCTTACTCTGAACTGCCTGGGGATAATACCTTTTTACCATCTCTTTAACAATACAGGCCTGTCTTGCCATGTTTATACCATCTTGCTTGCTTGTCAGTTGGCCATGACCCGCTACAACCGAGTTGCCTGTCTTAAGATGGATGGGAGCTCCTATCCGCACCATCTCTGCCGCTTCATAAACCCTTATAAATCCACCAGAACCCGGAGGATTATCAGTATGAACATCAATGGGTATATCTACTGCAGCCCTCAATGCAGCCACCATCGGTAATGTCATATCCCTTACAGGATTTATGCTATCAGCCCCAAGATCCTGCAGCACCTTAAAACTCGCAGGATTGCCGTGACCACAGTGAGCCGAAAGCTTAAAATGCATATTCTCTGGTAATTCTCCTGCCTTGCGCAGCTCATTAAGAACCCAAAGTAAACCTTCATCATATACCAGCACTCCACGACACCCTACTTCAGCAATTCGTTTCACATCTTCTACTGCTCTCACAACCTGTTCCATCCCTCTTAAACGATACCCAATTCGAACCCCCTGGGTACTTAAACGAGTTGCACTGGTATCATATGTTGCTCTGGGACCCACAGAAAGGTTTAATTCTGCACCGTAGCTTTTTGCAATATTCACATACTCCTTTAATTCCTGTAATGTATGGCGAAATGCTCCATAGGTTTCATCAACCCGGTTAATAACTATATCCATTTTTTCAGCTTCTTCCAGCAACGCCTTGAGTGCTTCTGCCGTATTAACTGTTGGTACTTCAAGACGGTAATCCGCCCCATCCGGGAACTTCTTCGTTGAAGAGGGTAAATCATACAAGTCTCCCCGAGGTAACCCTACCTTATCCATGAATTTTCTGGTTTCATCAAACATTTCACTCATTCCTCCTAATTTTTTTGATTTTTTGTTTAACATGTGAGACTAAAAAGTGGTTTTCTACCTTTTAACATAATAGGTATATCTTGATAATTTTCTTTGATAATGAACTTTGCAATAACTATGCCATCAAAATAAAAATTAGCTGAAATCCTATCAGGTAAGGTGAAGATCAAATCTTAAAATTCACTAAATCTTACAACATTTTCATAATGAAATTCATGATTTATATAAAACTTTTCAAAATGAAAATCCGCTTATCTCATACATAAACTAAAAAACAAAAAAATCCTCCCCAATAGGAGGATAGTAAAGCCTGTACTCGAAACTCTTTCTCATACACAATCTTTCCATCAATTATTGTCTTCTCTACCTCAACATCCTTTATGCAATCTGGTTCGATGTTGAAAATATCCTCATAGAGCACTACCACGTCTGCCAGTTTCCCGGAGGTTATCCTGAGTTTGACAGTTGAGGGTAATTCTTAGTTATTTGGAGCCCTCAACTGTCAAACTCGGGATTACGTTATTATTTACTCCTTACCATGTACTACCCTGAAAACAGTTCATGCTAAAAAGGCAATAGTAAGATAAGCCTAAGGCAAACGGTTATTTGAACTTAGGTTTTGCCAATTTCAGCTTATGAATTTTGAAAAAAGATTTGATTAAGCAACTATAGGTTCTAGTTTGACTTTATATCCCAAGGATTCTAATTTATTTATTGACTTATAAATGACCGCATCTTTTTTGCGCTGGTCAAAATAATCGGCACCAAGATCGATGTATTGCTGTCGTTTTTTTAACATATGATAGGCAATAACCAAAATTGTATGCCCCACAGCAACAGCAGCACGATTCTTACCCCTTCTGGCGGCAATCCGGCGGTATTGGACGGATAGATATGTATCCTCGCTAAGAGAGGCGGCATGGGTAGCTTCTACCAAAGCAGCACGCAGATGTTTGTTGCCTTTACGTGTTCGTCCTGATTTTCGTTTGCCTGCACTTTCATTGTTACCCGGAAACACTCCCTCCCATGAAGCTAAATGAGATGCTGTTGGAAATCGCTCCATGTCAACGCCAATTTCTGATAGTATCAGGACCTCGTCAAAGTTAATTAATAGATTATAGCAACTTTTCTATAATAATACGAACCAAATGAATTCATGATAACCTTGCATTTATGATCTATTGGGGTCAATGAATTATTTTACCTTTTTAGGTTAAATATGGAAGCATCGGCTAATAAAATCACTTTTAATAAACCGTTTTAGTTGCGACTGAAACGTTATGGGCAATAAATGGAAATTTTTCAGCTATACTCCGATCATCTGTAACGCACGTTCGGCATTCCAACTGAGACGGCGCAATCCTGCGGCAATATTTGTTATACCATGTAAGCGAAAAATGCTAATGGCCAAATTGCGCAATGTAGCTAATACACGAGGACCTGCTCCAGTTCTTACCTGACAGCGATCCTCATCAAAAGTCACATCTCTCACCCAGTGCAAGGAGTTTTCGATTCTCCAGTGACACCGTGACAGGGCTAGCAAACGCTTTGGGTTGGCCTTCTCGGGAGGCAAGCTCGTTACTCCATAGGCAACTTCTCGTCTGATGTTTTCACCTTTAAGGTTGGTGGTGATCCGTTCGATACGAAATACCTGGGCTGCATAGGGGAAGTCGATATAACCTGTTAAGGCGCTGCTGGCTTGAATCTTACGAATTTCGATGCGGCCATGTCCTTTGTCTACCTGGCAGTACTCAGGGGGAAAAATCCTCGTCTTCGAGGTCCTGGATGTCCTTTAACAGGCTTCCTTGATTTCCTTTGACGGTAAAAAGGTAATCAGCCCCCTTATCCTCTTTAAGATACCGGGCGTTTTCCACCTGGTGTGCATGGCATCGGCTGCACTACTTTATTTCGCAGATCCAGCGGATCTAATAAGGGCTTGAAGGCTGTAATCTCATTGCTTTTGTTATCTACTTCCCGCTGGGAGATTACAACCCCTTCTTTGTGGAGCAGGGCCGATATCAAATGCACGGCTTTTCCATCGACCCCTTTCGAACCACGGAGAGTTTTTCCGTCAACGGCTACAGCATCACCATCGCACTGGGCCGAAAGCCAATCCCCAATTACTCGGTCTACTTCATCGGGGTTTATCGACTGGAAAGTTCGGCGCAAAGTTGGTTCGCTCGGCGGAATGTATTTCTTCTGATTCTCATCCCACCGGCATCCGAGACGTCGAAGAAGGTCTTGCGACAGGTTAGCCGCCCATTCTCCAATGGTTAAAAAACTCTTCGCGCCAGACAAAATGGCACAGACAGCCACGGCCAGAATCGATACATGAGTATGTCGGATTCCCCGCCGCTTTCGGGGGTCTTTAATTTTAGCTAAATGTTCTAAAAGCTCACCTTTCGTATCAATGGCAACCTTATTGAGATCGAGCATTGCTCTTGTCCCCCCTGTCAGTTTCGGATCTAAAAACGGAGCAAATAAAAGCCGCCGGGCATTCCGATGTAAAGGGCGTACAAAAATGGTTTTTGGGTGACCATGATAAAAGTAGCAACCGGCGTTTCTACCATAGCCACGGGTCTGGCCCAAAGCAATCCATCCGGCTGCCCGATAACAAGTGCCCGCAAAACGGGTATGGTCCACAAAGGTCTCTGCCAAAAGAATCGGATGACCGTAAACCGCCTGCCAATCCGCAGACAACCGTTTTACGTTAATGGATAATATCTTGGAGGCAAGATTTTTAATCCGTATGCCGGGAAGGAACAGAAAACGCTGACTGTTGGCTAAAAACTGCAGTCGCTGCCACTGTTGTTCCGGCGACCAGCCAATCCATTTATCGCGTGCACCGCTTTTAAAAGTAGCACTGCCCCAACCCAATAGGGCAACCCATCGTCCTTGAAGCTCGGCGACATACTTAAGTGATTCACCGACAAGGTGCCGGAATCCTAAATAATGATGTGTAGACATTAAGCGGTCCCATTTGTCCTTTTCATCCGATCTAATAGGCCTTACCACCAGCGATTTCAGATCAAATTGAGCCCGCAAATCATTTTGTTGATTATCTAAGTTTTTTCTTTTCATATCATAAGTCTATTATAAACGTTTTCGTTGCAAAAAGTCAGTAAAACTTTATCTTCCTCTCAAAAACTATTATAAAAAAGACTTTGACGTGACCCTGAAACAACCCCAGTATTACGTCTATGTTTGAAAGCTGTTTTAGTATTGAATAATGGGATCACACTGCCTGTTATGAGTGAATTCTTAAAAAATAAAGGGTATCAATGTGAGGCTACCAAGCAGGACTGTGAAAGGAAAGCCTTTTACCGTCTTGCCCAAAAACTAAAAGCCTTCTTTCCCAAGACCCGGATTGCAGTAGTGGTAGACGGATTATATGCCTGTGGGCCAGTGTTCCGTATATGCCGGAAAAACCAGTGGGATTACATGATAGTACTCAAAGAAGACAGCCTAAAAGGAGTATGGCATGAAGCTGAAGGTCTTATGAAATTAGAGCAGGAAAACCGTCTTGAATGTATGTGGGGGGATCGCCTGCAGGTATACCGTTGGGCTAATGATATCGAATACTGCTATGGAGAAAATGGTCGTAAAAAAGAAATACTCCATGTTGTTATCTGTGAGGAAAGCTGGGA
>ENA-OSAE01000487-OSAE01000487.1-marine-sediment-metagenome-genome-assembly--contig:-NODE-487-length-13292-cov-51.081816_pt1 | contig 13292 bp, 16 predicted proteins | sample MGYA00237870_ERZ529317 | MGnify/ENA primary metagenome ERZ529317 (study PRJEB26369, sample SAMN03142812) | marine sediment metagenome | biome: marine; feature: borehole; material: sediment... | reverse complement strand
TTGGTTTACGGCAGGTTAACACCTGCCGGGGGCGCGCGCTTTCATAACATCACTTTCCAATACACCTTCCGGTCTCGCCGGACATGCGATCGAGGGTGAACTGGCGCAGGGCTTTTTCGCGACCTGCCTCGCCCATCCTTTTACGGAGCTCGAGATCCCTATGAGTTTCCGGAGGCCCTCGGCCAAGGCCTCCGGATCCTTGGGTGGAACGATGAAGTCGGTGAATAACATGGTACCAAAGGTTCATAGAGCTCGGTACACGTCCCGGCGATGGCGAACGTGATAGATAGTCACCACCTTTGTGTGCTCGTCTACCTGATAGATCACCCGGTAATCGCCGACACGTATACGGTAAGTTTGTTCCGCACCCCTAAGCTTGCGGCATCCTCGTGGAAAAGGATCAGTCGCTAAACTTTCCACCTTCTGAACAATGCGGACGATTTGTTTGGAATTTAAGTTGCGCAGTTCTCGTTCAGCAGAGCGCTTCCATCGGATTTCATAAGAGGCCATCAGCCTTTAATTTCTTCTTGATTTCTTCAAACGACACGGTGGGCTCATCCCGCCGTTCCGCGACGATAGCCAGATCGTGGAGATCCTCTAAAAGTTCCTCATACTCCTTCAAAGGAAGCACAACGGCAGTTCGCTTCCCCTTTTCGTCAACGATATAACGTTTTTTTCTATCACTCATATTGCCCTCCCAATCAACGTAACACAGAAATGTCACCGTCGCAAGGACTGTGCGCAAATCCATAATTTCAGCGATTCATCGTACACCTTTTCAGTTTCACGGAGCATGCGGTCGCGGGCGAATTACCGGAAGGGCGTTGTTGCGAGTGGCCAGGCAACCGGAACGATGACCGCCCAAAATGTCAAAACCCAAGTTGTGACCCCATGGCTTACCCCAAACGCGCTTACGAAACCCTGACCCCAGCGGATAGAGGACCTGGAAAGGTCAGTAAATGCCATCGCTAAGTGGCTGGGACATTCGCCGGAAGAGTCGCGCTTAGATCCGCCACCCTGGGAGAACGATCGCGGGATCTGCGGATAGCATGATGTGGCACGCCATGAAACCCGGTCATATCCATTACCCTCCAAAAAACCAGATGCGTCCATCAGAGGAGGAGGTAGAGGAGCACAGCGGCGAGGCCACACAGGGCCTCGAACCCGATGAGGACCAGCACCAACGTGCGCTCGTGGAGCCCCCCAGTGACCTTGAGCACCCATTGGGCCAGCCCCACCGGGCCACTATCGGGACATTGGAGCTTCCCGTCCTCCCGGAGCTCGCCCCACCAGCCCCGCGAGGGAAAGCCGTGGGCGGCCTTGATTAAGAAGTCCAGAGCGTAAGGGAAGATCACCATGACCCCCGCCCACTCGAAGTTCCCCACGATCACGGCCGCGGCGATGATCGCCCCGATGGAGAGCGTCCCCACGTCCCCCACGAATATCCGGGCCGGATACCAGTTGAAGTAGAGGATCCCCAGCAGGGCCCCGATCCCGGCGAGGAGGAGGGCGAGGGCGGTGAGGGCGTGGGCGCTCGCCGCGATTCCCGCCAACGCTCCCATGGCGACAAGCCCCATCCCCACCTCCAGGCCGTTGAACCCCGCGAGCATGTTCACCGCGTTTGCCGCCCCGGTAATCCCCAGGGGAACGAGCACCAACGCGTAGAAGGGCCCGAAATCCACCTGACCGATGAAGGGGATGCGGAGGGTGGAAACGCCCACTCGCACCACCACCAGCGGCAACGCGGCGACGACGGGGAGCAGGGCTTTGATCCACTGCCGTATCCCGATCAAGTCGTCGGTGACGCCCAAAAGTGTAGTGAGGAGCACGGTACACAGGACGGCGAGCAGCGCGACCACGTCCAGGGAGGGGAACCGGGACCAAAACGTCGCGAGCGAGATGGCCAGGAGCACTCCGGCCCCGAACCCGGCCACGAGGGCGAGCCCCCCCATCTCGGGGATCTCCGGCCTCCCGGGCTTGTGCACATCGGGGCCCACGATCCCCGCCCGTCTGAGCCTGGGGATGAGGAGCACCGTCCCGAAAAAGGCCGCCCCGAACGCGACCACGGCCACGAAACCAAGCATCTTGTTGTGACTCTATAGGGTTTTGCCGTCGGCGACAAATGCAACATGTCCGTATCAAGGGGAACCTGAGGGCTACGGACTAAGGGAAAAGAGGTTGGAAGGAACCTTATTCCCCATCCTGCCGTTGGAATTATCGCTTCACCTATTTCCACTCGGCTTTTTCCCAACAGTACGTTTGGCCTCTTTGGCCTTTATTTCTTCCAATACTTCTCGGTAAACTCTCTCTGTCTCGTGAAGCATGCGATCCAGAGTAAACTCCCGCAGGGCTTTCTCGCGGCTGGCCTGACCCATCCTTTTGCGGAGCTCGGGGTCATCGATAAGTTTCTGGAGCGCTTGGGCCAAGGCCTCCGGATCCTTTGGGGGAACGAGGAACCCTGTAATCCCATCTTCCACGAGCTCGGGTACGCCGCCCACCTTGGTTGCCACCACCGGAAGCCCGGCCATCATCGCCTCGATGATTGAGCGTGGCAGACCTTCCCAATTAGAAGCAAGGACAAAAATATCCGATGCAGTCAAAATTTGAGGCACATCTCGCCGTTCCCCAAGGAAGATCACATTATCGAGGTTTAGTTCTCTGGCTTTCGCACGTACCACGACTTCCCTTTCTCCGCCTCCCACAAAGGCAACCTTAAAGTCGCCTTTCTGCAAGCACCTAATTGCTTGTAACAGAGTTTCATAATCCTTCTGAGGAACAAAGCGTGCCACCATGGTGATGAGAATTTCGCTTTCTTTTAGCCCAAGCTCAGAACGGACTTTTGATCCACTTGCATTGAGGTAGACGTTTGGTTCCATACCATTGTGGATTACCGTCAGCTTCTGCTCAGGAGCCACGCGGAAGCGAAGGGCCAATTCCTTGTCGTGCTCGGAGACACAAATGATCTCATTGGTCACCTTAGAAGCCAAACGTTCTGCTGACGCCAAAAGATAGCGAGCAAGCGGGCTTTTCCCCTCAGTAAACGCCCATCCGTGTGCTGTGAAGATTACAGGTACTCCCAAGATTGCGCATGAAAAACGGGCAGCAAAACCGGCTTTGGTAGAGTGAGCGGACACTAAATCTGGTTTGAACTGGCGAATAGCTTTGAACACCCTCCATAAAGCCCGTAAATCCTTCCAGGGTTTTATGGGGCGCACGAAGTGAGGATTCGGGAATACCTTCACTCCAAGGGCTTTTGCACCTTCCATCAACCTCGGCTCCGGCGCCGCCACCAGGCCTACCTCATGGCCTTGTTTTGCCATATACTTCATAAGTTGGAGCACATGCAACGGCGCCCCACCGAATTCACCCGCGGTTACGACATAAAGGATGCGCAACAGCCGGAAACCTCCCCTCAGTAAAAACGTTTCTGAAATTCCTGCCAATCGTCCGCCAATTGTTTCTGCAAAAAAGCACGTTCGTCTGAAGTTATTTTAACCTTTTCTGCGCCTTCCCCTGTGCCGAATAAAAGGCGCTTAACCCCTAGGGCCTTTGCGAATTCAATAGGTGCGTAAATCCGTCGCTCTCTGAGCCAGTCCCCAACTCGTTTGCCAATACGCGCCAAACGGAATGAAGGCGGGTCCCCTGCAGGATTGATTTTTTTATGCAATAAGGTAGTTGGAGTTGGATATATAGGCAGAGAGAGTATTTTGCAAAGCGCCTCTACAAACTTGTCAGGGGCATTACGCAGGTCGTCATACCAAAGTAGGGAAATGGCACCCTTTCCGAAAACTGCTTCCCACCGAGCCAGGTATTTGCTGTACCGACTAGCATCAATAATCTCAGGAAACTTATTCGCCGCCTGCATAAAACTTTCAGTAACAAGGCCACGCCTTCTCAAATGCCGGTAGTGTGAAATACTTCGCTCAATAGGATCGCGGATGATTACTACAAGACGTGGAGTCCCAAGTACAGCCTTTATACGTTTCGTTGCCTCCTCATTGTGAAAGTAGCTTGGGGCAACCTCGACAATACGCCTGTGTTTTTGGGGATCGAAGTGCCGAAAATGTGCACTATACCAATCTAGCCCTTTCTCAAAGCGCTGATCGAAAAAGAAGGTTTCCTTTACACCCAAAGGCAAACAGACGTCTCCACGTGCTTTTAAATACTCGTAAACCCAAGTTGTCCCAGTCCTCATAGGACCAATAATCAACGCATCCGGTAACTTTACCATCTCACCTCCTATGTTAGCGGTGCAGGCCCAATTTTCACAACAGTCCCTTCTTTTGGAGAAGTTCACGATATAGTTCCTCCCAACGATCGATGATTCGCTCTATGGAAAACTTCTTTTCTATATATTGGCGGGCTCTCTCCCCCATGTGCCCTCTTACATCACGAGGCAATGTCATTAACCTAAGCATAGCCTGAGCCAGGGCTTCAGAATCTTTGGGGGGTACCAAGAATCCGGTAACCCCATCTAGCACGACTTCACGGTTCCCACCGACATCGGTGGCCACAATGGGAAGGCCAGTGGCTGAGGCCTCAAGAAGCACCATGGGCATCCCCTCCCAGGAAGAGGACATAGCGTAGGCATCGGCGGCGTTCATAAGCCGAGGTATATCCCGGCGGATGCCCAAAAACTTAACGTGTCGCTCTATACCCAACCCCTGAGCCATGTTTTCCATGCTTTCCCGCAAAGGTCCATCACCAGCGATCAAAAGCAAGGTCTTTGGGTTCTCACGGACCACCTGGGCAAATGCCCGAAGCATATTGGGATAATCCTTCTGAGGGTAGAACCGCCCTACAGCGAGCCACACAAAGAAGTCTCCTAGCCCTAACTCCTTCCGAAGCGCAATGTAGGCCTCTGGATCGGGCATGAAGCGCTCAGTATCCACCCCATTTGGGATATAGCGGATCTTGTGGCGTGGTACCGCTCCTACCCGCACGTAGCGCTCGAGCCCGGCTTGGCTCACCTGGGTAGTGAGGTCGCAGAGTGGATCCGTCAATCGATAGAAGATTTCACGGAGTCGACCACCTTCATTAATGCTGTGGGCCGTACAAATCAACACTGGAATCGGTACCAGTAGCCGTACTATCCGCGCCAGAAGATTGGCATGCACCATATGACTGTGTACAACGCAAGGCCGCCATGTCCGAATAAGCTGCGCTAGCTTGAGGATTGGCCGCGGATCCGGTAGTTTTCGGCGAATACCTAGAGAGAAAACGCGGATACCGGCCGTTTCCAATTCATTCACATAGGCCCTTGGGGGCGTAAGTGAAACTACTCTCACCTCCCAGCCCCGGGTTTTCAACCTCATGACCAGTTGCACTAGCTGAGTCGGCGCTCCTCCGTAAGCGAGACTCGTGGTAAGAAAAAGCACCTTCATGGCGATTCTCCAAGCAAAGGACTGTAAAGACATGTGTTTCTTACTTTGGCAGAGTAAGCGGCAGCAAATGCTAACATTAGCCAGCTAACTTTCCTCCATTCAAAGTTTAACGAAAGAAAACTAATAATAAGCACTATTATAATTGTCAGCCATAACCGCCGTTCATAACCTGGCAACCTTAACACACCGACGAAAGGGAGCGTCATAAAAGCCAGCCATAGAATTAAACTGGGAATACCCCCTTCTACAGCGACGGAGAGGAACACATTATGCGGTGCCCACGCTTTTCCCAAGATCGGTTCAACAGCTTGACGAAACGTCCCTGCACCTACACCTAAAATGGGGTGAGCGGCTAACACTTGGGATCCCGCCGCCCAAATATTCAGCCGTTTGTTGAGTGTGCCCCCATGAATTTCAGACACAATTGTCGCAATCCTTGCAAGGCTTGTCTGTGGAACCCAAGTTAAGATTATCCCCGCTATTGCTGCAAGCAAGAGCGACCCCGCCAGACGCCACTTTCCTTTCGCAACATGGAAGGAATAAAGCACGAACAGGAGAGCTATTGCCAATCCTAGTGCACCTGAACGAGAAGCTGTGAGTAACACAGCAATAGAAGCGATAAGGATGTAGAGGAAATTAACAAGTTTAAGTGCTCTGGCTGTTGATTTGAAGCTGAGGAATGCCGCAAATGGGATGGCTAAGTTCAAGTAGAAGCTCAGATCGTTAGGATCGAATCCCGTCGCTGCGAAACGCTGATAAACCACTTCCGCGCCATGCATATATGCTTGAATAGTCGCTAATGCAGCCACCCAAGCTCCCAAGACATAGGCCTGAAATAAACTAGGAAGGAACTCTACGGTCCCATAATGGTAAATCAGGCATGCCATGAGCCAAAGTCCAGTATAGGTAAACATTCTTCTAAGTGATTGCTCCGGCTCTATGCTCCAAAGAAGACTTGTCCAGCCCCAAACAATGAATAGCAAACCTGCTAGCAGAAAGAGATGATATCGCAGTTTGCCCTTAAACAGTACACTGAAGAGACCGATAGCTCCCGTGGTGAGACCCCAAAGTTTCGCTCCCGTTCCCAAACCTGGTATAATTATAAAGTTTTCCCACGGTACCAAAAAGACAAAGACCCAAAGCATAGTCCTGACCAAGTAATTCATGTTCCCACCTCAAGAGTCCGGAGATAAAGCTCGAGTGCATGAGAGAGTGTGTAGGAGCTAATATCGATGTGCAGGCGGGATGGATTTTCTAGCAAGCAGAGGATCGCGCGTGCTAAGGCGTTTGCGTCTCCGACTGGAACGAGAAATTCTTTATGTCCCTGTAAGATCTCCGCCGGACCACTGGGGCAGTTAGTTGAAACCACGAGGGTTCCAAGTGCGAGAGCTTCGATAAGAACAGTTGGCAAACCTTCCCACCGTGATGACAACACAAACACCGCTGCCCGCTTCATGTAGTTGTAGGGATTGTCCACAAACCCCGGCAGGGCAGCTTCTCCTTCCAGGCCCAGTTCATGCACCAAGGCCTCGAGCTTAGGACGGTCTTTCCCCTCACCGAGGATCATAAGACGTGCCGGACGCTTTTTTCGCACCAGCGCGAAAGCGCGAATGAGGGTAGAGAAATCCTTGGCTGGAGTAAGCCTCCCTGCCCCAAGAATTACTGGCGGCTCACCGGGCTGAAACCACGGATGATCTAACGGCTCTTCGGCTTTGGCAAAAAGCTCCGGCGTCACGACGGGATTGTAGATAACCTTTATTTTTTCTGCCGGCAGTCCGCTTCGGATCGCCAAATCATCGGCCACTCCGCGGGACACAGCCACCACTGCGTCAGCACGGGGATAGAAACGTTTGATCAGAACGGGCATAAACCTCGCCCGCACTAAGGTGGCGTTTTCGGTAGACTGACCTAAAGTGGTATGCTCTGTAACTACAAGGTGCGTTTCAACATCAGCCAGTGACCTTGCCCAGATGGCCACAATGTTCGCATGGCTCATAGCAGAAAGCATAGCACATGGTCGTTCCTGACGGAGGTAACGCACAAGGCCGGGAAGACTATAAAGCACCCGCCGAGCGCCCAAGTCTACCACTCGCACCTCCTGAGGCACCTGTGAGATATAGGGTCCCTCGGCCTTGGCAAGCACAAGATCAACCTTGAGGCCCCGTTCAGCGAAGCCCCGGGCTAGGTTCACCATCACCCGTTCTGCACCCCCGCCGCGGAGTGAAGGGAGGAATAAAGCGATTTTCGTTATACTTTTCAGTGCCCCTTGGTCACCCATTGCCCTCAACCTTCAACCATGCAGAAAAATCCCTGTTGAGGAGGGAAGAGAGCAGCAGAATATCCTCCCGGAAATATTGGGTTATCTCGGCTCGCAATTCTGGTGGCATGGGCGGTCGCGGACGATACCGCAAGTTGATCATGTCCACCTTTGTCAAAATTCCGGTGCCCCAGATTGACGGTATGCCCAATGTAGTTTTCACAACACGAGAAACCTTGCCCGCGGTAAGGACCGCTTTCCGCAGCCAGGGCCAGCGGCGTTCCTTAGCCGGATTGTACACGGGGAATTCAGTACGACCATCATCCGGAACCCCGAGAAAATCCAGCACCTTGAGATATTCGCGGCGCGGATTCTCCTTCACATCGTCGAGCACCAAAATGAGGACACGATCCCTGGGGACGGTTTTAAACAGTCGCTCAAGCTGCTCTCCTAATTTGCACACTGATTTATAGTCAAGTAGTTTCGGTTCGCGACACCAGCGTGTGACCTCTTGTCCTTTTGCTCTCTTCTCTGAAAGACGCCAAGCCTGAGCGAAATCATCAATGTGTTCGTTTCCTGCAACAACTTGTTGCTCATGAAGAGAATAAGCCATATCCACAGGGTTTCTCACCATGACTATGTATCTCGCTCCGGGGAATACTTTTTCAATGCGAGGCACAGCTTCTTTAGAAAAGAGGTAAAAAACGGAGGCTTCCCCTATGGCCGTATGCTGCTTAGTTGCCTTGCTGAAAAGTAGCAAATAATCATGGAAACTAGCAACATTAATATACTTGAGATCTGTGTTGAAGAAATGAGGCTCCTTTGCAGGCGACATGTATATATTCGGATGCTCTGAAAGCCACGCTGCCAGGGACGTGGTACCACATTTCGGTGCGCCGATGATGAAGAAGTTTGGCTTTTTCATGTTCTCTTCCTTCGAGGACTTCCAAAGGCGATGGAGCATATTCCAATTCTTTTGTATACCCACCATGCCAAGAGAATATTCCATATAGCTAAGCTTATAGCACTTGCGGCTGCGGCCCCGTTAATATTCCAAAGGGGAATAAGGGCAGCATTAAGTATTATGTTGGCCAGCGCGGCAATCCCAACGCCTCTTGCAGTGTCCCGCTCATGGCCGGTCATGTTGAGCAGAAGGGCAACCGAACCCATTCCGACATTCACAAGTTGTCCAGCGCTTAGGATCGCAAGGGCGGTGTTCCCACCGGTAAAATCTTTGCCGAAAATCAAAAGCACCCAACGACCGAAAAGTATCATCCCAAGGGCAATAGGCAGGGAGCCAAGAAGAGCCGCCCAGGCACTCTTTGTGATAAGGCGCTGCAAGCGCTCTTTCTCTCCCCGAGCATAGAGCTCGGCGACCACAGGTGCCAGCGGCATGTTGACAGCTATGAGAACAAAACTGACAAGTGCCGCCCCCTTTATTGCAACATCGAAAATACCAACCGCCTCAGACCCTAGCATGCTTCCTACCATAACGGTTGATATCCGCTGGTTAATTATCCCCGCTGCCCCGACAAAGAGTAAAGGGAGGGAGCTCTTGAGCCACTTCCTCTGGTGATAAAGCGGCCGGACACTGGTTACAGGTTTGGGTGAATGCTTTCTCAGGAAAAAAAGCGCAACCAAAACTGCTATCAGTCCTGCAAGAACCCGGAGCCCTACCGCCGAAGTTCCATCTACGCCAATGGTGAAATAGACCCCACAAGTTAGAATAAGAAAAACCCCTGGAAGGATAAGGAATTGCGGCACCTGAGCCTCCACCACGTACCCTAAACCTTGAAGCCCTCCCTGACGTAGGAGCAGAAATGAAAGCAATGGAACCAAGGCCATGGCAATCCAAAGGGCCAACCTCACTTCAGGGTCAAATTTCCCACGCAGGAACCAAACAATCAGAGCGAAGAGGGCGGCGAGACCGATGGAAGTAGCCAACACCACCCGGTCGGACCAACGGAGGATCCCCCGAAGGGAGCGCCAATCTTCGAGCGTCTTGTATTTTGCCACTTCGCGTACAAGGAGCGTATTGAGCCCCATCACCGCCGGTACGGAAAGGAGCGATGCCCAGGAGATGGCGTAGGCGTAGACACCATACTCTTTGGCTCCCAATAGTCGGGCAAGGAGGAGGCTTGTCCCGAAGGCTAAAACGGTATTCAGGACTTTGAGGACAAAGGTCCCAACAGTCCCCCGCACCATGTGGGCCCTAAGGGTTCCCTGACCCCCTTTGCCAAGCAGAGTTGCTATAGCTTCTTTGACGATATTCATTACATACACTCAAGTGTCTTCTAGTCGTGGCAATGCCATTCCGAAACCCGCTGTGTGGCGCATTTCACTGTTGGTACACGTACTCAACTTCAAATTTGGGACTTTTAGCATGTCCTCCACAGTTTTGCTTGGTGTCGATATCTTGAGGAGCATGCTCACGGCGATCCATGGACCCCTTGGTTCGTTGGCTAGCCCAAGCAGCTCTTCGGATCCATCAAGATATGTCCAAGGGTTTTCCATAGCTCCCTCATGGGATAATTGCCTTTGCCCACTGCCGATTCACACGGTACCAATCCACGACCAGTTTCAAACCCTCCTCAAGAGGCATTCTCGGCTCCCAGCCCAAAAGGGTACGGGCCTTGGAGATGTCGGCGCAGGTGGCGGGGACGTCGGCGGGATGCTTGGGCTTATAGACGATCTTTGCCTTCTTTCCCACCAGCTCCTCGATGATGGCGATCACGCGGTTGAGGGGAACGGGGTGGTCGGAGCCGAGGTTGATTATCTCGTAAATGGGTGAGGAGTGAGGGGTGAGGGGTGAGGTGAGGAGGAGATTGAGGGCGGAGAGGGTGCCGCGGGCGATGTCATCTACGTAGGTGAAGTCGCGCTCCTGAGCGCCATCGCCGTAGACGATCACCGGCTCGCCCTCCGCGATCCAACGGATGAACCGGAAAATGCTCATATCAGGCCTTCCAGCGGGGCCGTAGACGGTGAAATAACGGAGCACTATGATATCGAGCCCATAGAGGCAGTGGTAGGCATAGCAGAGGGCTTCAGCGGCCTTCTTGGAGGCGGCATAGGGGGACAAGGGACGGTCCGTCGGCTGATCCTCCCGGAATGGGCGCTCGCCCTTGCCGTAGATGCTGGAGGTGGAGGCCAGGATGAACTTGTGCACCCCGAATTCCTTGCAGAGCTCAAGGAGGTTGAGGGTGCCGATGACGTTGGTCTCGTAGTAGGCCCAGGGGTCCTCCACCGATTGGCGCACCCCGGCACGGGCGGCGAGGTTGATGACTGCGGTGAAGGGTGGTTGGTTTGTGGCGGGTGGTGAGTGGTTGGTGGTGGGTGAGTGTGAGAATAGGGATTCGAGGGCGGGCCGATCGGTGATGTCGAGGCGGTGGAAGGCGAAATCGGGATGTTTCAGGAGCCGGTTGAGGCGCCATTCCTTGAGGCGGACGTCGTAGGCGTCGTTGAGGTTGTCGATCCCGACTACGGTATGGCCTTGCTCGAGCAGGAGTTCGCTCACCTTCCAGCCGATGAAGCCCGCGCAGCCGGTGACAAGGATTGGGTGGGTGGTGGGTGGTTGGTGGTGAGTAGTGGGTGGTGAATGGTGGGTGGTGCGAGTCATCGGCGAGCCTCCTGGTAGCGAATGAAGGTGGAAATACGCTTTATTAGCTGTCCCAGGGATTCGCGTAGCAGATTGGAATCAGCTTGGGTAAGATAACTGCGCTCGGTCGCGATTTGCAAGAGTGTATCAAGCTCATAAGCGGAACCCAGCGCGTTTTGGGCGAAACGCGAAATTTCTTCCTTAGGCCAATTCCGTGTCACCCGATAGATCTCTCGCACCCCCATCATCCCATCCTGCCATATCTCGAGGTTCCTGACCGCATCGGAGCCACTGACCTTGCCCTTATGTTCGCTCAGCAGCTATTCACCGCCCACTACTAACCATGCACCACTTACTGCCTCCCCACGCCCAGGTATATGAATCCTGCCTCGCGGGCCTCCGCGGGATCGAGGAGGTTCCGGCCATCGAGGAGGACCGGTGTGCGCATCGTCTTGGCTAATTTGCGGAGGTCGAGCTGGCGATACTCCGGCCAAGCGGTGGCTAGGACCAGGGCATCGGCCCCGTTGGCGAGTTCATACGGGTCTTCGATGAATTCCACTTCGGCATTTCTTAAGGCCTTGCGCGCATTGGCCATGGCCACAGGATCGTGAGCCCGCACGTGGGCCTCCCGCTCCAGAAGGAGGCGGATTATGTCCAAGGAAGGCGATTCCCGTACATCATCGGTTCCGGGTTTGAACGCCAAACCCAAGACGCCGATCACCCGGCCGCGTACGCCTTTCAGGGTCTCCTGAAGCTTCTCCACCGCGCGCTCGCGTTGGAGGGTATTCACCTCCCGGGCGGCCTCCACTAACCGCAAGGGGTAAGAGAGTTCCCTTCCCATGGCGATGAGGGCAGCTGTATCCTTGGGGAAACAACTCCCGCCCCAACCCAGGCCGGCTTCCAAGAACCTGGGACCAATACGGGGATCGAGTCCGATCCCCCGGGCCACTTCGGTTACATCGGCGCCCACCTTCTCACAAAGCCCGGCGATCTCGTTGATGAAGCTTATCTTCATGGCCAGAAACGCGTTGGCGGCGTACTTGATCATCTCAGCGCTCACGGGATCGGTGGTGATCAAAGGAGGAAGATCATAGCCCTCGGGCCGAGGGAGGAACGGCGGAGGATCGAAAGTCTGTTCTAATATTGGACGATAAAGTCGCCGCAAGATCTCGACGCTCCCCGGATCCTCGGCACCGACCACAATCCGATCAGGATAGAACATGTTTCGGAGGGCCGTTCCCTCGCTTAGGAACTCCGGATTTGAGGCCACCCGCACCATGATTTCGCCCTTGAGACCACGGCTTGCAAGGACCTGGTCCACCACGTGAACCACCCGGCGATTGGTGCCTATAGGGACAGTGGACTTGATCACGAGCACATAGTTACGGCCGGGCTGAAGCCCCTGGGCGACCTCCCGGGCTGCTTCCTCCACGTAGCGGTTATCCGCCTGACCGGTGGGCTTGCTCGGCGTGCCCACGGCGATCATGATCACATCAGCATCGGCAACTGAGGCAGACGTATCAGATGTAAAGCCTATCCTGTTCCAGACCGTGCCGAGAAGTTCCTCCAAGCCCGGCTCATGGATCGGGCTTTTCCGCCGCTGCAGCAGCTCGAGCTTCGCGGGATCTATGTCCACACAGGTAACCAGATGCCCGATATAAGCCAGGCATACACCGGTGGTGAGCCCCACATACCCCGTGCCGATGATGGCCACCTTCAACGGCTGAAAGCTTCCCTCACTCATCTCACCATAATACAGTGTAAACCGCCGCGCCCCACAAGCCTAAATGCCCCGGGATCCAGGCCCAAAGGTCTGCTGGTACGCACCGGGGAGGTGGTTTGTGGACTTAAGGCTTCGCCAACAGATCTTCGGGGGTCTTGCGCCCCAGTTCCGTGCGGTCGAAGTCGCTGTCGAAACTGACGATCGTTAGACCGTAGCGCGGCAACCGCGTATTGGTAGGCGTCATCGAAATTAAGGCCGAACCGTCGGGCGATCTGGACTGTACTGTTTCACAAAGGTGTTGACAGGTCAACCCGGGTGGAAGGATTGAGGGTC